>Ga0307517_10014893_pt1 | contig 10392 bp, 18 predicted proteins | sample 23_EM_MG_FD_194515 | JGI IMG/M metagenome (GOLD analysis project Ga0307517, IMG submission 194515) | Populus trichocarpa ectomycorrhiza microbial communities from riparian zone in the Pacific Northwest, United States - 23_EM | ecosystem: Host-associated > Plants > Roots > Unclassified | place...
GATCAGGATAGTAAAACACATCGTGACAGCGTTTGAAAGAAGAGAAGTGCCTAGGCGTAGGATCAGGATGGCATTAGACTAAGTACACGATGCGTCCGGATGAAAACGCGGCGTCAGATAGAGTCACAATCGGATCAGGACGCGGCATATATAGGGCGTAAGATCAGGAAGAAGTGAGCAGGCGTCAGGAAGGGAGAGATGCAGATCGTGGGATCCGGACGAGGTCGGCAGGGTGTGAAAACATTAGGACGCGAGATCTCAAGATAAGTGAAGCCCTGATGTTCGCTGAGAAGGAACCGGCATCAGGGCGGGAGAGTCATAGATCCGACGCAGTCAGAACGCAATAGCGGAGGACCCGACGCGGTAGGAACAGAAGAGTCGTAGATCAGGGGGAGTCAGGAGGTAATAGAGGAGCACCAGACGCAGTCAGGACGCACAGGACGTAGGGGTCCGTGTCCGGATGGCGTGAGGACGCTAGGTATTATTTTTGCTGATGGAGGGACACCACCCAAAGATCATTTCTCATGGTGTTGAGATTTCAATCGCCAGAGGTGTTGGAGGGGTGGTTCATGCCGGACTCTTGGTTGTTTTTTTTGTTTTTTTCTTTTTTTGTGATCATGCGTTCATTGTCTTAGGTACAAAAAGCCTTATGTAGCAGGCGCTATGGTGAGACCAAAAGCTATAAATCCAGATATCCAACCACCCGCTTCACCTTTTCTTGGGAAAAATCAAACACCCCGAGACCATACGAAAGCCCCCCTTGCTTAGCACCTAAGATACTAATACCCCGGATACTTAAGGAAACAATTGATAGAAATGTACAGGGTAGAGAGACCCAAACCCTTCCACAAGTTCCCCAAAACAAAAGAAAGGTTTCCTGAAGGCCTCACCGAGGCCTGGGGTGGAGGATCTTGATCACCTTGATGGAAGAAAACCACAGAAACTGTGGGCCGACACCTAGCCATCAACATACAGTCGCGCCGGTAAATTACATTGATCTAAGGCATTGGTGGCAGATACGGAGGCAGTGCGATACCACGGCTGGGGGTAACTGAGGGATCCGACGATCGGGGAGGATAGAGCGGCAGTAAGATGCCAGATGCTTGTAGTAGTAACAGGGCCAGTGGACAAGAGCAGGAAGTGGGTGGAGGAAAGATCACCAGTGGGCTAGCCACAACCGACAAATGGGGCATAGCAATGTGTTTTGGGACAACGACGAGAGAGAGGCAAAACCGAGATTTTACTGACCGAAGCTTTCTCCATCAGAGATACAAGCCCAGCAAGCCGAACTCTACTTCGACCGAGAGTCTGACACTGTAACGCCGACCATGACCGAAGTGAGAAGCTTTCCAACCATGCAAATGCTAAGTGAGATGCAAAAACGCGTGCGGGGTAAGGGGGGGAACCCAACTTCATGAGCACATGTCAACGATGAACGAGAACGAGAACCCCAAGGTGGGGAGGCCGACACGCCTCAGCTGAGGGGCAAGGTGGCTTAATGTCAACTTCTAGGCAGTGCCCATCGTGGGAGAGGAGAGGTGGGTGGGGGAAACTGATAATCATTTCCCGTGGTGTTGAGATTTCAATCGCTGGACCTGTAGGAGAGATGGTTTGTGGCCTAACTCTTGGTCAATTTTTTTTTTTTTGTACTGATGCGTTCATTGTTTTTAGGTACAAAAAGCCTTATACAGCGCAAGCTATCGAGAGAACAAAACCTATAAATCCAAACAAATAACAAAGGAAAGTTATAGCACTGGTATTTTATCCACTCTCACTGGGGTTTCTCCTCCGCTGGGCTGCAGGGCTACTCTAACAGTAAGGAAAGTAAAGTCAAACAACTTATATGAAAGGAAAGCCTACATAAGCTACAGGCTAGAAAACCCCAACTCACTTTTAAACCACGGCGAAGGAAAACACTCGAAACACGGGGGGCGGCGGGATAGGGGGAGAGAGACGGAAAGGTGGGCAAGAGGGTGGTTAGTGGGAACATCGTAGGGGGGGACCCCATAGAGGTAAGGCTGATGTAGGTGACGAGCGGTTTCACTAGAGGGAGAGAAAACCAGATGGAGGCCTCATGACTGACACTGGTGACGCCGTGGAGAAGACGTGGGCAGGCGCACTGTCCAGAGGGGCAGGCGAGGATGGCATGTTCGAACGACTCTGGTTCCAAACCGTAGCGGGCACTGGAGGTGTCGGCCTCGGGGGCTCTCCAGGATGGATGAGGGGCCAGGTAACCTTTTCCCGGCTCTCATCTGGTGTATGCGTCCAGCTATGAATTTGATCAGCCCCATGATGGGCCATGGGTGTAAGGTGGGGAGGTGGTTGTAGTATGCCGGTGGGGGAAAGAGCCAAGACCAATCTTCGATGAGTGCTTCTCTAACCCTCATCTTCAGGGCAGAGTATGTCATCCTCATCAGAGACTGCGGTGAGGGGGCAGCTGAGGCCACGGGGACCAGATGTGAGTTGATTATGAACATCCAGGATAGACCGCTCGTGAAAGGTAGGGTCCTGTGTGCAACCGCATTCCTCTGAGATGTAGGTCCTGACAGAGGGGGACAGAGAGGGGGTCCTCCAATTCAACGGGAGGTAGACCGAAGAGAGTCCTATGGTGAGGGCCCTTGAGGAGTCAGAGGCCTGGTGCGTAGATAGTGAATGGAAAGAGGGGTGCAGGCGCACTGTGGCGGGGTTGGCACTAGGGGGGGAGCAAACCGTCAGATGGGCGGCCAGCCTCGGTTTCTGGAAGACCAGAAGGGTGACGTTGAGTAGGCAGGACTCGATTGTGAGGATGCCGATAGGGGTTGAGGAGAAACAATTTGTGGCCCACCGCTGTCCCTTGTGCCAGAACATGTTGAGTCTGGACAGGGAGTCCGTATTGGGTGAGAAGAGGTCCGCTCCGGAACGCAGGATTGGCGCAATGAGAAATGTGGCCAGTCTGTGGCATACGTAGGTGGCGAGACCTGCCCCACGGGGGCTAAGGCGTCTGATCAGAGCGTAAGCCCCTTGGGCCAGCACCATGCAGCGTGAGAAATGGGTTGATGTGCCGAGAGTGGGTGTGAACCAGTACCCCAGCCCTCATAGGGAGTGCCGGGGCTGGAAAGGTTCCCGTCAAGTTGAATAGGCAAGAGGCACCACTCCCAGTGTCTTTAGCTAGGGGTCCTCCAGTGTATAAGTTCCGTTTTCGGGACGGAAAAGAATATGCCCCAGGTTACTGCTCTGGTCTTGATGGATTTGAACAGTCCCTGGAGGCGGCGCATGTTCCCACAGTAGGAGAATGAGGTGACAGTTAGGGCGAAGTCGTCCACATAGGAGAGAATCAGCACTCGCGGGATCCTGAAGTAGAGGGGGGCCACATAGATGAGGAAGAGAAGGGGAGAGATCAGTGAGCCCTGGGGGGCGCCGACATTCACGGGGGCTGGGGTGCCTAGAGCATCCTGAAAGACCAGGGTGCAGCTCCACTCACGCAGGAAGACGCGACCCAGGAGACCAGATAGCGGGGGATGCAGCCTTTTGTCAGGATGCGGGCCAGGGTTTGGTTGTCAACATTATCGAAACTGGCCTTGATGTCCAAGAAAAGAGAGTACACCTTTATGCGCAGTGTTTGCAACATCGTTACGTCATTGACCAGTGTGAGGGAAGCATCGTACGTGCTAGGCCCAGGGAGGGAGACACATTGGTTGGGGTGTATCAGGCCCCTCGAGCGGGCGGCCAGGAGGAGGCGGGCGGCGACTATCCTCTCAAGTATCTGCATGACTGTGCGGAGGAGCACAATTATCCTAAATGAGGCGTGTGATTCGTAGGAGGGCTTTCCTCGCTGGTTGAGGATGACCCCATTTGCGACCTTTAGGGAGGCCGGGTGGTATCCCAAAGAAATCAGTGGGGAGAGGGCTTGGAGGACATCAGCAAAAAGGTGGCCTGTGTCAGATACAGTAGTGTTGCGTCCTGACTCTCCCTGCCTGGACCCTGCGTCCTGTGCGTCCTATGCGTCCTGTACCCATACGCCATATCTTGTTGCGTCAGGTTCGTCCAGAGACCCTTGCCTCCACTGGGTTCCGTCCGGATACATCCAATCAAGCAACCCTGCCTCCCATGCATCCTGACTTAAACCTCAACACTATCGCACACTGGCATCAGGATTCACCACTACCCCTGATTCTCCTTCCAGCCTTCTTTGTCTTCTAGCCCGGATGTGAGCAAGGAGTATTTCTTGGCAAAGAAAATATAGGTAGTGCTGGCGCCGAGTGAGAAAGCCATCATACCCTTAATCTTAAATTTGCGCTAAAGACCCCATGTCCGAGTCACACTGGCACTCAGAGTTCTATTTTCAGAACATCATCTTTGAATGAGCGAAAATGCCAGCTCACTCCAGTCTGAAAGCGAGTGATAGCCATAATACTCTCAAGTCTAGCATAGTGCCTGGTGGTTTCTCGGCACTTAGCCTCAAACTGGACGCGACTCGACACTCTTTTCATCACAACACTCAACATCTACACTCCCGGGCCACAGCTGCAACACTCCACTTCAGCCAGACAATCAATCCTGAATCCGACACCTGGAGGTTCCTGGGCTCAATGCCAGCTATCCAGCGGTATGAGATTCATCCCCAGAGGGATATTATTCATGAAGTTACAGGGCTGAATGGGGGGGGTGCTGGCGATCTCAGAACTCGATGGCAGATTCCTCCACGACCACTGCTCTGATCCTGAACGTGATTGCGGGAGACTGTTGGGCTCGACGCCAGCTACACAGCGGTATAAAGAACGTCTCTGTAGCATCAAAACTCAGGAAGTCGCTGACCTTTATGAGAGTTGTCTTTATAGATACCCTGGCGATCTCAGAACTCGATGGCAGATTCCACCACAACCACTGCTCCGATCCTGAATCTGATTGCGGGAGATTATCGGGCTGGACGCCAGCTACGCAATGGTATAAGGTACGTCCCTGTCACATCGAAACACATGAAATCGCTGTCTTCTGTGCAGGGTGTATCAGGTATCAAGGTGGCGATATTTTACTCGATGGCAGATATCTCCACAACCGATGGTTGGATTTTGATTCTGTTTGCAGGAGGTTGTTGGGCTTGACACTAGCTTTCCAACGGTATAAGGTACATCTCTGTCTCATCAAAACCCAGGAAATCGCTGTCTTCTGTGGAGAGGATCTTTATAGTAGCCCTGGCGATATTTTACTCGATGGCAGATATCTCCACAACCGCTTGACGGATTTTGATGCTCTTTGTGGGAGGTTGTTAGGCTTGACGCCAGCTTCCCAACGGTATAAGGTACGTCTCTGTCGCATCAGAACTCAGGAATTCGCTGTCTTCTGTGGAGGGTTTATGAGGTATAAAGCTGGCGATATTTTACTCGATGGCAGATTACTCGACGACCGCGGGACGGATTCTGATGCTCTTTGCGGGAGGTTATTGGCCATGACACAGGCTTCACAATGATGTAAGATACTTTCCCCGGTGACCTTTATTCATGAAGTTACAGTACGAAATAGTGTACTGGCGATCCTAGAACACGATGGCTGATTCCTCCATAACCGCAGGGCCGATTCTGGATCTGATTGCAGAGGATTGTTGGGCTCGACGCCAGCTACGCGGCGGTATAAGGTACGTCTCTGTCGCATCGAAACTCATGAATCCGCCAACCCTTCTGAGAGTGGTCTTTCTACAGGTCCCTGAACTCGATGGCAGATTCCTCCACAACCACTGGGCCGATTCTGGATCTGATTGCGGGGGATTGTTGGGCTCGATGCCAGCTACATGATGGTATAGGTTCCTTCCTGTGCCCCCCGGGAATGTTATTCATGAACTTGAGGTTACAGTGCTAAATGGTACTAGTAAGTGGGGGAATCGGGTAAGGGGGGCGGGTTTGGCAAGGGGTCAGAAGGGTTCTTATGACTGAGTGTTCAAGTTTTTCTATGAATTGGCCTGTATATTAGAACAATAGAAGACTACTAGTAGTATATTTAACGGTTTGACGGTATGAAATCTATTGTGACCCAGGTCAGAAAAAAGTAAAGGGGGGACCCTTCGCTTATCTCTGGAAGATGTGGTCTCGCGTCAGGTACCGTCCTGAGTATTAGATGCTGCGTCTGGTGCGTCCTGAGGATCAGGTGCGGCGTCTGGTGCGTCCTGAGGATCAGGTGCGGCCTCTGGTGCGTCCTGAGGATCAGGTGCGGCGTCTGGTGCGTCCTGAGGATCAGGTGCGGCGTCTGGTGCGTCCTGAGGATCAGGTGCTGCATCAGGTTGCGTCAGATGCGTGGTGTGATAGGGTGGTTGCGTCCTGGTTCGCGATTTGGGTTCCAGCGTCAGGTGCGTCAGATGCACAGAACGCACAGAACGCAAGATATTATTTTTGCTGATGGAGGAAGAGGGGTTGATCGTGTTGACCCGTTTCCAGGTGAGGTAGGGGATGCCATCGGGGCCGGGGGCCGATAAGGAAGGGAACATCAAGAGCGCCTTGGCGATCTCCGCCTTGGTAAGGGGGGGAGCGGACATGTGCACCCTCAACCTGGGGGGGGCGAGAAGGCAGCCTTTGGGGGGAAGAAGTGGCCAAACAGGGCCTCATTCATTTGTTCCGGGGTCTCAGCCCCTTGAAGGGAGGGGAAACGGGGGGGCATGCATCCTGAGGCGAACCTCTTGGCCGTCTACAGGTTTCGGGGAGTGGCTTTTAAGAGGAAAGAGGACCAGTGCTAGTTTCTCGCGACCTTGATGGCCTTAAGATAGCCTGCTCTGGAAGCATTTGCCAGTTCCCTCATGGCCATGGTGCCTTGCTTTGGGGCCATCCTTGCCACTTTGTGGTATTCGCGGCGGAGGATGGTGAGGTGGCGGGACCACCATGGTTTGGAGTGGTGGGAAGGCCGTGAGCTGGGAGTGTGTTCCTTCAGGAGAGTAGTAAGGCGGTCGAGTGAAGTGGTGAGCCACTCATCGAGGGGCTTTGGGGAGGGGCAGGACAGAGGAGAGGGCACCTGGAATGTCTCCACGAGGGGGGACAGTGTTTCCCAGTCAGTGTGGTCCCACGTGAGGAGGGGGGGGGGCAGGGTCTGGGATGGGGAATCGAGCAGTATGGTAATGGGAACGTGGGCGGAACCTGTCGAGGGGAGGGACGTGTCCCACCCTTTAACGAAAGGTAAGAGCAGGGGGTTGGCGAAAGCCAGGTCGATGACGGAGGGGCGGGCACTTCCTGACAAGGGATATCTGGTGTACACGCCTGGGGAGTTGAGTAGGGCGAAACCTCCCAATGCCGCTTTCTCGAAGTAGGGAGTGCAGGAGGAGAATTCCTGGGCTGAAAAGGAGCATAGTGGGTCCGCGAGAGGGTTGTGGATGTTCAGGTCTCATACAACCAAGAGTGGAAGAACGATGTCGGGGAAGACAGGGTCTGGCAGGACGGAGTGGACCCTTCGGTCTGCTGAATTAATAGAGTAGGAATTGACCAGCTGGACAGAGTGGAACTGGGAGCCAAAAACCAGGTTCTGGGAGGAGACATCAAGGGACACAAAGTTGACCCTCCCCGTGAACCTTAGCAGTATTGAGAAGCATGCTAAAAAGGAATGATAAATGTAGGATGCCACTCTGAGCTTCCTCACGGGGGAAAAAGAGCATAAAACCATTGAAGGCGGGTAGGCGGGCCTTCCTAACAGGAGGGTCGTGGAGAAGGACCACCAGGGGATACGTTCTTGTCTCTTTAAAAGACTCAAATAAGGAAAGACAAACATCCCAGCTCCCAAGGCAGTTATGTTGAATAATCGAGAGCAGGGAGATAGAGGAGGCTGGCCTCCTGCAGAATGAGAGGGGTGAGTTATTCATTACCGGGACGGACCGGACCCGTGGAAGGAGCGGGGGAAGGGCTTGGTTCCTCAAGGGCGCGAGGACCTCCAAAGCCTTGGGTAGAACTGGGGCGGGGAGGCCCTTCCCAGGGGGGTTGTCTGGGGGTTACAAGGTCCATCAGACTGGGACCCAGTGTGCCCAGGGGAGTAGAGGGTGCTTGGTCGACATCGACAGCCACATCTATGGGGTCTTAACCCAGGAGTTCTGTGCAGAAAGGTTGAGAGGGAACAGCCGGGCGAGGTTGAGCCAGACAATCTTTGAAGGTGGCAGTGTGGTTGTTACCGCAGTTGCAGCAATGGGGGTGCGAGGTCAGACAACAGGATAGGTCTGGCTTATTATTGCCACTCCGAGGGTAGGTTAGATTCCGACATCTGTGAGCTGCGTGAGTATGCTGAAGCATACAAATGGGGCACGTCGGGTGGGTTGCGGGGCATCGCTGAGTAGGTGCCCATATCTCCAGCAGTTTCTATACTAGTAGGAGTAGCTTGCTGAGAAGGCAAGTTCAACCTTGCGCTTCTGGGAGAGGATGACGACGGTTGGGGTAAGAGTCCCAACGTGCTGGGGGTCAACGGTAACAGCCACCGAAGTTGCCTGCTTGGTGCTCCGAGAATCTCAGCTCGGGTTAAGGTACCTGGCTGAGAGAATCGGGATCGCTTTGTCTTTGAGGATTGCATGCCTGAGATATGAGAAGAGTTCCTCTTCATCTTGGGGGAGGAACCGGAGGGTGAGAGCATTTATGGCCAATTGTACGGCTGTAGGGGCAAGGATGAATGGGGACCATGGGTTTTCTCCCACGGGGAAGAACTTGTTGAGAGCCCTGGTGAGACAGTCAAAGTATGGGGTGTAGGACGCAGCGGATGTTGCACTATAGGTAGCGCTTAGAGAGATGGCACCACGGACCTTGACAGATGCAGAGAAGCCGAGGGGAAGGAGACAATTGGACTTGAGGAGGATGCACGCAGCGATGTGAGGAATGGTTGCTGCTATGGCTGGGGCGTCTGGATATGGGGCTGGGGTGTGGTGGGGAGCGAAGAAACGACGTTGTGCACCTGGGAGGGATGGCGGCCCCTTCTTAATAGGGGGGGCAGCTGCGCTCGCAACTTGTTGGGGAGAAGGAGGCCGTGGTGACTTCTTTGTCTTGCCGCCTGCGCCGGAGTCAGAGGCAGCCTGATCATAGGAGTGGGAGGAGACGTAATCTGGGTAGAGGTGGCTGTGGGTGAAGGATGCGAGGTCGTAAGCCCCTCTTTGGAATTCTCTGGCTTCATAAATGTGGGGGAAAGGTTGGGCGTAGCCCTCCAGATCGCCGAATGCTCTGCTAAGCTCTGTGTCATAGTAAGCTATGAGGTATGGAGGGTCCTCTATCAGAGCAGGGGGGGGCAGGGGGGGGCAGGGGCTGTCACACGATATGACAGGTTGTGAATTGCTAATTGGAGGGTAGAAAGGTCTTGGGGAGGGGGGGGAGTGTAGGGAAGCGCGAGGTTTGCGATTTGTGAGGAGAGGTCGTTGAGCTCCTCCTTCAGGGCCTTGTTTTCCTCGGTGAGTGATATGAGTTTCTGGGTGACCCTGGAGAGCTCGTGTGAGACTGCTACCAGCCCTCTTACAAGCTGGGAGAGGAGGGTGATGGTTGCTGTTTCCGACAGGATGAGTCCAGAGAGAGTGTCCTGCAAGAAATCGGGAAGGTCATAGGAGTTGATGCGCAGGGAGGCTCTGGCGAGGGCGAGTGGATCTGCCATGCAGGTTTGAGGGTAGTCGACGGACGGTGTGGCCGAGCGCGACGCCATTGGTGAGGTGGTTGCCGATAACCTGCCACAGGCAGGATTGCTCACCGGGAGCGGGTGAGGGTTGGCCATAAAGGCTGCAGCTAGGCTTGGGAAGAGGTAGCCAGTGGGTTTGACCCAGACGGACAGCGGGGTAACGGGTTTTGTAGTATTTAGAATGTAGGGATGGGAGTGAGGTTGCGAGAAGCGTGGCCTAACTCTTGGTCACAACCAAGCCCCTTATATGGGCATCTTCCCACAACCCTAACTCTAGTGACTGATCACCTCACTTCACTCAACCTCTATGACTCATAATAAGTCATAGTGTGAAATCCACTAGCTGACTCTTCTGAGTCAACTGCGCAACATCCTTTAACCAATCAAAACTCATAAAACAGGTCATGTGCTCAAACAAGTCACATGTGTGAAACTCATGACTCATAATATGAGTCATGTGCGAAAGTCATTACATCATATGATATCACAATCGTGAGTCATAAAAACCATCAACCAATCATAATATAACAATGACTCGCAAGTGCACAGTAGTGTAAAATCCTATATGTCAAATAACTTGAATGTCATAGCGTAAAACCAACATATCTTATGACTAATAAGTATTTGTCATGTAAAATCTGCCTCGCTTAGTCACGATTTGTGACAAATGTATAGAGTCATTGAGAGATATTAGGTTTGCTAGACTATTAATCCTTTTACCATCAAAATTAGCAAACAGAATGTTTTTTTTTTTTTTTTTTTTTTTTTTTTTTTTTTTAAAATATATTTTTTTTTATGGTAAAAGAA
>Ga0307517_10014895_pt1 | contig 10391 bp, 7 predicted proteins | sample 23_EM_MG_FD_194515 | JGI IMG/M metagenome (GOLD analysis project Ga0307517, IMG submission 194515) | Populus trichocarpa ectomycorrhiza microbial communities from riparian zone in the Pacific Northwest, United States - 23_EM | ecosystem: Host-associated > Plants > Roots > Unclassified | place...
GATCCTAACAACCTTTTTTTCAACTCTCTATCTCATTCAGTTGTTTTATTCTAGATGTAATCTCTCTTTGTTTTCCAGATTTTTCTACCTAGATCTAGTATTGTGGATTTTAAGAGGAAGTTAAACTTTCATATTATGACCTATATTTTTTCATACACTTATTTGATATCCACATGTACAAAAATAAATATAATGTATAAATAAATGCAAAAGTTGAATTGAGTATGTATGCTTGTTATTATTCGAGTTTCCTATTATATCATGATTATGATGATAGACTAGGTTGATTTTTCTTGATATTTACTCACTGAGGACACCAAACCAACAAGAGTTTTGGTTGATTAAGGAAAATTTTGTCAATGATAAAAAATGAATTCTCATTGAAGATTTCCCTCATAAGAATTTATTTAAACATAAACCAAGTATCAAATATCAAGTAAGTCCTTGGATGTCTTGAAAGTGTAATGAAACATCTTTTTATTAATTTGAAATGACAATATACAAAGCTTGTCTAATACAAAACAAACTCATTCTGAAAATTGTTATTTTAAACAAAGCTACATTGCTCATTCTTTATACACTTTTAAACTCAGATATGATTCAACTTTATTGATACAATCTCAAATTTGAAAAAAAAAAAAGTGCAAGAGTTTATTTTTTAAGTTGATCAACCTATTATAAAGTGTTAAGCTATGCCTCTTAAGCTTACAATATAATTCTTGGCATCTTTAGCTTGCATGTGATAGCTCATGGTTTCAAAAGCCCAATAATGTGCTTCTCTTTTTGCAGCATCTCTCTTAGTAGTCAGGGTTTGCCTGATTGAGGAAAATTCATCATGTTGGATAAGTAACTCTTTATAATGCTTTTTGTTTCTTTATTTCAAAACCACCATATAGTCACCCTACTATGTAATCAATTTTGTTTGTTACTAACATTATTTTTAAAACATCTCTTTGTTTTCTTCAATCTATCCATCTTAATTTGGGCATTTTTAAGCTTGATTTCTAATTGTTCATTTTCCTTAATTTTCTCCTTAATTATCAATGTTGCTTGCATCATTTTCTGCCACGATATGGTCTTACTCCCTCTTGCTTCCGATATACTTTTGAGTCCTGCTTGAATTTCCTCAAAAGCATGTTGTTATTACTACAGTTGAGGCAACAATTCATTTTTTTATCTTTCCATGGTAACAAACATGTTTATTTAATTGTATTAGACTAGTGAGAAAACATGTTTAGTTTATCATAATAAAAGCATTCAAAACATAAAAATATTCAAGAAAAGCCTAAATTTCATACAAGTTTAAATATAAAAGCATGCGGAAAAAACAATTCATGACAAACATGCTTTCAACATATATATAATAATAGAATTCTAGCATGCATGCTAAGTATATATTCAAACTTGCAATTGATATCAATTCAAAGTCCTAGCATGCATGCTGATACGAAAAATATATAAGTTTAAATTAAAACAAAGAATACTTAATTGTTGAAGCATTTTAAAGTAATGCAACTTTTATTGTTGTCAATGATGAATTATTTATCTTTAAGGCTTGTTGTGCAACTAAGATATTTGCAATATACCTCTTAAAATTCCAATAACACTACTTTACTTTAGATGAATTTCTAAATAAGGTATTGAACAAAAAAATACGTAACTCAAATATCTCTTAAATAAATGAACCTAAGTTCTAGATTTGGGAGAAAATAAAAGATTAAAATGAAATGAGAAGAAAACACTAAAATATAAGTTAAGGAAGAGTATATAAAAATTTTAAAAATGTTGTGTTATACTGTTCCTTCTCCCTTTTTTTTAGTGGATTTTGCAATATATAAACTCTCTTGATAAACATTTGGTTAGTGGATCCATAATGTTTTTTTAACTTGACATCATTGGTAGAAATAATTTCATTCGAGAGCAAGTGTTTAAAAGTAGTATATCTACAACATATATTTCTAGACTTATCATTAAACATACTACTTTATTCCCTTCCAATTTTTTGTTGCCTATCATAATGGACATAAATAATTGACACTAGTTTTGACCATTATGAAATATCCTCTAAAAAATTATAAAGTTATTTGGTTTCCTCTTTAGCTTTATAGAGAGCAATAAACTATAATTCCATTGTAAATCTTAAGATACACGTTGTTCAGATGATTTCCATGACACAATTGCTCTACCAAGTATGAAAGCATATCCTCTTGTGGAATTTGAATCTTTAGTGTTGAATATCTAACTGGTATCACTATACCTTTCTAGTACCGATAGGTAACCAATATAGTGTAACTTATAGTCCAATATGTATTTCAAATATTTTGAGAAACTTGTTTACTACATTCCAGTTATCCATACTTTGATTACTTATAAATCCACTTAGTTTGTTAACCGAGTAAATAATATCAGGTCTTGTGCAGTTCATAATGTACATTAGGCTTTTAATTATTTGAGAATATTTTGATTGATGTTTTCCCTTGCCTTTATTATTGAATAGATATTCATTTATATCAGTTGGTTTTTTGACAATGTCATAGTCACCTTTAGAAAATTTGTTAAGAATTTTCTCAATATAATGATATTGAGACAATACCAATCCATTAGATGTCTTAGAAATTGTTATTACAATGTCATAGTCACCTTTAGAAAATTTGTCAAGAATTTTCTCAATATAATGATATTGAGACAATACCAATCCATTAGATGTCTTAGAAATTGTTATTTATAGTATGACATCTACAACACCCAAGTCTTTTATGTCAAACTTGTTAGTTAAAACTTTCTTAGTAGACTTGATCATGTGATAATTATTGCTTAAAATTAGCATATCATCCATATAAAGACATATAACAACACAACCTTTATTTTTGTTTTATTTTCATATAAACACATTTATCAACTTCATTGATTTTGAACTCATTTGACAACATAACATTGTCAATTTTTTCATGCCATTATTTAGGTATTTGTTTCAAACCATATAATGATTTAACAAGTTTACATACTTTCTTTTCTTGTTCATTGACAATAAACCCCTTAGGTTGTTTCATGTAAACCTCCTCATCAAGGTCAGAATATAATAAAGTTATTTTTATATCTATTTGATGTAAGCCAAGCTTGTTAGTAGTTGAGGTGACTATTAACATTCATATAAAAGTTATTCTTGATATAGGTGAATATGTATCAAAATAATCAACACCTTCTTGTTGTTTAAATCTTTAATAGCAAGTTTTGCTTTATATTTATCAATAGTATCATCAGTTTTCATCTTCCTTCCGAAGATTCACTTATGGCCTAATGGTTTACTTCAAAAAGAAAGATCCACTAGTTCTTATGCATGACTATTCATAATGGATTCAATTTCATTGTTGATTGCCTTCTTCCAATAAAAAGCTTCCATATAGGACATTGTCTTAAAATAGGTTTGAGATTCATTTTCTAACAAGTATATTAGAAAATTTAGACTATATATTTTGGTCATTTTTTCTCTTTTACTCTTTCTAAGCTTAACTTCATCATTTTCTGATTAATGATTTTTACTTGAGCTAAACTCAATTGTTCTCTTAAGTAAATGATTTTTTCGTACTTATTTTAATAGAAACACATCTTCAAATAATGTAGCATTATTTGATTTTAGAATACTTGACTTGTATATATGAAATTGATATGCACTATTATTCTATGCTTATTCGATAAATACACAACCTATAGTTTTAGGTCCTATCTTGACCTTGTTAGGATCATATATCACTATCTTTGCAAGACACCCCCACACTTTGAGGTATTTATAAGAAAGTCTTCTACCTTTTCATAATTCATATGGTGTTTTTTTAGCTTTTTATAAGGTACTTTATTAAGTATATAATTCACAGTTATAATTACTCCTCCTAGAATTTTGAAGGTGCTCTCGAACTTATCAACTTGAATTTCATCATTTTTTTAATGTTCGATTCTTACTTTCTACAATGTTATTCAGTTATGGTGAATAAAAAGCAGTAATTTAGTGGATAATAAGATTTTAGGAACAAAATTTACCGAATAGTGATTCATATTCTTCATCTCTAGCACTTTTTATGATATTTATTGTAACAACCTTAATTTTTTTCTATAAAATAAAATCCATAAACAAGTCTATCAAAATTTCAGCAGAGTTTCCTCTATAATAGAATCATGCCAAGTTATTGACAACTTTTTCACATCATAAATCAACAACACAAATCACGGTCCAAACATTATAGACCTTATCCCATCAAATCATAATCAAGGTTCTTAAGCATACATAAATTTTCATGATGCATTGAACATTAATAACTTGAATTAAGGTGATCTATAATATTCTAGTTTACTTTAACATATGCATCAATGTTTGTTCATAAAATAATCAAAAGTATAACAAGTTGTTGGTTTCATCGTTAATTAAGACATATTTATAATACATTATCCAAAATAAAATAACAAAATAATGATACATATTAGTTTGATGCCCTACAAAATAATGATCATCTTGAATATTTATTTTGAGTCAAACTATGTTTTTATCGACTTTACAGGTTGTCTTTGAATCCATCAAGTCAATCATTCATATTGGATCATTCCCCACACGGTTTAGAATATTTTTTCTACTAGAAAAACATTAGCAACACCTAAATATTTTGTTCATATTTTTAAAAAAAACAACGATTTAACCAGCGACTTAGCGTAGGCCAATGACCTAGTTAACAAAAACTAATTAGAAAGGAAAAAACATTGTTCATTATGAGAGGATTCACTATTTATTGGAACATTGTAATGACCATTTTATCCTTAAAAAACCTAATGAACTGGCTATTAGAGGTAATACAATCTTCTTCCAAAATCTATTAGTCATTATTAGATTGATTAGGAACAAGTAGGTCTTTTCGCATTTTAAAAGTATTGTGAAATGTCTAAATTACCTTGAAAGCACATTTTTGTTTAACTAATGTCCAAGGTTTTTTTTGTATTGTCATTCTATTATTTTTAGTTATAATCAAGTTGTCCAATGGGTGATTTGGTATTTTAATAAATATAAAATATAATTAAAAAATCAGCGACTTGGCGTAGGCCAATGACCTAGTTAACAAAAGCTAATTAGAGAGGAAAAAACATTGTTCATTATGAGAGGATTCATTATTTATTGGAACAGTGTAATGACCATTTTATCCTTAAAAAACCTAATGAACTGGCTATTAGAGGTAATACAATCTTCTTCCAAAATCTATTAGTCATTATTAGATTGATTAGGAACAAGTAGGTCTTTTCACATTTTAAAAGTATTGTGAAATGTCTAAATTACCTTGAAAGCATATTTTTGTTTAACTGATGTCCAAGGCTTTTTTGTATTATCATTCTATTATTTTTAATTATAATCAAGTTGTCCAATGGGTGATTTGGTATTTTAATAAATATAAAATATAATTAAAAAAACAAATAAGATTGGTGTTTGCATTAGACGCGCTAGCGCATTTGCCACCCTGTCGTATTCAAGTGGCACATTTAATAAATTACAATGGCAAAAAATGGTGTTCTTTGATGTTTTTAAAATTTTCTTGATAGACCCTCCCTCAATAGGCGACACGTTTAGCTTATTGACCTCTAGTTTGAAGTCGTCGACCTTTTCATTTCTTTCTTTTCTCTCTACCTCATTTTTAGCGCCTATCCCTCCAAATTTTCAAAGCACCCCTTCATTTTATTTTTTCTCTAGATTTGTTTTTTTATTATTACTATTTATTTATTTGATATAAAAATGGATCACCAAGTATCGTTAGACTCTTTTTTAACCACGACCATTTTGCAACACACAACAAAGCAAAATAACCACCAAGAATCGTTAGGCTCTCTTCTAATCATAATTGTTATGCAACACATAGCAAAGCAAAATAACCATCAAATATCGCTAAGCTCTTATACCAATTGACACAAATGAAAGCGAATGATAAAATTGTTTGTTACATGTTAGTTATTTTTGTTGCCTACCATAGAGATAAGCTAATTCTAGAATGTTGTAGCTTTCTTTAAGAATATGTTGTAACATATTGTTTGGCATGCAAAAACACAGTGAATGAATACAGCTTATTCTTCTCTTTCAATTTATTCTTTCTCCCTTTTCCTTTTTATTTAAGTAAATCATAAAAATAACACACTCACAGTTCTATCCTACTTGGATTGCTTAATTATAAAACTATTCCAGTAACCATTGTTATAATTGGTATTAAAGCTTTTGATTCTTAGAACTTCAATATGACACCAAACACTAGATCTCAATAGATCAGAAAGCTGGAGAAGTCTATGAAAGCTGCAAACAAGGAACAAGCACAAAGACTTGAACAAGTTATGAAGTTATTGGAGACCTATAGACAACAATCATTAACCATTAAATCAATGCAAGATACCAAGATTGAAGAACTTAGAGAGCTTGTCAATGGATTCTCTTACCAATAGGGTACCTTGTTATTGAAGTTACAATTCAACGCTAGAGACTCTAACACAAGACAGAATAATCAAACATCCAATCAGGAAGAATTTATAACCAAATTTGGCTGACCTTATGAAGGTCAGTTCAATAACTCTAGGATATACTAACCTAGAAGGAACCTCTCTATGTTTAAGTGTGAGGGTGTTCATAAGTGGTTATATAAATGCAATTAGTACTTTGACTTAAAAGAGATTGCTGAAACTGACAACTCAATTTTGCTTCTTATTACCTGGATAGAATGGCCCTATACTGGCACCAGAATTTCATGAGTAGGAAAGGTCAACTTGTGACTTGGAATGAGTATGTAAAAACTATATGTAGTAGATTTAGGGGCAAAAGCAAGTATATAATCTGGCAAGACTGCAAAATAACACCATAACTTATAGAAGGACACAATAAAGTCACCATAAATCATTTTAAATAAACACTATACAGCCTACCCAGGCCAAAATCAGTATTAACCCAATCAACTATAAAACTCCACCCACCTTATCTAACAACTTGATACAATCACAACCCAGCCTACTACCTACTCCAAACATACCACCCTTTAACAAACCATATATGAAACCCACAAAACCCATAAGGAATAAGGAGCTAGATGAAAGGAGGGTTGAGGGATAATGTTTTTGGTATGATAAGAAGTTTGTGTGGGGTCATAGGTGTAAGAATAAAAAACTCTACTCCCTATATATAGTTGATGATGAGGATGAAGAATTGGAGGAAAGGAATTCCATGGATATGAAAGAATAAGAAGATTCTGATTAAATGATTCCCTGTATTTCACTAAATGCTCTTGAAAAGGTTAATGAGTTTTACACTTACAGGGTTACTAGCAAGGTCGATAGGTTGCTATTGTTTATTATGGTAGGCTTAAGGAGCACCCATAATTTCTTAGATTCCAGAGCAGCCACAAGATTGCAATGTGAGCTCAGTACAATTAAACCCATAATAGTCGAAACAACCAATAGGGGAACTATGTTATGCGTTTCTGTTTACATAAATTTCAACTAGAAAATGCAAGGGGTCTGTTTTAATACAAATGTGTTTATTATGGAGTTGAAAAATTATGATATGATATTGGATATACAGTGGTTGGAAACTTTGGGAAACATAGTATCCAACTATAAAGATCTATGGATGCCCTTTAGCTGGCAAAGTAAGGAGGTAACCATTAAAAGATAAGATCCTATTAAACTACAAGCTATTAGAATTGATCAATTCAATAGCCTATTGGACAATGTTACGTAAGTGGCAGAAGTCAGCCTTCGTAGCTTGAGAATTGTGTTAGACTCGGGAACTAAAGTGTATGCGATATCTGCGACCTTTTCAGCCAATAATTACAGAACCCCTATTCTAGATGCCTTACTCGAAGCTTATCAGGATGTATTTAAGGAACCTGAGAGCCTACCTTCATCCAGACCCTAGGACCACTCTATTCCTTTGAAGGAAGGTTCTCTAGTCGTCAATTTAAGACCTTACAGGTACTCGAGCATATAAAAAAGGGTGGTAAAAAAGCTGGTAGCAGAGATGCTTGAATCATGTATAATATAACCTAGCCAAAGTCCCTTTACTTCTCCAATGGTGTTAGTCAATAACAAAGATAATACATGGAGGTTATGTGTGGACTATCGAGCCTTTAATAAGATGACCATTAAAAATTAGTATCCTATACCACTAATAGATGAGTTATTAGAGGAACTAGTAGGGACAATAATTTTTTCTAAGATTGATTTAAGAATTGGCTATCATCAAATTAGAATGCACACTGAAGATATTTACAAGACAAGATTCAAAACTCATAGTGGCCATTATAAGTTTATGATGATGCCCTTTGGTTTAACCAATGCTCCAGCTACCTTTCAAAGTCTAATGAATAAGGTATTCCATGAACACTTTAGGAAATTTATTTTGGTGTTTTTTCATGATATTCTAATTTACAATCAGACTGTCTATAATCATTTAAAGCACTTAAAGATGGTAATTTAGTTATTGAGGAATCACAAACTGGTGGCTAAGGACAGTAAATCCATCTTTGGCAGTGAAACTGTAGTGTAGTTGAGGCATATTAAATAAAACAAATTGTATAGTTATAGATCCTGAAACAATACAAGGCATTGAGGATTGGCCTACTCCTAACACCATCAAGCACCTTTGAGGGTTTCTAGATTTAACTGGTTACTATAGAAGGTTCATCAGGGGGTATGGTTTAATAAGTCAACCTTTAACCAATCTACTAAAGAAGAAGGGATTTAAGTAGACTAAAGAGGTTGTTGTGGCTTTCAAAAAACTTAAGTTATAACCTCTCCACTAGTTTTAGCACTACCTAGTTTGGACAAGATATTTGTGGTAGAAACTAATGCTTTAGCTACGGGAATAGGAATAGTGCTACTACAATAGGGGCATCCCCTAGCTTTCATCAGTAAGTTTATAGGTCCTAAACAACAAGCCTTATCAATATATAAGAAAGAAATGTTAGCTATTATACATATGGTTACTAAGTTGTAGCATTATCTATGGGGAAGGCATTTCAAAATTAGGATTGATCACGTCAGTTTGAAATATCAACTACGCCAAAAGTTGACTTTAGCTTCTCAACATGTCATGACTATGAAATTGAATACAGGAAAAGGAAAAGGAACACCATGGCTTATGCACTTTCTAGGATTTCTAGTACAAAATTGTGTGAGTTGGGGTTGTCAAATGTCTCTATTGGCATTATAAAATAGATTAAGGCTACATGGTTTAGTGATAAGACAGCGCGTATAATTATATAGGATCTTCAACATGACCCAACTTCCTACCCACACTAGTAGATTAATGGCTATCTAAATAGAAAAAAGAGGATGATGATGGGTAACAATCCATCCTTGCACAGAAAGATGATTTCACTCTACCATAATACAGCCATGGGGGGTCATTCAAGCATTTGTGTTACAACTAAGAGAGTGAGGGGTATTTTCTACTGGAAATGGCAACAAAAACGTATCAAGCAATTTGTTAGGAAATGTCCCGTGTGCCAATAGAACAAGAGAGAAAACATGACCTATCCAGATATGTTACAACCTCTCTCTATACCTCAAAAACCTTTTATTGATATCAGTATGGACTTTAATGAAAGGTTATCTAAATCTGAAGGAAGGGAGGTAATCTAAGTGGTAGTAAACAAATTTAACAAATTTTATTGCGGCTACTATGGCTAAGACCTTCATGGATTATGTCTACAAGTTACATGAGCTACCAGCCACAATTGTCAGTGACCGAGATCCTTTATTTCTTAGCCATTTTTGGAAACAAGTTTTCAATCAACAAGGGGTTGACCTACATTATTTCACAGCTTATTCTCCGCAAACTGATGGTCGAACAGAGATAGTAAACAAGTGTCTTGAGAACTATCTTTGTTGTATGGTTGGGGAAATCCTACTCAATGGATCAAGTGGCTACTTATGGCTGAAATGGGGGTATAACACCAATTTCCACTTTTCCACTAAGACTATTCTTTATGAGATATTGTATAGCTTAAAACCACCTATTCATGTACCCTACATTCCCAAGGACTCCGTGGTGGCAACTTTAGATACTTACTTAACCACGAGGAAAGAAATACATCAAGCACATTATTCCTAAGGACTTTATGGTGGCAGCTTTAGATACTTAACCATGAGGGAAGAAATACATCAAGCACATTGTGCTTAGAGGATGTCACACAAGGCAAATGAGAAAGCAGGTGAAAGAACTTTCAAAATGAGAAATTACGTTTATCTCAAATTACAACCCTATTGTCATACTACTATAGCACATCAAATTTCTCAAAAATTAGCTCAGAAATACTATTGTCTGTACCTAGTGTTGGACAAAATTGGAGTTCTGGCCTATTGACTTAATTTGTCTGCCTCAG
>Ga0307517_10014897_pt1 | contig 10390 bp, 5 predicted proteins | sample 23_EM_MG_FD_194515 | JGI IMG/M metagenome (GOLD analysis project Ga0307517, IMG submission 194515) | Populus trichocarpa ectomycorrhiza microbial communities from riparian zone in the Pacific Northwest, United States - 23_EM | ecosystem: Host-associated > Plants > Roots > Unclassified | place...
GTTTAATTGGATCTATTTTTAAAATGTTAGAGGATTTAAGAGTGTAGTAACGGTTGTTTTTTAAAATATTTTTTATTTTAAAATATATTAAAATAATATTTTTTTATTTTTTTAAAAATTATTTTTGATATCAACACATCAAAATAATATGAAAACATCAAAAATAAATTATTCTAGAACCAGGTTACTTATAACCTAATCGTTTAATTGGGTCTATTTTTAAAATGGTAAGTAAGTAAGGTGTTTAAGAGTGTGGTAGTAATTGCTTTTCGAAATGTTTTTTATTTTAAAATATATTAAAATAATATTTAAAAAAAAAAATTATTTTTGATATCAACGTATCAAAATGATATAAAAACATTAAAAATATATTAATTTAAAATAAAAATAAAAATAAAAATTTTTTTAAATGCGATTTCAAAAGACAATACCAAACACTAATGCAATATTTCCTCTTTCTCTCTCTTTTCTTTAACAAAACCTTCAGTTTGAAACTTGTCTTCCCATTCTGATTGGCATTTAGCTGACATTGGTTTTCTGGGGGGGGAAAAAGAAGAAACTACTATGAAGCACACAAAATAAAAGAATGGCATAACAAGTGACATGTGAAGCTACAAGAAGGGTATTAATCTTTTGTTCTTAGTACTAGCTAGCTAGCTTTGTCTGTTTCTCTTATCTGCTGGATAAACCTAGGAGCCTGCGCTTTCTTTCACTTGTGCGGAAATCTCAAGCTCAGGAATCACATGATCTCCTTTTGACATGTGTCCCATCCATTCTGCCAAAACAGCTTTGCACCCTCTCCCATGTCATTGCACTCAGTCGCAGCATTGAGATTCTGATTGCGACTTCACCTTTCTAGGATCATCTCTCTCTCTGCATTGGGATATGGTGATTCTGTTGCAATCTTATTACTACCGCTGTGCTAGCAAAAAACCAAAAAGAGCAAAACGCAGCATAGGTGTTTCACATGGCATCTCTCACGCCTGGGTTGCTATCCAAGCTACTTGAGAGCGCTGGCAACAAGGACGTGAGAGTCACTGGAGAGCACCGCTCTGCCCTTCTTCAAGTTATAGAGATCGTGCCCTCTCTCTCTGGAGCCCCAAATGATCCTTGGCAGAGCCAAGGATTCTTCGTGAAAGTCTCAGACTCTCTGCATTCCGCCTACGCCTCCATCTCTGATGAGGACTTGGACTTGATTTACAGTGACAAAATCCAACTGGGCCAATTCGTTTATGTTTCGCGCTTCGAGGTTTCTGCCTCTGGCTCTCCTGTTCCTGTTCTTCGTGGGCTGAAGCCTGTGCCCAATAAGAGAAGGCCTTGCGTTGGGAATCCTAAGGATTTGGTGTCCAGCGATTCTTTGCCCAGTAGTGGTATTAGTTATGTTACATCAACTGATTTTAGCAAGGACAAGGAGAAGAAGAAGTTGATAAGTCGACAAAGACTATCCAAGATTAACAATATTGTCAAGAAATCAGACATTGTTGTGGAGGATTCCAAGCACATGAAAAGGGATTCTTTGGATCAGACGAGGAGATTGAGTTTGGACTCTGCTAGGAGGATCTGGGAGCACCAAACTCCCACCCCAAAAACTGTTCCTCTTAATAAATCATCAAAAACTGTATGTTTTTGCTTCTCCTTCTTTCCTGTTTTCAATTTCCTTGAGAGTCACTACACCATGCATTATTTTGATTTAGTACTGTCAACTAACTGCATTCTTCACTTCACATTTTTTTTTTCACAATCATTTTCTTTTATCTAAAGACTAGCTCTTCTGCTTCAAATTTATTGAACTCATACTTGCTTCATATACTAACATTCATTGCCTAGTTGAAGGTATCCCAATCACATCATACTCTTACTATGGAGTAGACGGGATAATCCATAGAAAGAAAGTAATTGTTTTAATGAGAAACAACAAGCATTTGTTTACTGAAATCATATCCCTGTCATGTGCTTCTCAATTTAAGGGTCCATTTATCTACGCCCTGAAACATACAATGATGCTTGTTGTGTCCAGTACCATTTATCTACGGTCAGTGTTTATTACCTGTTTCTGTGTAGGTTCGTTCCGATAAGAAGGTTCCTTCCAAGATTGACTCGTCACACAAGCGCCTATCTTTGAGTCTTTCCCCATTGAAAACCAAGAATGCGATCTCTTCATCCATTCCAACTGTCAAGCCTTTGAAAAAAGATTTGAAGTCAGCTACTGACCATGTTATTCCTAGCCGACTGGTTCAAGTTCCCCTGATTTCCAAAACTTGGTCCAAATATAGAATTTCCTGGGATGCAATTCCTCCTGCCATTCACCATCTCGGAAAGGTCTGAAGTTATACCGGATTATGAGATTCTGTTCCAGATTGTACCGTTGCCAAGTTCTTTGTAAATTCTCTTTTCATCAGAAAAAAGAACTCAGTTCTTATGTTCTTGGTGGTTTCAGGAAACTCTATGTTGTAAGAATGCTGCAGTTTTGGCTGCTGCACGTGCGCTTGAAGAAGCATCGGCTGCTGACAATGTCATTCATTGCATGCAGTATGAATCCTTTGGCCTTTTCTTTCTTTCTATTGTCAACTTGTTGAATTCCTAATGTTTTTCATATCCTGCAATATTGTTGCTGACTTATGAACAACACCCCACTCCCCCCCCCCCCCCTTTTTCATAGTCATTTGATTAAAATTTTAATCTAACTAATGAGATTTTGCTTTCTGGCTGTCATCAGTTTGACGCCAACTTAACAAGTGTTGATGAAGGTTATCAGTTGGATCATGGTGCAAAGCTTTGAACTGCGTTTTCTTGGGTGTTAGGCTGTAAAATATGGAAAGAGCCTTTATAAGAGATAATTTAGGGTGCGTCAGCACCTACGTTCTCTTCCCAATGAAATCAATTTTTCTCTTGCCTCTTCATCTATAGTTCAATGGGATTAAGAAAAATGAGTAAAGCAACTAAAACTCATGTGTTATATGCATCTCTGGTTTGCCTGAGGATGCAGTAGATCTGGCATCCTCAGGAGATTAATACAGAGAGTTGTGTAGGGAGGAAACTAGATTAAAAAAGAAACCACAAGAAAGGGTTTATCTGCCAACTTGGAATTTATATGAAAAGCTTTTCTCTTTATCCATTTTACCACATGTCCCAGCTTAATGCTTTTCTTTTTCCTCCAGATCATTTGCAGAACTACATGAGTCTGCGCAATCAGCGTCTTCAGGACCATTAGTGGAACAATATTTGGATCTCTACCAGAACATTCAGAGATCAGCAAAGATTGTTAATTCTTTACTCAGTGATGCAAGTCTTCTTGAAACTAAAGCAAGCAATTATGATAGCCTGCAGCGTGTATTTCCTGATGTACGTAAAAGTTCAAGAAATACTAATGCAGAATCTTGGGTTCATGCTGCTATACAGACTAATCTTTCCAAATTCAGTTTGTTAAAGAAGCCAGAGAAGAGTGGAGTTTTGGATATTGATAAATGTTATTATGTCATCCTAGATAATTCTCTACAGGATTTGAATTCTGAGAATCAATTGCCTCAAAACAAACCATGTCTTAGAAACCACAGCAACTATATACCAGATTTAAGTGCTAAGCGGGTGCCATCTTCAAAACGACATCTTGCATCTGTAAAGAAAGTGAATCCTGAAAGGAGGGATTGTCCCAGGGGAAGTGGATTAAAGGAGACAGCAAGTTTAGCAGAAAAGCTGCTGTTAGATTCCCGTGAATGGTTCTTGAGGTATATGGAGGATTCATTGAATGTCGGTTTTGGGTTATGTGAAGGGAAAATTTCTGAGATTGCAGGTTTTCTTGGGCAGCTTAGAAGGGTGAACCAGTGGCTGGATGACTTAGTCGGGGGTGGGCTTAAGGTTGATGCGAGGATAGAAGGCTTGAAAAAGAAATTATATGGATTCCTGCTAGAATATGTTGATTCTGCTACTGTTACTGGTAAGTAGGTAAATACTAAGAGAGCTAACAAAATGACACTGAAACTCACCAATTTCTGGTTTCAGATAGACATTGTTATATGAGTTCGTTGAGAAGTTGCGCGTTCAGAATATTTCATTTTCTCAGGTGGTAAAACAATTGTTGACCTAGTGTTAGGAAACGTGTCAGCCAGAAATACTGGAACCTGTCCTGCGTTTGTATGCAATAGATTGCTTGAACAATTTGCATCTATTGTCAGTCAAGTTTTATGAATTATGTTGAAACTTTACAAAGTTCACTCATAATATAAGCAAAGTGCAAGCAGTGTCTGTGGACGAAGTGATGCTTCCCTAAGTTGCATTTAAAATGGAATCTTATTAGAGTGATTAATTTTCAGAAGAAATAATAATGTAATCGTCATTTCTTAAATGCCAAATCACATGTTCCTATATTTGCTTTACACAAATAACAGTAGAGGTTGTAAAGAAGTTCATGCTTTGGACAGTGTATTACCGAAATTTACAACTGAACATTCATTTAGTCAAGAAATAGCCATCCTCAGATTTTGAATCAACTGAAATATGTGAAGGTGACGGTGTTTTCTCAACATAAGCTGAAGCAGCCTTTGTCAGGGTCTTCAATCCCCTGCAGGACTTCATGTGCGAGTGCAATTTCTCTGGCCTGAATGACTTCCCACACCGCCTGCATTTTTACAGTTAGATTTTAGTTGCTAATAACCAAGTACAGTAATGAATAGGCTTTGGATCAGAGCACACAAAATCAAATACTCTAGGGTCGGCTTGCCAAATTGAGGAGTAGAAGCACCTATTTATGTTTATATCAGCGACAACAGGAACAGAGAATTAAGAGAGAAAAAGGAGAACCCCAGAAAAGGAAGGGTGTGTCTATTGATTCAGATTGTAAATCATGTATGAAAGTTGTTTACTAAAACTTCGTCATTCTGCTAGCTTAACTAGCAGGCAGGCAGTTATCAAAACTCTTGACAGAAAATCTAAGATGAGCAAACAATAATGTTTGACTGAGAGATTGCTTTTCGTTTGACTAGGAACTGAGTACTTCCTTAAACAGTCAGATGGACACTTGTCATAATTGAGTGCAAGCAGGGGCTCTGGTTGGTTCTGCTTTGACTTTGTTGTCTATTGTGATCTCATTTCTCCAGTGCTACATCATCATCATAAAAGCAGGTCACCTATTACACAACATTGTGAGTCTACTTGGCAGTCCAAGCCAAGGCACTATCCATCATTAGGTTTTGCTAGTTGCTTACAATGCAACATTAAATCATGGGTTTCAAAATGGTCAAATCTAAAATTAGAAAAGAAATTTTATAATGTAGTTAGAGTAGAGATAGCATGAGGAAATGGGTTACTCGGCTTACGAGCAGATGGGTGCAGCCACTGGCTTGTATGCAGGGGGAATCACTTTTGGACTGCCAAATCCACCAGGCTGCTTCTTTGAACCTCTCGCCTCATCATAGCTTTTCCTGCTAATACAATGCAGTAGAACCAATCCAAACACTATGTATTAATGGCCCGTTTATACATTCATGACACTGACAAATTTTGAGAGAGTACTAGTACCAATTTTTTTGCCAAAATACCTAGCATTGGCAATATCGTGTTGCTGTATTTGTTGATTCCATGGAGTCGCAAAAACTCTGGCAGGCCCTCCAAGTACCTCTCCTTCACAAATCTGATCAGCCGGCTTTTCGATTGGTTTATATTTACTAATACATTTTTGGCCTTGGCGAACCAATGCAGCATCGTTTGTGTCAACAGCACCACATGTCATCAAATTACGTAGCATCTTGGATGTTCCACTTGAATAGCTCTTACTCTTTGCAAATGTAGCTTGTGATGATGATGTTGATGACGATAGCGAGGAGAATGAACTTGGGGTGCCCATCTTTTCAATATTGCTGTTGTTGTCTACCCTTTTCTTTTGGTTCTTCTTGCTCTTGCTGCCCAAGAAATTGGTGTAAAAAGATGAATATTGTTCCACCTTCATGTCTATCTGCTCTTCTTCAAGAGGGTTGCTGGGTTTGCATGCATCTTCTTCTTCCTTGATGGAATCGTCAGTTACTGTTGAAATCTCTGAACTGAATACAGGTGATTCTTCAGATATTTCAGATGATGTTGTCTTTCGTGGGGTAGTGTCGTCACAAATTTGGTTTGGTGAAGGAAGTTGCTCATGATCTTGTGCTTTGTTTTCCACTTCAGTATTCTCAACTTGGCTATCATTTTCACTTTTCATCAACAAGTCAGCAGCTTTCTTTTCACCATATGCACTACCAGCTGTGTAGTTTTTCCAGGGACAAGAAGATAAATGGGATTTAGTGCTGAAATCACATGATTATTTGGAAATTAAATCAAATGAAAAAAAAAAATTGCTGGTTTTTTCCTTGAAAAGAAAACGATAGCATCAAGAAGATATTAGCTAGTTATAAGGGATATTTTACGTACCCAAGGGATTGGCAGGAGGGACGAAAATTTCAGATCCTTTGAGGACATATTCATTGTCAGAGATTGGGGTAATCAGATCATCATCCAGTAAATCTTGCCAGACATAGCCCTTCTTGTATCTCCTGTTTAGTTTTATTTTTTTAAATAAAAAATCTATAAAATCACCATTAATTACCAGATATATATTGCTGAACAAAATAAAACAAACCTCTTATAGGACCAAGCAAAGGCTTTTGGCATGTCTTTTCCTCGCAAATCCGCAAGCCACCTCTTGACATCTGTCTTAAATATTAATTTTCATATTAAGTAACTATATAACAATCAAAAACCTTTGCAAATTACTTGAAAGAATGAGGAAATTACCTCTTAAATAAACACCATTTAGATTGAAATGATGAACTCGAATGAGATGGGGATGCTCAAAACGGCCCAGATTATGGCTGAGAAAGTAAATGATATGAATACGTCTCACTTCTCCTCCAGCCCCACTACTACTTTTGAGGGGTATTCCTGATGATGCTTCCATTCTTTTCGATCTTCTCCTGTACGTTAATTAGTTTGAACTAATTAAAAATACATAGACAAAGACATAGAATATTTAACTAGAACAAGAAGAAACACTTCTTTTCAGGCACTGCCACGGTCTCTCGAGCGTATTGCTTATATCAATCTACATTATTGTAAGAAAAAAGGGTACAGAACCATGCATATTGTAATCCAAGGTATATAGTATTATATGATCATCTGAGCATGAGAATCCAGGAGAAAGAAAGAGAAATGGGATCTGTAATCTGTTTGTTTCTCAGCAGCCGGCCTGCAGCTTCACCACTAGCTAAAAAGTTCTTCACAAAACACATATATACATGGGTTTCCTCTATAAATGTCTCATGCATCTTGGTTTGTAATGCATGTGCATACATTTAGAGATAAATTAATGCAGGCCTACAAGAAACGTAGACTATTATCAATTAAAAACACAGTAGATATAAAAATTCGAGAATATTACTCAGTGGGGTGCAGTGCTTTGCCTTGGATCTTTTCACTTTGTCTAGAACCGTGCGACCGCTAGGGAATTAAGACGTTTGTTTATAAGAAAGAAATGGAGAAGCCGAGGAAGGAAGATAGATAGATAGATAGATAGATGGAGAGAGAGAGAGAGCTACTTAATCTCTCTTTATGTATTATATGGAGAGAAAAAGATGAGAGTGGCAACCTTTTTATCAGATTTCCCGCGATTAATTACCTAACTTACCATACTTGGCCAGCTTTTGACCCAAATCATGGAGTTTTATTTTCCGCATAATTAAGGCTGCCTTTTTTTTTCCTATCTTTTATGAGTATTTTAACGCAGTCCTTATAGTTTAGTAAAAGTAATTTCCTAATCCTCGTGGTCTTAGAAACTATATATCTAATCCCTACATTTTTTATTTGTTTTATAATTTAGTTCTTTTGTAAGTTTCATGTGACCTTTCAATTTATTTTGTTTTTCTTTTCTTGGATGATGGAATAAAGAAAAGAGACTTTGGTAAAGTGAGGAAATTTGACCATGAGAAGAGGTAGTTCTTAAACAAACAATTACTAAACTATAAGGACTTGTTAATTAGTTTTGATAAATTCAAGGACTAATTTATTACTAACTTTAGCTTTCAATTTATTACGGCATGAAATTTTCTATGAGCCATAATTAAGGGCAATTTAATCAAAGTAGGTGCACTGCGAAGAGTGCAAGGATTCACCTTCATGATAAGGTTAGGGAAACAAAAACAAGTGTGCTTAATTATGCTTTTTATTTCTATTTTTTGTCTTCATTATGCTGTTTTTTTATATATAGAAATACTTGTAATATGGTTGATTGAATATGATATGATCAGGCTAGCTTTCACAGCGTATATTAATTAAAGTTCCTCCTACTACTAAAATTTTAGCTAAAACATATATATACACTTGTTTTACTTTGAATTCCTCCATTGAAAATAACGAAAACATATCAGCATGTGCATGCAAGCTGGTTTAACTAGATTTGGGATGAAAACTGAAGAATTCATTCCTATTTTGACAAAAGAAATTAAGAACATGTTGATTCTTACTCTTTTTTCTCCATTCCTTCAACTCAATTCTGTAAGATTCTGAAAGAGAGATGATCCAAATCACTGCGAGCAGCCACATGCAAAGCAACTTCTGCTTGCTAGCTAGCTTGTACCTGGCCTGACCACTCCAAATATATCTTCGAATGAGAGACAGAGAAAGACACACAGAGAGAGAGAGATATATATAGATGATAAGCTAATTTATGTTTTAAGCTGTTTTGAGAGTAGTTTAGCGGTCTGAAAGTGGAAGAAGGAGATGGATTTCACAATATAGCCAAAAGCTGGGATTAATTAGGTGGGTGACTTGGGCGTGTGGGAATGTTGCTGATAGCGAGTGATACTCAATATATATTATTTTTCCATACAAAATAGCGTGCCGTCTCAGTTGAAACTAGTCATAGTATATATATTATGACTATATTATATACATATATGTAATGCAATGTGCATGAGATATCCATTCTACCAATACCTATAAGCTTACAAAATTGGACAAAACTCCTAATGTTGTCGTCTGCTGACAGTTGAGATTATATACTAGTAATAAGTGGAGGTAGAGGAGGTTAGTTAGTCACACTTACTGATGCAGATATATGTAGGTGGATCGACCATGGATCCATGTCTCCTGCTCCATTCTTTTATTCTCACATATCTAGATGACTTAAGGATGTTGGTTATGTTAGGTTCTAGCTTTCAATACATTAAACTCTGCTATATTGTTGTGTAGTAATTTCAATCATCGATCCCCATCTGAATTCGGACATTCAATTAGAGATGATCGATCTACTCCATTATTTGCAGGCACGCACAGTTTGTGCAGTTGGACAAGTTCTCTGTTATTCTTACAAGCATTTATGATTGTTGATCATCATGACTCTTATTTATAAATGAGTCATTATGTTCTTGATCTTTTCTCCAACAAGTCTCATGCTCGAAACCCATAAGTGGGAAAATGATTAACTTGAGACATGGGGAGGTCTTGATTTCAAGTTTCATTACTTTATAGCTTATGTAAATAATACTGGTAAATTATTATCTGGGTGTTTGTTTTTATTGTTACAATTTATTTTTAAAATAATTTTTACTTAAAAATTATTAAAATATTATATTTTAGATGTTTTTAAATAAATGTGATTCGATAAGGCTCATAGCTAGCCAATACAAAACCACAGAGGACAAGTTGTGGGATTCAAAGAGACTCACAGATACCCTACTGATTGTAAATATCAAACGAAAAAAAAAATATCATATTCAAACATCTCCTTTGTAATTAAAAAAAAAAAAAGTAATTTTGTTAAGAGGTTGGACTCTGAATATATACAGTTGTGATCGTGGTTCTAGTAGGTATAACTTCTGCAACCGAAGAAAAAATAAACAAAGGTACTAATATAATTATCAATTTTTTTCCTGCCTGAGTTAAAATAAATTTATAAGGATGGATGAGAGTTAATAAGATTATAAATCGATCCATATTTAATAACCCTTCGAATAAGACATACATTTTAATATTTTATGAAAAGAAATGAATGTTGTTGAAACCGGAATTTGTAGAAGATATTGACAAGATTTTATTAATTTAGGTCTCGTTTGTTTGCTGAAAAGTAATTTTTTTTTGAAAAGTGAATTCCGAGAAAGTGAATTATTTTTCTATGTTTGGTAGTATAATGGAAAATAAGTTGGGAAACATTTTCCAGTGTTTGGTTATGTCATGAAAAATGAGCTGGAAAATAACTTATTAATATTTTATTTTTCTCAAATTTATTAAAATAATAAGGAACAAATCTTACAAATTAAAAAGTTGAATGAAAATGAAATTGAAAAAAATATAATTTCATAAATTATCTCAAATAAAATAAATAATAATCAAAATAATAGAGATCAAATTTAAAAAATTAAAAAATTAAAAA
>Ga0307517_10014898_pt1 | contig 10388 bp, 5 predicted proteins | sample 23_EM_MG_FD_194515 | JGI IMG/M metagenome (GOLD analysis project Ga0307517, IMG submission 194515) | Populus trichocarpa ectomycorrhiza microbial communities from riparian zone in the Pacific Northwest, United States - 23_EM | ecosystem: Host-associated > Plants > Roots > Unclassified | place...
CGGTGCCTTACCTGCTCCTGGGCTTGCAGGATGTCCAGTGGGCCGTGGGGAATAGTCGTGGTGCGCGTAAGCTGACCCGGACACCCCACGTAAATAAAAAAAACAAAAAATAGCATAATTAATTGTAGCATACATAAACAAAACAATGTTCATAATAATCTATCGAATCAGGCGTGCATTAAAATAACTTTGTAGACAATTGAACCATTTTTTTTCTTGAATTAGACGATTGATCTACTTAATTACCTTTATCTATACTACCAATCTTTCTGGTTTATCATCTTTTCCTTTGTACTATAGTTTATTAAAAATAGAATTAAAAAAACATACTTACCACCAAACCTTTTCTAAGAATATTATATTATAGAAAAAAAAATGCAAATCATGATTAACTTTTTTATATAAAATAAATCGACGCCCCAGCTACTGGATCACTGTAATAATCAAGAAAAGAATATGCTATATACTGGTAGCTGGAGGCTCTGAAAATTATATAATAAGTTCAACGTAGCACATTGTTTCCTTGTTAAACCTTCAATGGCCCCTCCTAGGCTACTAGGCAGGCTGCTACCCGCCACCGACAAGAAGAAATCTAACACGTGGCAAATGCGAAGCTTCATGGTGATGAGTTGCATACACCAAACTAGCACATTTAATATTACATAGCAACAATACATCGTTCTGTTACAATATCGTGAAAAAAAAGAAGATAATAAATTATTTTAAAAATAAATTTATTTTATATCTCATCTTCATGTGTATTTGACATTATTATGCGTAATGAATTTTTCTCATATATTTTAGTATTATCATGAGCAATGAATTTTTTTCTCATATTCTTCTTGATTTTAGCACTTGCAATGGAATTTTTTTTTTAATCTTTTTAACAAAAATAAATATTTTTATTATATCATGAGACCGTAGTCAAACACAGTGTAAGATTTTTTAACAATTTGCTAAAATATACCAACTACTTTCTGGGGGTCCATGAGTTGATGGGAAGAGCAAAAGGTGGGTTAGCCTGTAGAATTACCAAAGAATTGATATACAACTTGAAAGGAGTAATTGTAATATTAATTAATGATGACCGCACGAATTGGTTGTACCAATAAAATATTTTCTTTTTTTAGTATTTTATACTCTCAATCATTTAAGAATCAAAACGTTAGAGATGTGATCCCACGGGGTCCAAATAGAGAAACTTTGATGTGAGGAGATTGTTTGGGTCAACCTTGTGAAACGACTGGTAGATGGGAGGAGGTGTAATGTCTTGCTCATATCACAATGAAATGGGGGAGGTGTAATGATGATGAACGGGGTTGGTTTAATTGGTTCGATGCTTGTTTTTGTTTAAATAAAATTTTGAGTTCAAATCTTATAAATAAAGTATATTATTATTGAAAAAATATTATTTTTTAGTAGATCGACCCGGCTCGACTAGATTACTTAGAATTTAATAAATTTTTAAATATCAGAATTTTACTTCTTAATTAATCAATCCAATTCAATCAGATTAATTAGAGTATAATGTACTTATAGATACTTAGAATTACAAAAAAAAGATGAGAATGAAATGGGAGAGGGATTTAGAAAGTGATTCAATTTTTTATTAAATTTTATTGAGGTTGATAAAACATCATTTTTAATGTGTTACTATTTGTTTCTAATTATACCCCACTATTGCCCACCAACTACCCTCTCCCTAGAAGATACCATACCATCAACAGTCTGGTCCAAATGCTTGGGCTACACAATGCGAAGACAACAGGGAAAGTTAAGCCCCCCTGGCTCGAGGTCTCTTCATCATTTCATTTCATTTCTTTCCCAGAAATAAATAAATAAAATCACTTGTTTGTTCCTTCGCAAACCGTTAATTCCTTTTTTTTTATTTTAATTTATTTTATATATTTACTATTCTTCTCATCTCATTATTAAAGTATGTGAATTAACCACAAAGTTGATACTATTTAATTACAAGCCTTCTTGTTCTCTGATTATATTTTTAATTATTAAACCTAAATTAGATGAAATTCAACCTCGTCAAAAACAGGGCACAAATGAAGAACTAGTCATAATGAAACAAATAATTTATCGTCCTAAGTTCGAGTTAGGTTACTGGCTTATTGATTAGCCTCACTCAATAATTTTATAAATTTTGATACAAGTGCAATTTGGACACGATATCTCTTACCTAATATATAATTAGCTTACTTGTACACATTTTTACCAACCAACAAATAACGAAACAAGGAATTCAAGTCAATAACAACCAAAATCTTTATCAAACAAAATCTTACTCTCTCTTTTTTCTCTCTTTTTTTTAATGATAAAACTATCGAATTGCATAACTTGCATGCGGTCAAACATAACACTCTATAGAATAGAATAGAACAATATTAGGGCAAAAAGATATGTAGTCTTATAACTAGGAAATTTCCTTAATAGAAGGGCCACTGGGGAACTGCGTAGGCAGGCCTCTGGCTGGCAACTTTAAAGAAAGACAGGTAAGAGGTGATCCTCCTGCCCAGGCACAGGACAACAAACGTTAAAATGAAGATAATAGCTCAAAGCATTAGCATCTGCTTTCTGCCCTTCTGTATGAGAGAATTTTTGTGGGGGTGTTACAACTTGCAAGTTATCCATGTCATCTTGAAATGTCATAAAAATTGCTTGTGTTTTACATGACTAGTGACCGGGTGACAAGGGCCAGCTAAGGACTGACTCGACCTAGAATGACTGTTCCAAAATTGCAACAAAAACTCTGGTTAGTGTTTAACTGTTTATAGCTGAAAAAAAACCTAACGAATTCCAAACCCACCATTCATAATTTACACTTGAAATCTGGCAAAAGCATGATTAGTATACCAAAATAATGTTGGAAGGGGAGAGAGCGAATAAAAAATATTGAGTGTGAAAAATGATGGGGAGTGCATATTCAGGAGCAAAGATTGGGACATCATTCTGTTAGGTAACCACCAAGAGACTGAGCCAACTCAAAAGAAACTAAAACATGTTCACAAATTTTCACCAACACAGCCATTGTGGCTTGCTACACCCAATGTGTGAGAATGTTGCACATTGCAAAACCAGGCATATTGCCATCGAGTAATAGAAACATGGTACTGATGTTGCACCATATGCTTCTGGCAAAGACATTCTAGAATCTTGAGAATGATGTAATGATGAGTGAATATCCAAGCTTCATGATTCTGGCACGGATGATGTGAGATGCAAGTTTCTTAAGGCCTCAGGCACCGCCTGCCCACATTGCTCCAGAATTCCCATTAGTGGTCTAGCTATCAGTGCATCTTCTTTGGTCAAAAAGCTATGGAAGTTGCCTTTGATACTGTGCCTAGCCATTCTCGTGAGGATTTGAACATAATTATCAATTGATGGCCCGAAGTTGGGTAAGATTACAGTTTCATAGAAAGCTAAATTGGTGGTAGAAATGCGCTCCACATTGATCACAGAGACCACAGGTTTCATTCTGATGTTCGTATCCAGGCTGAAGAAAGCAAACAAAAATGAGTTAAACGAGCCAGAGACTATAAGTACTTTGTGCTGAGTGACAAACTTAAAAGTAGCAACACGCAGGATAACTCTACCAGCCCATTTCTGTTCCACAACCCAAATTTTAAGTTTAAGTCTATTACCAAGAATGCAGTGTCCAGATCAACTTGGTTTTATAAAATGGTAACTATAACATGTTTCATCATTGTCATTATGCTATAACAGCCTGATTTTCCAACATTCCTATCCTGTAATACCATTCAAACTTTTGTTTACCTTCTATCCCCAGACATCCTAATTGCTGCTAGCAGCTCAAAATAAGAAATGTGTCAGCACCAACATTTTCAGTTAAAGATGAGAAAAACAAAATGAAATGAAAAGGCTTGCGGAAACAACATTACTGGAGAAACGAATAGTCAGTAGAAATACATAAACTGCTGACCTGTTATCATCATTTGAAATACTGCGATTTGATTCCACAGAAACAGTATAACCATTGATTTCAAGCATCTTGACTAAATTGAAAGAGCTGTTATCATTTCCAACTACATATAGCACCTTTAAAGGCTGGGAGCAGAGTTGGCTGCCACAAGCATCATTCAAAACTTGTATACTCTGTTAAAAAAAGCCACGACTATCAAGGAAACTGGCAGCAAAACCCATCAAGCGGGAGAATACATAGTTAAATGAACAAAAATACATTATAATACCATATTAATTCACTACATCTTATACAGTACGGACTATAGCACACTGTACTGGTGTTGGAGTAGTGACAACTAGAAATCTTGGAAATGCTAAACTCATGGTAATGATTTTTGAAGCATATTAAGTGAGAATCTGGTTGCAGGTGTAATAATTTGCGTTTCGAAATTTTACAAGTAGAAAGCAGTTATCTAGATATTGAGATGTGCATACCTTTAGAAGTCTTTCTTCCTCGGAAGTGCACAGATTTATTGTCTGAACAATGCATGCACTTTGAATGGGGATAGATTGATCGATCGATAATCTACAAATTGATCCCAGGAGAAGATTCTGTAGAACCGGAACACAAGCACCACTAAAGAAATTGTTGAAAACCACAGTACGAAGACTTCCAGAAATAGATTGCCTAATGGATTTAAGGGCGTTAAGGCAACCACCATTATAAAGAGATTCCACTCCATCAACAACCTATCCAATTACAAAAGAAAAAAATCAGGAATAAAGGATAGATCTCAAAACATCTTTTTTTGAGAGATTTACTAGACCATAGAAGATAGAAAAAAGCATCATATTCTGAAGAGCTGATCATAATAACAGTTCAAAAGGCAGAACATGCTTCTCAAAGCATCCACCCAACACACTAGATATGCATAGGGCCACCATATTCCATAGTCCATACAAGACTGCTATGCTATTGTATTTTGTGAATCCTGATATTTTGTGAATCCTGACTATCCAGGTTCAAAGTTGATGAAAATAAGGTGACACAAGAAAATGCCTCGCAACTACTATATAGATGACCACCAGCAAACAACTTCTCAGACACCTCAAGTCAATCAAATAAAATAGTATATCAATACAATGCAGCACAGGCTTTCAAGAGGGCATTGAAAGGTACCACTGAAAAAAAAATGAAAATCGATATTATAATGTGTGTAAAAAATGAGATGTTTTAATCTGTAATTCTTTTACAGAATACCTAAAACAATAATAGCTAGAGATGGGAAAGTGTGAGGATAATCTGGGAACGCCAGATCCGATTACATGAAAGGTTAAAACATTACCAAAAAGGAGACCCCTGATATATCAATAGCCTTCAGGGAAACAAGCTCCAAAAGTCTATCAGGTGTGGACACAAGAAATTCAGGTTCACAACTCGCCAAACTATACAAGAGGCAAAAACTTTTAGTGAGAAGAGAAAAGCAGTGATTTTAAATTTTAAATTTACAAGAGCTTTCATGCACACGCATGAGAGAGAGAGAGTTTTTCTTTACCCATGTATCTGGTGATCTATGGAGGAACCAGGATGTACGCTCACTGTATGTATGCCAAGAGCTTTCAGAGGTTTGCACACCATACGTACCTAGTATAATTTTAAGAGGGGAAAACCAGGCACCAAATTAATGATTTGATGAAACCCTGTGCATCCATAGACATCTAAAATGATATTTCTTTTCGTTTCTGAACAGTAAACCAGAACTCCTAAACAATTGACTACTGATTCACATTTCAAAACACGAGAATTTTTTTGAGTTTTCTTGCCAAATAACAATACAAACAATGTAAAACTCAATTTGAACAATGTGATAAGAAGAGATAACAAACCTTGACAGCTTCTTCTTGGGATGGTACAAGAAATAGAAAAGATGGACTAGGTACTGATAAATCTTCTTCCTCCTTTCTTACAATAATATCGGCAGCCATGGAAACTACCCATGCAATTTGCTCAGTAGTGCATGAAGATCCACTTGTCTCCAATATATCTTTTCCAGTCGAATAACATTTCAAAAACTCAACTCCCCAAGGGCTAACAAACAACGACTCGTCCTCATCATCATTATAGGTTCCCTCATGTCGCAAGGCTTTCTCTATTTCATTCAAGCTATACATAAGAAATTTTGATGGGCAATCCATGTTCTCCCGGGCCTGTCTTTGACGTCCACGTCCGGCTTTTCCATTCATCTGCACTTTTGCTTTTTCCTGGTCGATCCCTAAATTGTTATTAGAAATAAGTGACTTTCTAATCTCTGAGCCCATACTCATAGCCTTATCATTTTCTATACCCTTCATCTTTCCCTTGACAAATGCCTTCTCATTCTTTCGGGCCGAAGGCTTATTTTTCGTTTCCTTTTTTTGGAACTCCAGTTTACCATTCCTGTCATTGAATGGATCATCTAGTGTAGGAAGGCTAAAACACATTCCCTGTCCATCATTGTAACACATGATCAGTTACACACACTAATCAATATAATATTATAACCCATAATTTTATTTCCAAAAACACCCAACAAGCTTAGATTTTGCTCGAAAACAAGTCTAAGTTTTCATAAGCACAACATTTGATATCTCAATCAAACAACAATAGTAACTGCATGTGCTTGTCAATGCTACATAACGCACATATCAATCAATCAAAAAAACAAAAAAAAAACTCCTAACAATTCCTGATTCTGGGTCTAATTCATATATCTCCGGGAGAAAAAAACAACAGAAACCACCAAAACCAACAAAAACAAGCATAACCCACTTCAAAATTTCTCATCTTTCTCATTCTAAACCATTCAAAACATAAAAAAAAAACTCAACTTTAGTTCCGAAAACTAATCACCAATAACCAACTATCCTTAAAAAAAAATGAACAAGTTCTCTTCTTTAACTTACCTGGCACATCCGGCGTTTTCCAGATAAACGGCGCTTTTTGGCAGCTATAATGGAAGCAACACGAGCTGACACACTTGAACCCTCTTTTTGCATCTTCTTTCTTCTTTCTTTGTTCTTCTTTTTCGCCACAGCATCATCACCTTTTGCCATTTTTCCAATTTATCAATAAGTTTATTTATTTATGCTTCGAAATTATTATGCTGTGTATGTATATTAACAGAGAGATAGAGAGAGCGGCTGCTATGCGAAGCTGCTTTCTATGAACACAAGACGGCAGGTTTATCTTGGGGTTTATTGTGCGGTGATGTCTGGTTTTGATATTTTAGAAGAAGAGTATGGGTGAAATAGTAAATTACTAAATACCTTGAAGGGCTAACCCATTGAGAAAACTAATTGGGCCTTATCAAGCCATGTTTTTATGCAACCCTTACACATCCTATGGTTCAAACTCCTCTTATGATCTCGAAGTCAGTCGTTGACTACTTTAGTTGCTATCCCATGAGAATCTTGAAACTGCTGCCACAGCATACAGTGGAAAATATTTGTCAAAAGTTCTAAAATAAAATTATAGCTCTAAATTGTGGAGTAAAATTTACCCGCTAAATGTTTATATAATAGAAAAAATGGATCTAAGTTATATAAGAAAAAAAAATCTAAAAATACGACCGAAAATAATTGAAAATAAAAAAAATAATATCTTTTGAGCTTAATTTAAGGCTTCTTCAACCTTGGCTGATGCTGAAAAACCGATCTAGTCCTAGTAAAATGTGAACACAGATCAAAAGTTACTGCAAGATTTCTTCTTGCACTTTGCTTTGTCTATCTGTTATGTCAACACATCCACAATTTAGATGAACTGTGCATTAAATGGTCTTTCTTGATTGTTGCGTAAGTTTATTCTTTCGGTTTAGCTTGCGCTTGGTTATTTTTGTATTTTAAAAATATTTTAAAAAATATATAAATTTTATTTTTTACACTTTAAATTAATTTGTTTTTGATATTCAACATCTACTGTTATCTCAACCACCCCTTCAACATCCTTTAACATATTCTATAGTTATATACTTACTCTTTTAAGTGTGCTGTGTTGAACTCTTAACAAAAATTCAAGATAGCAAGAGAGAGATATGGGTCCTGAGATTCCATGGACGTGTCTTTAAGTGACCAGGAACAAGGTGATTTTGATTCTCCATAGAAGCTTGAAGCTGGAGCTTTGTTTGAGCTCAAATCTAGAGGTCAGTTAGTACATAAGGTTATATTTGTCAGTTGTCAGTTCTCTTTTGGTTTTACCTTTCTGTGGTGTTTGAAAACACCATAATTCATTGTTCATCATGTTTCTCGTTTATGCTGTCAATACTTGTCATGCTCTTAGTTAGACTGTCAGATTCTTTATTAGCAACTGCTTTAGGGTTTTTGGTATATGCAAATGATTAATATCCAAAGTTTATACCTGGTGGCATGATTGCTTGTAGATACCACATGACAGCAACAATCGTAGCTCCAGCACGTCTGAGTCTTACCTTTGCTCTGGCCTTAACAAGCTGGTTTGGGGGATACTATGTTTACTTGTGGCCGCCGTCGTTACATTCTACTCCTATAACCTTCTGTCACTGGTTTTGGAGGATTATGCTGACATTGGACAGCGCCAACTTAGGTTCCGAGATATGGCCAGGGATATACTAGGTGAGGAACATCTGCTAAGTATGCAACATGCATGGCTCTATATATTACAGTGTCACTTCAAGGAAAAAATTTCACAAAATTAAGAACTGTTATTGATGATTTAATGCTCTAGTTTGGTATAGGACCAGGATGGGGCAGATATTTTGTAGGTCCAATTCAATTTGGTTTATGCCATGGTGCAGTTGTTGCCTTAACTCTTCTTGGAGGACAGAGCCTCAAGGTCAGTTTCAACTTTTTGCTAAGCTTCAAATATCTCTCTTCATAACCATGGATGCATGATTTTGTATCAAAGGACATGTTTTAACATAGTTTGCTCTGCAAAACCAGATGATGATTATTCGCCTCATTGATTTTGCGGTGGCTGTTTCCTGCGTTGGCAGTTCATTTACTTTCTTTCCAGGCCAGACGGAACTGTGCATTAAGGAATAAACTGTCAAAAATATACTCTATTTGAAGGCAACTATAGGTCCTCCACCTCAAGGGGAAAATGTTTAAAGGGTCCTCCACCTCAAGGGGAAAATGTTTAAAGGACTGTGTGAGTTATGCTGTTGTAATCACAACTTTCTTCAGCGTTGCGGTATCTGGGTACTGGGAATTTGGCAATAAAGCCCAGGCAACAGTTCTGGTTAACTTTATGGTTGATGGGAAGCCTCTTTTGCCCACTTGGGTTCTCTTGATGACCAATGTGTTTGCCCTCTTGCAACTCACAGCTCTCTGTGTCGTATGATTTGCTCATCACTCATCACTAGGTTCAGATTTTGTCCAGTGGTTTCAACACTAACACAAGTCCATCGTTCAGAAGTTACATGTTATCAGTCATCACCACCCATAGCAGGATTCTCCATTACGCATCATATTTTACTAGACTGCAAATTTATATGCAGGTTAACTTACAGCCCACAAATGATGTGCTGGAGCGCAAGTTTGCAGATCCAAAACGTGGAGAATTTTCTGTTCGTAAATGTTCTACCAAGGTTGGTTTTCTGATCATTATCCATTGCCATAGCCACGACCCTCGCAGCAATGTTTCCTTTCTTTGGTGACATCGACGCAGTGATTGGAGCATTTGGATGCATACCCCTGGACATCATTTTGTCAATGGTATTGTATAATGTAACCTTCAAGTCCTCCAAGCTGGGCCTAATGTTCGGGATTAACACATTGATTGCCACCATATTTTCAGCATTAGGAGTGTTAGGTGCAATATCTTCAATTAGGCAGATAGTACTTGATGCCAAACACTTGTAGTCTATTTGCTAACTTGTAATGATAACAGCAACCTGTATCTAGTTTTTGTAATCCACTTTAAGAATTTTAAATATCAAATCAAAGTTCCTAAATCTTTTTTTTAGATCCAATCATATCTCTATTTTAGTGTTAGGGCCTAAATCATTGCTAACTTATAATGGCTCCTGATAATATCATTATCTCATATCGGATAGGAAACGAGAGTCTTGATCGCTTATATAGCATAAGGATCACCTTTTTTTTCCAAAGTAGCTCAGCATCCTACGTTTTGCAGGCAACTATAGCTCCTCCAGTCAAGGGCAAGATGTTCAAAGGCATGTGTGTATGCTATGCTGTCATAGTCAGTACCTATTTTAGTGTTGGCATTTCGGGTTATTGGGCATCTGGTAATCAGGCTCAGCCAACAATTCTTACCAATTTTATGGGTGATGGCAAGCCACTTCTGCCTACTGTTAACCAACTTCTTCACTCTTATGCAATTGGCTGCTATCACAGTAGTACGTCCTTTCCTTGAATTTGAAATTGAAATGATAATGATAATGTAAGAAACAAATCTAGTTCTCATCGAAATGAAGTCTCGA
>Ga0307517_10014899_pt1 | contig 10387 bp, 6 predicted proteins | sample 23_EM_MG_FD_194515 | JGI IMG/M metagenome (GOLD analysis project Ga0307517, IMG submission 194515) | Populus trichocarpa ectomycorrhiza microbial communities from riparian zone in the Pacific Northwest, United States - 23_EM | ecosystem: Host-associated > Plants > Roots > Unclassified | place...
GAAGATAGCCGAGGACTATCTGAACAAGACATTGGAATATGTAGAAGATGTTCTAAGAGCAACGAAGGCAGATCATCTCGAAATAATAGACATAAGAAAGGGTATGATTCCATTATGTTCAATTCATTATCACTTTCTTTTGACATCATAGCTTTTCCTTGCACTAAATTTCCACTTCCGCAGGTTAAAGCAATAGATTGGAAAACAACTTGTAATTAGTTTGTTTTGATCATGATATGAAACGTCTTATAGATTCGTTTATGAATAAGATTACCATAGCGAAACTTAAGAAGAACTTATATGTAATTGATCACCAATATTTTATACCTATTACGAAATGTGAATAAAAAGTATAAATAACAATGAAATTGATCAATTATTCGAGCAAGTTCAATTAAGAATTTAATATAAAAATCACTCAACCATATAAAAATAAACAAAACACATCATATGCTACAACTTTAAAGAAAATCTCATAAATTAAAAAATAATGTTAACAATTAGTTCATATGATAGAAAGTTAACCTTAATTTAACTTAGTGAAACTCAAACTTGATAGATAAACCTTATCATATTAAAAGCTCAAAATAACTAAAATAATAAAATAAAACCTAACACAAATAAATGCATATATACCACAGGCCCTAAAATAAACTAAAAGATAAATAAACAATAGCCTAACTAATTAAAACAAGACCAAAGTCAAATTTTGTAATCTGCTAGTAGAATCACATCTCAACTTTAAATGAATGGTTCTTCCTTGTCTTGATGAATTATAAGATGTACCATAATATCACTGGAAAACTATGGATGTCTAATTTCCAATGCAACTAGAATAGCATCAAAATTCATTTTTTAGCTCTAGTTATGGCCAAAATAGTCGAGAAAGGTCAAAACTGGAAAATTTGAATCTTCTTATTCCAATCTTTCTATAATGTTTGGATGCTCTCCTACAAGCCATTCTTGAACATAAATAAAATTAATCAAGGCTTATTCTTCATTCTTTGATATCCTCTAGAAGTCCATTTTAGCCCATATATCATAAAGAAGTCCATCAATTGACTACTTGAACCTCTTTACTCTAAATCTTGTGATTGGACCTATTGGAACCTCTAATGAATCTATTAGTGTTGAAGCTAGGATCGCATCATAAGAACAAAGCTTTTCCTAGTGGAAGTGTTAGACAAATCTATGTTTAAGGGAGGACAAACAACATATTACATCCTGGTAAAGTATGTGATAGATAATATATGATAGTGTTGTTTCTTCTAATTACAAACAATATTTGTTTTAGCAATATCAGGACTATTGACAAAGAAATAGATATGTTAATAAATATATTATCGAGTTTCAAAGGCTAATAGAATGCAACCAACTATAAAAGTTCTAAGAGGACTAAGGACACCAATGAGTATTTTATCCATTAGTGAATTTGTTTTACTATTATGCTTTTTTTTTTCTATTTACTAATTTGTTAATTTTATTACACATAATAATCTATTTTATTCTTTCAAACAACTTAAGAAAAGAATAATTTTAATAGCTAATAGGTAGATAGTCCTCGTGCTAACAAAACTCTTACTTACATAAGTTATTAGTATACTTGCAATCCAAATTTTGCATCAAGGCTTTACTAAATCCTAATACAAACTAGACTTCTCCTTTATTTATATTTACATGAGTCCCAAGCTAATTTATGACTACTGATCAAACTCTTATGATTAATCACTTTTTCTTGATCAATTATGACTCCTGGTCATGTAGTCATTTCTTTAATTCTCATGGTTAATAATGACTCTTTTAACACAGTCAATTCCACTGTAATTGATGGATTTTAGCCTTATCCTCCTGTTTTGTCTTGAACAATCATGGTTTTTTTATGATTGATATGTGGATGTATATTTTTGTTTGTGTAAACAATGCTCTCATATTCATTTATTTTTAAAAAGAATGAATATTTTCTCATTATAATTGTACTAAAATTGATTTAGTCAACCAAATATTATGTGGAAAGTGACACTATTCATCCAAAATGATCTATGATGTTACAAAATATACATGACATGTCAATCGTTTTAGCCAATTAATTCAAATTAAAACAAGTTTTAGGTACGATACGTGGGGCTTTATAAATTGTACTTGATCCTTTATCTCTTGTATAAAATAAATCTCCATTTCCTCTTTTAAATTTAAATACTTCTTCTTTTTAAAAATTACTAAAACAACAGCCTTAAACTTTATTATGATAAAATCTATGTCCATAACTTGTTATAAAATTTCATAGATTGTTTGTCTCATTTTAACTTGTCCATTATTAGTGTTACAAACAATATATAAGGGAACATTTTAGTTCATTCTTTAAGAAGGTACCTAATAAAAAAGAAGTCAATCCCTTTACTTTGAATATTAAACAAGAAATACTTCCCCTTCAAGACAACTATGCCACTCAAAATACTTAGAAGAAATCCATTCCATTATAGCCGAGTATTGCTTATGCTGATTACATTAGATGGATGGAAAGACTACAACACCACTTTGGAAAATAATGGAGGCTTCAAAAGATTTTTAACATAATTTAATTATCCAAGGTCAATTAAAAACTCAATAAAGAGCTTTTGACTGCCCTTTCTCTATTCTAGTAGAAGTCCAACAACATCTTTGTATTTAGGTAGGGAATGCAAACCATTACCTTACATAATTTTCACCATAATAAGTGGTCTTTATCTAGCTAGTGAGAAGCTTTATGATTTCACATAAATTGATATCAATCCATTTGAGGATTTAGTATGTTGCCTCCAATACTTATGTTAAAAATAAGTATTAAATAGGTTTATATTTTTCAAGAACTCATCTATTTTGCTAAGATTCCTTCTATACTTGTATATGTTGCCTCCATAAAAGTGTTGGGGGGTTAGGAGTATATGAAAGGAGCTAGCTGCTAGGGTCTTGTACGAGTTAGAGGCAGAACAAGGCAGGGTATTTGGCTTTGGAAAGCGATGACTTGGGTTTTATTCTAACTTTTTTATTAAGGAAAAAGGACAAAGGAGGTTGCTCCAAGTATTTATATTGTGCCTTTGAAATGACAATGTTTGGCGTGGTGAAAGTTCAAATCAGTCTTTAAAGACTAGCACCTTTTCAATTTTCATCCTCCCATAATTCTTATTTCACAATATACAACCAAATTTAAGTTAAACAAAATAAAATCTTTTAATTGGGCCTAAATGAAATTAAGTGAACTCTTTTATTTTCTTTGTTTTTTTCAAAGTGATAATTGGCTCTACAAAACTTTCAATTGAAATCACAATCAACTATAAAAGTTAGACATTTAACCAATTAAGTCTTCATTGAATTAATAGAACCTCTTAAATTATATCAATTTGTCAAATCTAGTCCTTGATCCTTCAATTATACCTTTTGAACCATTATCTTATTCAATTAAAGCCTGAAAAGAAAATTGTTCAGTCAACTCAAAATATTTTATTTAGATTTTCTTGTCTTGAGATGCTTCTAAAAGATTTTTTGGTTATTTATTAAAAATAACACAGGGTTATAACATATAGTGAAATTTTATATATTTGATCCCATTCATAAATAAGTCAAAAAGGTTAAACTAGGTAGAGGTAGTGCCTCTACCTTTGGTTTGTATTCGGCTAGGCAAAAACTTTTAATGGAGGGTTTTGGCAGTAGAGTGGCTCTGCCAAAGTTATAGAATGATTCGAGGTTCAACTAGCTAAAATCTAAAATGTGGGGACCTCTAATGTAATTTACCCGACTTTAGAAGTGTTAAACAAAGTCTATTTGCGCGTGGACTTGTCTGCCTCAAGACTCAAGGATCTTTGCCCACAGAACTTTATATAATCTTTTCTTTGAGAAGAAGAGTAGTCTTACGTTGCAAAGAGCTGAAGCTAAATAAGTTCCGTCAAAAGTCACTATCTTCTTAACAAAAGAGTTACCCAAAGCAATTATTTCTTGTTGGTAAGTTCATTTTTGAGTTTTTTAATCTTTGGTTTGTTCTTTTTCTCTGTTTAAGTTGAGATTTCTGCTGCTTTTGGTTTGTATTGTTTGATTATTGTTGCAGCTCCCAATTCTAGTTGATTTCTCAGCTGGTTTTTTGTTGGCTATTAGTTTTTGTGTCGTGTTAGGTGTTAGCTTAGTGAATTGAGCTTTTCTTGTTCTGGGGTATTGAATTTTGGTAATTGTCTTTCAAGAGACATGACTTTTAGAGTGCTATTTGGAATCTTAATTGATGGAAGTGGTGATAGGAAAAAACAGTGGGTTTGGTAGACTTTCTAAAGTAATAAGCTTTGATGTATATGAGTTTGAATTTGGACTTTTTTCTTGGAGGGTTTAGGGTGTGGTATGTATCATCTTTCATTATTATAACTAGGAATTTGTAAAGGAGGAATTTTTGGTTTACTTTTTAAAATTTCATAAATGGGGGAGTTCCTTTCTATTGTGATACAATTGTAAAGGAATAAGAATTGGAGAAAGAAAAATCCTTGCGCTGTTTATCGTTATTCTGCTATATGGTTATCAATTTGGTGAGATAGCACAGATAGGGAATCTCGTAGTTCAACAAGGGCCTGATCGGGTGTTATTTGGAAGGTTTTTTTTTTTATTTTATTTTGTCTTCAGACAGAAAGATGCAAAGAGTTCGATTATCGTCTCAACAGGCACCGGTACATAAACTAGGGGACTCCCAGATTACATTATCCCCCAAATTTAGAGTGGGTGTGATCCAATCTTCCTTGTTAAACCCTTCACCAGAGTTTGAGTCATCTCTGCAATGTGAGCCCCTTATTCCTGGGCTTCCTGATGATATTGCACTCAATTGTCTTCTCCGGGTTCCAGTCCAGAGCCATGCAGCCTGCAAAGCTGTTTGTAAGAGATGGCATTTATTGCTTGGTAATAAGGAGCGGTTCTTCACCCGTAGAAAGGAATTGGGGTTCAAGGATCCTTGGCTCTTTGTCTTTTCTTTCCACAAGTGCACTGGAAAGATCCAGTGGCAGGTTTTAGACCTTATCAACTTTTCTTGGCACACTATCCCAGCAATGCCTTGTAAACACAAGGTCTGCCCTCATGGATTTAGATGTGTTTCAGTAGCTCATGATGGTACACTCTTTGTTTGTGGTGGTATGGTCTCTGATGTTGATTTTCCCCTTGACTTGGTTTTGAAGTATGAGATGAAAAAGAATCGTTGGACTGTGATGAATCGGATGATAACAGCTAGATCATTTTTTGCTAGCGGGGTAATTGAAGGGATGATATATGTAGCAGGAGGCAACAGCTCTGACCTTTTTGAGCTAGACTCAGCGGAGGTTTTGGATCCTGTAAAAGGGAATTGGCGTAGAATTGCAAACATGGGAACAAACATGGCATCTTATGATGCAGCAGTTCTTGATGGGAAACTTCTTGTGACAGAAGGGTGGTTGTGGCCATTCTTTTTCTCTCCCAGGGGTCAAATTTATGATCCAAGGACTGATAAATGGGAGAATATGGCTTTTGGATTGAGAGAAGGTTGGACTGGTTCCAGTGTGGTGGTCTACGGGCGCTTGTTTGTGGTTTCAGACCTTGAACGGATGAAGCTCAAGGTTTATGATGCAGAAAGTGATTCTTGGGAAACAATAGAAGGGTCTCCCTTACCAGAACAAATTTCTAAACCATTTGCTGTCAATGCTTGGGATTGCAAAATCTATGTTGTGGGTAGGAATCTTCATGTTGTTGTGGGTCATATCTCTAGGCTGCAGCAAAAGGGCATTTGTGAGAAGAAATGGGGCTTCAGTGTTAGATGGCATGTGGTGGATCCGCCAGATAGTTTCTGTGACTTGACACCTTCAAGCTCTCAGGTTCTTTTTGCATAGCTTTCCAGCTTTATTTGTATCTTGTCTTGTATTGTACTGAATAAGCTGTAATTATTTAAAATGTACAATGGTAATAATTGGCTGCTGCAGAACGAAATACATCAACTATACTGTTGTTTGATGTTTTTTCTCTTCTAATTCTCGCACTGGGATGTCGTTGTATTTTGTGTAATTGTTGTTATCTTACTGAAAAAAAGGTCCATGAGAGTCCATAAACGTTAGTGATTACCTTGGATACAAGCTCTTGTCTTTTTCCAAGTTCTTTTTCAACTTCTTTAATACCAGTATTTTGGTATTTTCAGTAAACAAAACGTATAAATAGCTATTACCATGTTACATTTTGGAGCGTGCTTCAATGATTCTTCTTGAATTCTCCAAACAAGTGCTGTAATGGAAACAACGATTGAATTCTTCTTGAATTCCAGATGCGGCAATGATCATATCTCTCCAGCTACTGCACAGGATTCCAAAGTGGAGTTCTGTCACATGTATACTTGTAGCAATCAGAAAATGATGCGATACAAAAGGCTCGAGTCTGCAAGGCCGGGATCTTGGGGCCATCTTTTTGACAAAATAGAAGAAGCAGAAGACATCTGTATTCAGCTGCAGCGTAGGAGATAGTATCATAGTACTACAGCATTTCCACTGCTTTATCTGAAGAGAAGCAAAATTGGATGATCTGAATGTAACTTTATAGCCTATGATTAATTGCACGGAAATTATTTACTCTAGTGTTATGATATATCACATTTGCCGAAAAATCTGAACACTTGGGAGTTCATCTAAATTTTTGGGTTAAGCACAAGATGATGCAAAAATCTGTCTGGTTTCGATACAGTCAATGTCATCAAGATGGTATGAGGATGATATGCTCACACCAGACAGCAATGTTGATGAGATTGAGATTTTCAAGAAAGAGAAGGAACTTTTGGAGATGGGAAATGAGATTTTAGAGAGAATGAAACCTTAAAAAGGGATGAGGAATGTTAAGAAGGAAAAATTAGTTTCAGCAGAGAAGCTGCAAAGCGATGGAAGGAGGCAGGGCAGGCGTGGATTTACGAGTTGCTAATGATTTAGTGAGAAAGCTACTGTCATCGCCTGTGCTATGAATTATGCTAATGCGGGTTGCTACTTTATGCTATGAATTCGTTGAAAGAGCAGATAGTATTTTTTTTTTTAATTGAGATTTTTTTTTATCAAAAAATAAAAATATGTGCACAGTCCATTTTACTTTATTTACATAGTAAATTCATCACGAAAATATATGAAAATCAAATTATTTTCATGATAAAGTAGGGAACAAATTTTTAACATGTAAAATATCTTCTTTTTTGCAAGCAATCCAGACACCATTTTGTTGAGCAAACAGTTTTTTGCTTTAGTTTTTTGAATTTTTGTCAAAATGTTTTTCGTTAAAACTCTTTTATCTTATTTATATTTTTGTTTTTATAAAAACATGTCTTTTTATTAATAACATATTTTTTAAATAAAAACTTATCGTAATATGAAAAATAAGTTTTAATTAAAAAAAATATATCTTCATAATTTTATGTGATTATATGTGGAAAAAAAGGAATAATTCATTTAAAAAAATTATATAAAAATAATATTTTATGCTCATTGAATATTCATGAGAAATGTTTAATTTATTTTTTTTGAAAATTAAGCTCATATATAATTATTCTTAAAATAATTAATAATACTAACATAAAAAGTTCTAATCCAATTTAAAAAGAATGCCATGTGATTATTAAAATATTATTATAATAATTTTATATAAATACTTATTATTTTAAAATATCAAAAAATAAAACAAAATAAGATGAAAGGACAAGAGAGTTAAGCCTAAAGGTGTATGGATTTGAAAGGATGGATTAGGCATGTTTGGGTTGGAAGGTCAAGCTCATATTCATGACCTTTAAAATAACACCTAGGTCCGCTTAATTTTTTTTTTTTAAAAGGCATAGCAGATAACATGCCTAGGTAAATAATGTGTCATCCCTTAAAATAATTTTTTACTATGAGTTAATTGAAAAATGTGTTTTGGGTTCCAAAACTCAAATTCAACTTGTTTTCATCTAAAAAAACATTTAAAAAAATCCTAGAACATGATAACCTAATTTATAACCCCAAAACATACTCCAATTATTCTAAAAACTCAAAACCAACTATCAAAATATATTTTTTAGGTTCCAATATTATTTTTCGTCATGATTTAAGGTTCAAAATAAAGATTTTCTTATTGAGCAAGGCTTGTATGGCTTTATTGATGCATCAAAACCATATCCACCAACTCTCTATACCATAAAGAACGTATCTCCTCCTATATCAGAATCAGAATGAATATATTGCGTTCAACAAGATCAAGTAGTAATGAGCACTTTAATTGCATCTTTATTTGCTAATGTATTTTCTTAGGTGATTGATTGTTAGACCTCTTATTCTATATAGAGAACTCTAGAATCAGCTTTGGTTTCACTGTCGATAACCTTAATTTTGTCTCTTCACTCAAGTCTTTTTGAAATATAGCAGCTCTTTAAAGAACCAGTTTTGGCTTATTTTTATCATGAGAAAATATATATTGATGAATTTATATAAACCTTTCACTCTTTTTAAAGAACGATTATCAGAGTTTAAAGATGTAGTGACCACCTTAATCGCTCTACCTAAACTTATTATGTTCTTGAAATTACTAGTTTATTATTGAGCCATGAACCATTACACACAAATGACTTTCATTTGCTCTCCCTTGCATTCATGTTTGTTGATGACATGATAGCCCATTTAGCCAATATTGCTAGACAATCAATTTTTACTGATAGAGGTGACAATTTTAACTTTAGGATTTTTTTTTTGTTGAAATTGTTTTTTAAATAAAAAAAAGGTGAAAGAAATTAGTGAGGTTTTCAAAATAAAATAAACTTTAGTCGAGGAAATGAATCGGGATGGAATCAACCATGACAAGACACCCAATCCCAATACAAAATCTATGGTAATTATAATCATGCTATGTCTTTTGATTTCTTACTACATGGCTTCAATTACTCTAATTGGGCTGATATTATTGGTGATTGAAAATCTACAGGTGGTTATACTATCTATCTTAGTCGTAACCTTATTTCTTGAAAGTCTAGTAAGAAGAAAATGATTTCTCAATCTTTTACAAAGGCTAAATATAAGACTATTACTAATATAGTTTCTTTATGTCTAAACTTAGTTATCCATCATCTTCTTCTCCTATCTTATGGTGTGATAATATTGGAGCATTTTATTCATGGCTAATATGAAATATATTGAAAATGATTTTCATTTTGTTTATGATATGGTTGCAAAAAAAAAATTACAAGTTTGGTTTATAGCCACTAATGATCCATTAGTGGATGTTTTTACTAAACCATTTAGTAATGATTTTTTTTCCTTTCTTCAATCCATGTTGTGATGTGGACACCTTTCAATATATACTAAAATCATATTTGAATGTTTTGCAACCTGACCAGCAATAACCTGCCTTGGTTGACTAAAATAATACACAATGATCACCCCCACCCTACCCATGTAAAGACACACGAACTAGTGGTATAAAATCACGACAAAGTTCATCAATTCTTCAAATAGGTTGCAAGGTCAATCAAGAACTTAGTATGAGAATAACTCAACTACACAAGAGAGATAGCAAGAATGCCGATTCCTTTATTAAAAATAATTTTTTTGTCTAATCTTAAAAAGTCTCTACAAAAGAGTATTTATAATAGAAAGAATCCTAAGTCTAATAGGATATCCCTAATGAATATGGATAATAAAGGCTTTAATATATCCAAAAGGGCTAATAATAACTAAAAGATAAATAAAACAATAACTCAACTAATTTAAATAAGACTAAAGTTGTTTTTTGTAATTTGTTGGCAAAATTAAAGCTCAACTTCAAATGCATAGTTCTATCTCGTCTTAATGAATTAGAAGGAGTGTGATTATAGATGAATACTTTACAGTGCAACCATTTTTTTTAAAAAAAAAATATTCATATAGTTGTCATATGTAATTATTGAAAAATAATTGTAAATATTACTAGAGAAAGCTTCGATCTTATGAAAAAATTATGGGATAATTAAATAATTTTTTAACTATCATTGTAATTATTTATTTTAACAAAATTTTATTTTAAATTATATATATAGATACACACACACACATAGAAGATGAAGATGAAGGCCACGAGCGTCAAGCCTTAGGCTCGTGTGTCTGGTCTTATAAAGAAAAGGGAAAGATGTGTCTAACTCTTGTAGGGCAAGCTCACGAACCTAGACTATTAGAAAGAAGCAAAGGTGCACCTTTTTCTAAATAAGCAAACGGCACGTCATCTACCGATGTAGATGATGTGTGTCTGCTACAAAGATTTTTTATTGCCCTCTGATTATTGAGAAATCAAGTTCTGAGTTTTTAGATTTCTAAAACCCAGTTTTCAACATTTTTTTGCCTAAAAGACACCCAAAAACTAAATTTAAAAAAGAAATATTCTTAAAACCTCA
>Ga0307517_10014900_pt1 | contig 10386 bp, 2 predicted proteins | sample 23_EM_MG_FD_194515 | JGI IMG/M metagenome (GOLD analysis project Ga0307517, IMG submission 194515) | Populus trichocarpa ectomycorrhiza microbial communities from riparian zone in the Pacific Northwest, United States - 23_EM | ecosystem: Host-associated > Plants > Roots > Unclassified | place...
CTTTATCCTTCAATGTTGTCTGTTTTTTGAAAATAAATAAATAAATCTTTTAATTTTATTTTTTAATATTTAATTTATTTTTAATTGATCTTCATGATTTTTTTTATAGAGTTATAACAATCTCAAATAAACATCTTATTATTTTGTTAGTGCTTCATTTTACAAATTTTGTTTATGTTAATTTTTTTTTTGTTTTTTAAATTATTTTTAAACTCACAAAGTCGAATAAGTTAAATTGAATTTAACTCTTATATAATTGTTTTTTTCTAGAAAACTTTAGGAATTACTATCTATATTTTTTTTATTTTAAAAAAAATAATCTAGGCTACCACATGAGCCAACAATTTAATTCTTCACTATAGAGAATGAAAAATTAATTAGTAAAACTTTGGAATTTGATGTTAAATTGTTCACACAATAATGAATTATCAAATTGTGAACCATTGTTTCGGAAATATTTGAAATTGTGGTACGTTCTTTACCGTAAAAAGAAAAGGTAAACATTGTGAGTAACAAACCTTTTTTTATCGAATAGCACTGTGAGAGCATCAGTTTTGGTGCAATGTTGGAATGGAGGAGGCCATACACGTGTTGCTAAAGTGGGTTCCACCTATAGATCTAGACCGCAGAGATTGACCAGATAGGCTTGATGGTACTGACCACACTTTCTTGTTCATTTTGATCTCCAAAACGAATAAGATATTTTACGAAGCTAAAACGATAATTATTGGGATCTGTTACAGACTTACAGTTTAACTGTAGGGTTGGGGAATTATTCGAGTTATATGCAAGTTAATTTAAATATTTATTTTAAATTATAAAAAAAAATCTGAAAAATCAACCATTAGGTGGCACAGAGCTCACTAACATTAATGGCTACCGTAGACTTTTCTAGTTGGTAGTTTTAGAACAAATAAGAAGTAGTTGTACGAAGATAATAGGAGACCCTATCATTGGATGAAGCTTAAACGTTATCGAATGATTCTGCATGAAGTTTTCCTGTGAGAAGCATTGTGTTATTTATTGGCCTTTATATTTAAATTACGTTCAGAAGTTATTATTTAGATTAATTTTGTTATTTTTATTGGATTTATTATTATTTTTATTTTTATTTCAATTTTATGTTAAATTTAATATTTATTAGGACAATCGCAACATTTAAGAAAGTTATAGTTCTTCAAAAGTTGTTATAATTCAAAACCACGGTATCATGAGTTGTCGTGAACAACTTATAATACTGGGGTTTACAATGATATCTTGTATAAACAGTACAATTTTTTTTTTTTTAAGTTATACTAATTCATCAATATTTTTATTTTACTATTCCAATTTAAATTTTTAAAAATTATAGTTTCAACCATGTTTCTAAATATATTTTTTCACCATGACATTGATGATGGTAGATGGCTGTTTGCTGATGGTAGTAATTATTGATATTTTTTAAAATATTTTTTATTAAAAAATTAAAAGTGAAACCCAATAAAGCTGCGCGTTGCTGCTGTTTGGTTAAACATTTATTGTTTCTGGAAAATAAAGGACTTTGCAGCAGTTTTTCCTAGCAATGGGATAAAAAAAAGCAAACAGAGTAGCTGACATTGATGGACACTAGTCAATATCAGGCGCGTAACTCAAAGTAAATTCACTACTTTTCAGTGGGGTGAATAGTCGCTTTTATTTTAATAATTCACCAATTAACTATTTCGTGTTTATCAGTGATCTGAAAGAAACAATCAAAACATGTAGAAGATGGCGCGGAAAAAGATTTCTGGAAACGCACGCATCTAAATAATTTGGTCTTGATATGCTAAGAACTCGTGAAAAAAACTTGATTTCGATGTGCTAAATAAAGTCTAAAAACACCCGAACAGCGAAATTAAATAAACATATAAGCATAAGCTATGCATAACTGGATGCTTTGAATTTAAATTACAAGCACAACAAATTATTGGAGGATCTTCTGGCATTGGGTATTCGATCTTGTGGGATCCATCTGGTGGATCAGTGCTGTGCAAGAAAAAAAGAAGAAGAAAACGCTGGCAAGATCCCTTAAACAAGGGAGATGAATGTTGCTGTGTACGTGGTTAAACGGGGGTTTGACACATGTAACTCAGCAAACTTGATTCCCAAATTCTTGTATCTCTGTACGAAGAAGCTTAGTCTCTTCAGCTTTAATATTGCAACTGAGATATACCAACTACAAAAAAGATTGCAAGAGGAAGGAAAGGAGATAATAAGAGGGGACCAGCTTTAATCTCTCCAGCTTTCTTGTATGTTAGAGGGGACCATTTATAAGGAATAATCGTATTGTGAACTCAGAGCATTCACAAATACAGGTTCTGAGGAAGGTGAAAGAGGATATCTCATGGAAGGAATTTGTCGAGCACATAAATTCATTAGTAATCGTGACAGGATCAATATTCAATGGTTCTCTATCAAGAATCAGATTCTCAGCAATATTCAATTGGAATTCAAGGTGATGAAGCTGCAAAATCCAGAATGTCAGGGGAAGTTATTTTTCGCAATGTTTGGATGATAAATGATCATGTTTTCATGTTTATTTTCTATTTTTCATAATCAAGGATTTTTATAAGTTGGTGATGTAAGCTAGATTTCTTGCAAAATAATTATTTTTTGAGATTTTAGAGATCATCTGATAATTAAATCAGTGATTTTATTATAATACGTAGCAATAGATGAACATTAAATTTTAAAAATAACTTTTTTTCCAGTATTATAAGGGTTGGACCTGATATTTTACCAGACTTCCTTACTATTGATCTTTATTGAGCTTCTATAATTGATCTTCTTTCTCTTGATTGATGCATCAATGTAACTTAGAGCATGTTTGAGAATATGGCATCGCAAATCATGTTTCTTTAAATTTTAAATTTTTTTTTGTTAAAAATTATTTTTTATATATATTTTAATATTATTTTGATATGTTAATATCAAAAATAATTTTTAAAAAACAAAAAAAATATTATTTTGATTTTCTAAGCAAAAATAACTTTGAACCGCAACCGCTATCATAATCTCAAACACACTCTTAATCACTTTAATCACCAGACTCCGAAAAGACTTTCCTTTTCTGCAAGCTTAGGAATTGAAAACTCAGCTGGTCGATTTGTACAAAATAAGATTTCAACCATTTTTTATTCCAAAACTTCACACTCGATTTGTAATGTCAAAACATAATTTAAACAAAAAAAAAAAACGAGTTCAATTTTTATTTTAATAAGAGGGATGTGGTGTAATTTGAGCTTACTAATTTTTTAATAAAAAAACACTGATATCATATTAAAATTCATAGTATAAAGTTGAATAACGAAAAAGAATTATGAAAGAAAAGGTAAAGAAGAGAGAATATGAGAGCATTCTTATCAGAAGTATTGCTTGCTGGAAAAGAAGAGAAGTGCCCAGGAAGTTCCATCAAAGCCGAGTCAAGATGGGGGGCCTGCCTCTTTTTATTGCATCGGTCAGTGAACTCATAAAAGAAAAAAAACTGGGCGTTGATTTATCTGTACAGATGGATCTGACGATCATAATGGGCCCATCTTCTTCTAGCACTATTATATGATCACCATGAAGGAAAATTGCCTCCATGATTTCTCTCCAGGCTGGTCCCTTACTAGTTCTTCCCCTGTATGGAGGCTAAGGGGAAAATCGTTGCCCAGACCACATGAATTCTGTTGATCAGATGCCAGAGTGTTTTTATTGAAGTCAACTAGTGAATTGTAAGGTCATGATTGATTAAAAGTAACAAGTATGGTCAGATCTTCAGCAAGAAACTACAGCACTGTGTGCGCTCTGTTTATGCATGCTGTTACTTGTGTATTTTCTTGCAGTGCACATCAATAGCCATCAACAAGATAAGATGTGATGGATATTTTATAGATAAATTTCTTTAAAATATGAAAAAGGTGGAAAATATAAAATCATTGATATTAAGATGTGGTTGTGGAATATGACTATTGTATCCATTTACAATATCAAATTATATCAAAATAATAAAATCAAGAGATGAGTTTGGTAGTTGAGAAAAAAATAAATATATTTTTTAAATCTCTTGATTTAATATATATATATATATATATATATATATATATATATATATTAGGAAAATTTATAACATTTAGGACAGTTTAGGTAGATCGAACATAAAATCATCATTAATAATGATAAAATCTTTTAGAGATTCACAAGCTTAATTATCATGGATGACAAGTGATTTTGTTTTCTAAATTATTATTTTAGATTTGAGTCGGAGAAATGACGTGAGAATTCTCATGGATAAATCAATCTAAATTGTTTGTAATCCAAGCTAGGTGAGATTTAGTCTCAGGTCATGAAAAATAAATTGGGTTCGTTAGAAATAATAAAAGGAGATTTGGGTTTTATCCGAAACTGTTATTTGGATTTTAGAAGCGGACCGTTTTGTATAGACAGTTGTCTACTTTGACCTAAGAGAATCTCACAATATTAAGAAGAAATTTTATTATTTGGTTGTTGCTCGGTTTGAAAAAATAAAATAAAATTTTATTAATTTAAAAAGGTTGAAATTTATTAAAAATAAAAGAATTGGAAAACTAATAACTAAAATAGGATAAGTGGCAAAGTGGAAGGATCTTTTTTAAATAAATAAAACTCCCTTTTAATGATACCATGAGTTTTGAAAAAAAAAATCAAATGCACCAAAATGACATTGTTTTGGTGCATGACTAAAAAGAGCTCTGCTTCTTTCTTGGTCATTTGTGCATGCTTGTTTCGTTTTCATTTCCTTCATTGTTTTGAGACACATTTTGGCTTTTGTTTGTCTCACCCATGCCACCCACAAATGCTAAACAAGACAGCAATCTCCTCACATGCATGTCTAAATTTAATTTGAGAAGGTGAATGACATGTTGTTTGTTAGTTTACACCTATGTTATTTACAGTTTTGGTTGATTAAGATGGAAACTTTAAAGGTGTGAATGTGGAGATATATATTTTCAAATTGAGCAAGCTAAATCCAAATGAAAAGTGTGCATCCACTCTACCAACTTCAAGTAGTCTCAGGAGATGATGACATTGAAAGTGCTTCGATGAGACCTAGAAAATGGACAACTCAATCAGCCTCGACAGTATAACTATCATGCAAAAAATGATTTGGTTTTCGTGTGTTCACATATAAAGGCTCCTCAATGAGTTCTTATTAAGGGTTCACAATAAGAACCTTTTTATTAAGAATAATTTTTCTTAACAGTTAGAAAACACAATTGTTTCTTAGTTTATATCAGACAAATAAATACAGTTTACCTCAGGTAAGACGTATTAGGTGTGCTAACACCTATTTTTTACACAATCAGTTATCTTTTCCAAATTTTAAAACTAATTTAGATTTTTAGTGATCAAAATATTAGATAACGACTTTCATTTTATTTTTTTCTATGTATCAATAAAAATAAATATTCCTTTTGTTTTATACTCGCATTATTCCCGACTAACCTGATTCAAAAACATAATCGGTGCACCGCCGCACAAGTGAGAGTACAAAGTCCCCAACATCAACTGATTACCTTACCAAGCTTCTGTATTTTATTTTCTCCACCTTTCTTCCCCACTACTAGACACCATGCACGGCCGCCCGACCAACGTCTACATTCACCACCACGCCTGCAAAAGAAGCTGTAACTGTCAAAGATGTCAGCTATACGTGGCAAAACTTTGCGAGCTTCCTCGGTGCAAAAAAAATACAGCCATGTCAATGGAATATCGGAGCTGAAAAGATACGTCCATCATTTTGGCTACCTCCCATCACAAGTTCTCGAACATAACAGATATATTCGATGCCCGGTTTGAAGCAGCGATTGTTCGATATCAAGCTAAACTAGGCCTTCAAATCACTGGTAAGCTTGATTTTGACACCCTAAATCAAATAATGGCACCAACGTGTGGCGTGCCTGATAATATAATGTTTCATAAATTTCACGCATCTAGACATTAGGTGTATTTTCCTGGAAAACCTCGGCGGACGCGTAGCATATATACCGATGGCTTTGACATACTCATTCTCTAAAGAGAATTTGATCAAGTCATTGCGTTTTCGGATGTCAAAGAAGTGTTTAAAAGTGCTTTTGCAAAATGGGGATCGGTAATACCAGTGAGTTTTGTGCAGACAGATGATTATGTTTTAGCTGATATTAAAACAGGGTTCTATAGTGAAGATCATGGTGACGGAGAAACATTTGATGGGGTTTCAGGAGTTTGGGCTCATTCATTTTCACCTGAAAGCGGGAAATTTCATCTTGATGTAGACGAAACATGGGCCTTTGATTTTGGTTAGGAGAAGTCAAAGGTAGCTGTTGATTTGGAATCAGTGGTTGTCCATGAAATTGGTCATTTGTTAGGATTGGCCCACGCTTCTGTTGAAGAGGCTGTCATGCACCCTAGTTTGAAACCTGGAAAAAAGAAGTTGGATTTGACTATTGATGATATACAAGGAGTGCAAGCTCTTTACGGATCAAACCCTAATTTCATACTTGGGTATTTATTAGAGTCTGATATTTCTACAAACCATGCTGTTGATTTAATTAGAATCAAATTGTCTAAGTGGTGGGTCACAGTGATTATGGCATTGATGCTGAGTTTCGGCGATTTTTTTTTTCTTTGTAATGGTCAATATCATAGTGGCAGGAGCTTATAAATAGACCATTCACACTTAAATTAGCTTTCCACTATTCTTAGGGACCATAGACAGGGCCTTGATTACACCACAAAAATCTGATCCAATATCATGTCAGATGATGTCACATGATTTTATCTACTAAACTAACTTGCCACAGCGCCCCTCGTCTTCTTCTTCTTCTTCTTCTTCTATTTTTTTTTTATTTTTAATTTGGTGTTAACCTTGTTGTACGAGGGACATATGCACATTCATGGATAATTGCAATTTGTAATTTTATCCGATGATCATATTAACAATATATATGGTGGATTTGTTTGAATTAATCCCATAAAAAATGCACTTCAACACCTAAAAAACCAACTTTAGGTCAATTTTCCTTTTTCAAATACAATCAATCTCATCACTTTTGGTTTATGAAGAAATAAAACATCTTATCTTGTAAGATTTCAGTTGGTTTATTCTTAACCAGATTAGACATCATATTTGTCTCTGGTCTTGGGATCCCCCAACAAAGTTGTTGTTTCTATCCCAAATGCTAGCTCCAATGTGACTAATTAATTAGGGTGATCGAATATAGATGTCATTTATGCATGCCTAGCCAATTTCTTAAACTACAAAAATTGGGTTGATCAAATGCAAAAGGGATGGATGCTAGCAAATTCACTTGGTTGATGAAGTTATTAAATCTATCCAAGTTGTTGGCTTTAAATTGAACACCATGATCTTGTCTACACAATATAATTAATGAATGATTTTCTTTTTATTAACATGAGTGTGCGGATCAGTTTACGTAAACTTAGACTAATCTTACAAATCCTGAAGTTAACAACTATGTAGATTTTCAGTGACCCTGAGATTTGTAGGACTCGAACTAGTGATTTCTAAATAGTAAATTTAGAACCTGACCAGTTAAGTTACACTCTTTAAGATTATTTTCTACTTTTTATGCATACAAATAATGAATGAATGGATATGAATCTCAACCACTTAACAAAAAAATAAATAAATTCAATGGGTAAATTTATAGAACATGACTAGCTAGATCGTTCTTAAGAAAGAAAAAAAAAAGAACATGAAATAAAATCCTCATTTTTCAGTTTTGAAATCCGACAATATTTTTTTCTTACCTTCTAATATATTAAAATAAGGAAAAGCAACATAACTATCAAATCTCAGCAACAGTTTCAAATTAGATTTTAATATGCCTGTCTTCTATATTTTTAATCCCTCAAAATTTTAAATCAATGTTTTTTATTTTTTATTTTTCACAACTTTTAAAAAATATTTTTTATTTAAAATGAAAAAAATATTTTTCTAGAAATTAAATAAGGTTTTTTTAACTGTGAAATATTTTCTATTAACCAACTGTTTAAATGATAAATAAATAAATAAAAATTTAGAAAATAATATTGATGAAACAACTTTCTTGAAAACAAACCGACCTGGTGGGTTCAAACTTTCTGTTGTGGCAAACGGTCTCTATCTTACATAATGTGAAACACATGGATGAAGCTACTCATGATGAAAAACTCCTTGCGTAGAGGACTTGAACTCTTTATAATCTCCAATACCAGGTAAGACGGTGAAAATAAAGAAAATTTATTTTGTTTTACATGTTCATTCAATCTGGACATTAAGAAAATTTCCATCCTCTCTACATGTTTTACATGTGTTTTTTCTTTTTCTCGTAGAAATCGTTTTCCAGAAAAAATCAAATTTAAAGATTTTTTTCCTAAAAAGGAAGTTCTTTTATATTTGAATATTACTCTAATTCATGTATTTACGAGGATTGGAGCTGTTAAATATATTTTTATAACTTTTTATGTATCCGAGTTTTTAGTATATACTTGAGAGTCATCTTATAAGTCTTGGAACACGTATATGTACTATAAATATCGTAAATGAAATATTCTCATAATTAGAGTTTTAGTTACGAGTTTTGAAATAATGCTTACGATTTTTTAAGTACACTATATTTTCTTTATTGAATTTTGTCTAGTTATTTACATATTCCTAATCTAGTTTAACTCGTTACTATAAATATCATAAATGTTTCACTTGTAATATAGTTTAACTCATCATTATATGTTTTATTCCTTACAACTTTAAAATTGATTGGTCTCCATTAAACACTTTGATACAATGTCCTTTTTCACAACAAAGTTATTTCAAAACTACTATTTCCACTCCATGAATATATTCAATTTATGTTAATATTATTATTTCATAACTCATGGAATTTACCCCACAATTCATTTCCTCAACACACATATAAATCATATGATCTTTTCCTTTCTCAACTAGTTTTAATACATATTGTAACTCATTGCATAAGTATATCTAATATTTCACATAATTATTTAATTTACAACATATTTAATTTATATCGTCTTTTTACTTCCCCAACATTTATTTTATCTATAATACATTATATTTCAGTTCATGTAACATCCTTGTTATATTGAGAAATTCTCTCAATTCATTATTTATTCAACTTATTTCATGTCCATTTATATTATTTATAATTTATCACATAACCTTCCATTACTTTTATACTTGTAAGACATGTTCAAATCATCTTTCTTTCACAAACTTTATCGGTATTGAATAGTCACTCATTAACATGTCAACACAATCAAACTCATATGCACCTTACTCCATTACATGTTATTGTTAATACCAAATACATGATCTATTACATGGCACGATACTGCGAGGTACCTGAAAATTTATTTAATATAGAATATAATCAGCTTTATACACAATAATTATTTGATATTATCTCTTCTATATATTTACCACATCAATTAACAAACAAATAATTTTTTATTTTACCCTTAACCTTACAAATCAATACAATTAGCACAATTTAAAGACTCGCCAATGCCCTCTCTAGCTCAAACTGGGCATTTGTTCCATTACTAAATTAATAGATTTCTCTCATTGTCCATTTACCAAAGCACTAGTTCCATTAACTAGGGTAACTAGTTTCTTCGATTATTCATTAACCAAGGCACTAGTCTCATTAATCAGGGTAACTAATTTATATGATTACCCATTAACCAGAGCACTTATTCATTAACTAAGGTAATTGATTTCTCCAATGACTCATTAACCAGGGCACTAGTTTCATTAATTATGGTAACTAATTTCACACATATTAATATGAAAATAAGAACATATCACAACATTTAACGTATTTTTTCCATTACTTGACATAATGAATTTGTTGAATAAGGTATCAAGGTGTCAAACACCTTTTCCATAACAATACATGCTTACGTGTCAGTTATCTCACACGTCAGTTATTTTAAAGTTTTTGTTGTATATTATTTTTTTTCTAATATTAATTTTGTTGTAGTGGTCTAATATGAATTACACACGATTTCTATTGTTTCAATCGGTAATAGATCATACATCAGATCATGTTAATGCGGTCGATAATAACTCTTGCATAACAATTCTGTCATTGCAGTCAAAAGTAATACATACAAGATTTTTCCTATGTTGAAATTTCCTACATAGTATTTCCCTTATCATCATCATCAAAGGGTTTACATGCCTCATTTCTTAACCAATAGGTATTTCTCGCTAATGTGTCACTTACATTCACTAACCTCTCAATTAATAACAATGGAAAACACTACAATCGATGGTGGGTACTAACATTTCCACCAATCAATTGTAACACCACTCTTCACATTCAAGGTGAGCTTTCTTAA
>Ga0307517_10014901_pt1 | contig 10385 bp, 5 predicted proteins | sample 23_EM_MG_FD_194515 | JGI IMG/M metagenome (GOLD analysis project Ga0307517, IMG submission 194515) | Populus trichocarpa ectomycorrhiza microbial communities from riparian zone in the Pacific Northwest, United States - 23_EM | ecosystem: Host-associated > Plants > Roots > Unclassified | place...
GTAGATGTTTGATGGTTTTTTCTAGGTTGTTAATGCATGTTCTTGGTTCTTGAGTTTAGTTTAGGTCTCAAAATGTTTAGAAAGTCAATTTTGGATTGAATTTTGATGTTTTTGTTGGTTGATAATAGGGCTGTAGTTTTGGAAGTTTAAATCTTATACATATTTTTTTATGATTCGAGGTTATTGTTAGTTTTTTTTTATTTATTCAAACATGTTTTATAATGAGAATGCAGTTTGTTGGGGCTAAGAGAGCCTAGTTTGGAAGCCTAAAATGTATTTTCTAGGTTTGACAATGTAGGGTTTTCTAGGCAATCTGGGTTCATGTTCATCCGAAGAACATTGTCTTGAGTACTAGTTTTAGATTTCATTTTGATTGATTTTGGTTTTTACAAGTTTGTATATCATCATCATCATTAAATAATCTAGGGTTTTCATGCATCAATAACTTGTTTTGTGGGTTTTAATTTTAGGGTTTTGGTTTTAAATCAAAATTTATTTTGACAAAAATTATGATGTTTGAGTAATAATTGAAGCAAATGGATACATGATTTTTTATTTATACTTGATTACGAACAAAATCATGCCTTTTATTGCTTGAAATCTGGTCTAGTTTAATGTTTACGTTGCTAGGTTTGAGTTTGAATGTTTTTTTATTGTTCTTTGTTTTCCTTGGTGTTTGATCTGTTTTAGTTAAAAAATTTCATGTTTTTTTTTCTAGTTTTGATTTTGTTTCGGTTTAAATTTCTATTCTGGTTTATTTTTGGGTTAAACCTTGTTTTTTGGTTTGGTTCATGGTTGAACCAGTGTTCCCGGGTTGCCTTGTCGGGACAAAATTGGGTCAAATACTTAAGGCTTTGTTTGGTTTGCCATTGTTTTGATAATTGTTTTTGGACTTAAAGGGCATGTTTGTTAAACACGTCCTTATGCCTATTTTGACAATTTTGTTTTGAACAAAAATATAGTTTTTCCAAATATGGCCCTAAAAAATAAAAAATAAAAAATTAATTTTTGCTTGTTGCATTTTTATTTATAAAAAAGGAAAAAATAACGTTGTTTTAAAAAAAATAATTGTGTTGATTTTTCTTTGTATCTTTTAGAATTTACACTAAGTTTGTAAAATTTCTTATGAATTTTACCAATATTTCAATAATTATAAAATTTTAATTCATCAATTAATAGTCAACTTCCTAGTATAAATGATAGACCTATAACTAGACTGATATTTAAATATCAGCAGTTGACTATAAATTTTTTAGGATTATTTTAGATATTCATCAATTTTAATTGGAAATATTTTTTTACCACAATATACGAGTTATGGAGAACCTTTTTGCTATCCAGGAAATTTGAATCTTGTCAGGGCACCTACATGGATCGTTCCCATAGGAATTTATCTGGGTATACAAGCTCATAATAAATTTGAAATGTCATATTTATTCATGGAAATAAATCTTTAGTCCGAGCTATAGATAGACCATCGGTTAGGAGCCCATCAAAACCTTTAAATCATATCTAAACCACACAATGCAACTTACATCAGCTAAGGTGCGTTAGGGATGTTAATACCTTCTCTAGCCACAACCAGTCTCTTACCCTTAAAATTTATGATAAGACCAGTACACCTGGGTCTCCTAATGACCTTGAACCAAACAACTAGGTGGTAACTCCTCAATCCCGAGGTCTCGCTACATCGCATGCCCACATGCGATAATATTATTAAATTAATTGAGTTTATTAAATCCAGTTGAGTTAATGATCCGAGTCTTGAATTTTCTTTTTTTCTTAGATGCTAGCTTGAACATTTTTTTTTATATTGGAAAAAAATAACTTCCTTCACAACGTAGCACTACTATAATGCATAGCATAAAAATAACTTACTTCACAAAAAAATAAATATTTTTTATTTACTAGAAAGTAATTTTTTTTAAGTGGTTTTCCGTGAAAAGTGAATTATTTTTCAATGTATGGTAGTGTCATGAGAAATGAGTTGGAAAACACTTTCTAGTATTTGTTCATGTCATAAAAAATGAGCTGTAAAATAACTTATTAATGTTTTAATTTTTCTTCAAGTTTATTAAAAGAATGGAGATCAAATCTAACAAATAAAAATGTTGAATGATGATGGAAATAAAATAAAAAATAAATTTCATAAATTATTTTAAATAAAATAAATAACAATCAAATGAATAGGAAAATGATGAAAATGAACAAAAATTAATTTTATAAATCATTATAAATAAATAAATAGCAATAAAAAAAATCGATCCAAATATAATGCATAAAAATTTCAATTAAAAAGAAAGAAGATAAAAAAACAAATAAAAAAAATAAGAATCAAAGTTGGTATAAAAATCAAATTAAATTAAATTATAAGGGATAGAATTGAGAAACAAATCAAAATAAAATATATATAAAACAATCAAAATATTGAGAATGAAATTTGATATAATTAGCAAATAATAAGATATTTTTAAATTTTTCATAAATTTTTAAAAGTATTTTCTACCCAAAATAAAAGGAAAATATTTTTCTAGAAATCAAGTTAATTTGTTTTAATGAAAAAAATACTTTTTATGGATTAACTTTTCTAATAATAAATAAATATAAAAAAATATTAAAAAATAATTTCTCTAAAAATCACTTTTCATCGTGGGAATGAAGCTTATAGCTAGCTAATTATAGTTTTATATACTTATTTGAGAAAGAGGCGGTGGAAAAACTAAATAAAGGTTGATCTTCCTTTTTTTTTTTTTTTTTTGTAGATCCTTAGATAATATAAAGAGAGAATGGCAAAGTAGAGTAAAAAAGATGTGAAAGGAGGGTAGAAGAAGAAGAGAAAGGAGAGATATTTATTAGTATAATAACAACGACAATAAAAATAATAAAGGAGTGAAGGAACGGCGCAGTGTCTGTCCTTTGCCGATAAGCCCGGTGATTTGCTCGTCATGGGTATGAAGAAACACTCAATAAACTCCTCCTCCTCCTACTCCTCGTGCCTTCAAAACCCCCCACCTTTTTAGTTTACTCTTCACTCTCTTGCTAAATTCCCTCTTGTATTCTTTTCTCAACCCTAAGCACACTCAAAAGGAGAAATTTCATGGTTATTATTTATTGTCTGAATTCAAGTTCTTATGAGTTGCTCTACTTTATAGGTTTTGATGAGAAATGGTGAGTCTTATGCTATGCATTATATTTACGTATTTTAGAGCTATACTTAATAACAGAGCTTGTTGAAAACTGCATAACTAGGAAAGAAAGCTACAATTTCTCGCAAACTGAAGCTCCAACAAGTTTTTTTTTAAAACAAATAAAACAATTCTTCGATACCACTGAGTTTCTGTTTTGTTTTACAAGAATCTTTTATTATGTTTGTTCTTAATAATAAAGCAAGCTAGCTTAAAGTATTTTGATGTTGTTCTCATCTCTTTCTATCAACAAAGAGAGAGGCTGATCTGGGAGAGGTTGCAGGTTAACATTTTATCGGTTTAAATTAGCAAAACGAACGAGCTTAATGTCTTTGACAAGAATGTTGTTTTGCGGCAAAGAAGAGAGTAGATCTGTGAGTTTTGGCTGTTAGGAAGTAAAGATCTGTGTGAGCTACGAAGTAGTAAATACAAATGGTGAAAAAAAGGGTTCTTAACTTTAACCAGATGGTTGTTTCCATGTTTATTGAGTTTTAAGAGGTTGACACCTGTAGACACAACTAGCATCAGTGCAAGTCCTTGTTGGTAATTTTGAAACACTGGTTTCATGTATGTTTTGTTTTTTGTCTTTGTCATTTAATGTTATTAATCAGGTGGTGAGCAGTGGTGTCTGCCATTTTTAGGGTCAGCGAAAGCTTTAAATACAAACCATTGCTGAGATGGGCTACCTGCACGCGATTACTGCTTCTTCTTAGCTTAATTTCCAAGCAAACCCACCAACCCTTTAATCATGTTTAGCTAGCTAATTGCTAGTTTTAAATTATTATTTTTTCTCTATAAGCTGTTTGTGTTTAATAAGTTAAACCTAGCTACTTACTAGTGGTAGTGATATAGTTAATAAGTCAGATAGATATATATATATATAGCTCATGCTGTTTTGATTATTATGATAGTGATTTGTGGGTTTTGGGTTGCAGGGCTGATGAGAGGGTAGCTGCCATTTCAGGCTTTGCTTTTTAGAGAGAAAGAGCACTCTGTGTGCAGAAGCAGCACTGCAAAAAAGAAAGAAAAAAAGAAAGAAGAAGAAAGCTTTAAACGTACAGGAGAAGGGCTAGGGGAGGGTCTCCTCTGACTTGGACTGTGATATATCGAACTGTTGAGAAATAAATAAAATTACAAAAAAAGGAACCCTTTTCATAACACACACACTCACACGCAGCAAAAGTGCTTTTCTCTCTCTCTCTCTCTCTCTTCCCCCCCAGCTCTCTGTGTTATCCTCATCAATGCATAGGACACCCAACCCCACCTGCGCTCCTCTCTTCAATTAGCTCTCTAATAAACCAACCACTTTCAAGTTTCTCTCTTTCTTTCTAGCTAGCCGCCATAAGAACAGAAAAGATAAGGAAGAAAGAGGGGTGGGATAAATAATAAATAACAAAGGCAATTAGGAAATAAAAGAGGAGGGTTCCTTCTTTTTTTCTCTTCTTTTTTCTTTTTGAATAATTTGTGTTTGTTAAGGCATGAAAGTAGCGCTATGGAGGCGGAAGAGATTCGGAGACAGCCTTGTAAGTTCTCTAGAGTTGGTAATGGCATAAATGACGCCAGCAGAATAGCTCAAAAAGGCAATGGTACTGACCACCAATATCCTGACGATGAAGAAGATGGTGAGCTCAAGAGGACTAATTCTAACAACGGTGCTGGTTGTGGTGGTGGCGGTATTGATGCTGCTGGTGGGACCTTCAATGGTCTTCGTGCGTGGCACCATTCGTCGCGCATAATTAGGGTTTCAAGAGCATCTGGTGGAAAAGATCGGCACAGCAAGGTATGGACTTCAAAAGGGTTAAGAGACCGGAGAGTCCGTTTATCAGTGAGCACTGCCATTCAATTCTACGACCTCCAAGATCGGTTGGGTTATGATCAGCCAAGTAAAGCTGTAGAATGGCTGATCAAAGCAGCTCAAGATGCAATTAACGAGCTCCCTTCGCTCAATCATTCTTTTCCTGACACGCCAAAGCAATTAAGCGATGAGAAAAAAACGAGTGATAGCACTGAACAAGGATTTGATTCAGCTGATGTTGAGCTTGAAGACCCAAATTTTAGGCAGAACCAGAATCTCTCGCTATCTAAATCTGCTTGCAGTAGCACTTCAGAGACAAGCAAAGGTTCAGGGCTATCACTTTCGCGTTCTGTTAGTCGTGATAAGGCTCGTGAGAGAGCCAGGGAGAGAACAGCCAAGGAGAAGGAGAAAGAGAATGATTCACGCATTGCGCATCACCACAACATAAACCCCATTTCTCAAAACTCCACATTTACTGAGCTTTTAACTGGTGGGATTGGTAGTGTTAGAAATAACAACAGCAGCAACAACAACAATAACAGTACTGCTAGTCCTACTGGTTCTGATGCAAATAATTTGTTCCAAAAAGCAGCCGCGGCAAGGCAGTGGCCTTCGTCCCCAATGGACTGCTTCGGCTCAGGACTTTTAGGGCCATCCTCGTCGCGGTCAACTCATCATTCATCGGGGTTTCCAGGGCAAATCCAGTTAGGGAACTCAATCCCACAAGCAATGACAATGTCGATCCCACCATTTTGTGTATCGGGGGAGAATCACCAGGAGCATTTGCAACATTTTCCTTTCGTTTCAGATCATTTGATCCCAGTGGCCGCCACAACACAACCGCCGGCATCCAGCGGGGATTATAACCTAAATTTCACAATATCTTCAGGCCTTGCCGCAGGTTACCATAGGGGGACCCTTCAGTCCAATTCATCATCACCGTCTCTTTTGCCTCACCTCCAGAGGTTTTCTACGTCTTCTACCATAGACGGATCTACCACAAATGTACCTTTCTTTATCGGTGCTGCAGCACCGCAAGCTATGGAGAACCACCACCAGTTCCCACCTGGGTTGCAGCTCTGCTATGGCGATGGAACCAGGCATTCTGACCAGAAAGGCAAAGGGAAGAACTGATTAATGCCTGTGGGCGTCTGTTTTTCTTGTGGCATCTTCTTTCAGGTAACATAAGAGCACTCCAATCTTTCTTAATACTCTTACGGTCATTTTACTTTTCCTTTGATAAGTTAGATCTATGTTACATTTGCTCCCCATTCTAGTGGTTCTGTGACTCTTAATTTGCCTCTTTCTTCGTAATCGTCTTCCCCCCCTCTCTTGTTGGTTCTTGGATACATGCGGACTGCATATTTTTACTCCATTAAAGATAGAAAAGCTATAATATATATGAGTTTCTTTCTTGGTAACCATAAATTAAGTTAACCTTTGGTTGAATTTTTATGGGTGTTCTTTTCATGTCTTTATATTTTATTTTTTTTCATTTGCTTCCTGCATGGACCATTGTGCATAGGTCATAGGGTGGTTGTCTCCTTGTTTGTTCTCTTTCTGGTTCCCTTCTCCCTAACATTATGCAAGGGCAGCTAATGGAACAAGAGTTCATTTCTCTCTTTAGGTTAGAGGGTGAAACCTCGACAGCTTTAAAATCCCAATCTTCCCTTTGCCTAATTCAAATCCTCACCACATCGCAATGGATCGGCGCAATGTGGGGCTCTGACAATTTTACTTAGGGTTTCAGTTGTTGCTAGTTCAGAGCAAGCCTGACAAGCTGGTAAAAACCATGCACGTAGCCTGGCACAACCTCCTTTCAATCACCACAAAAATTGCGGGAAAAGAAATATAAAAGCGGGAAGGGTTTTCTTTTGACTATTCACTGTAGCTTTTGGATATGAACATGCATACACAGTCCCTTTTTTGTTCCAATTTTGAACTTCTTTTTTTATCTAATCCAAGCCACTCGCTTATTGGCTAGTAAACTTTATTTTATTATTAATTTATAAGATCTGAGCCTATTCATAAAAAAATAAAAAAAGAATAAACCTACTTTCTTTATAGTACTTTAGTTAAAATTTTGAATCTCTGATTAATAGATATTCAAAACCGAGAGCCACAAAAAGATAATAGATCAGCAAAATGTTATTGTGATTGAAATCTGAATCTATTTACATGGTTTTAACTCGAGATTTCTTTCTAAGAGCAAGAGATTGTTTGTATGTAAACTGCATTATTAGTATTGGCTTAGTAAGATACTGTTGGTGATTCTGAATCTTGAAATATTGCATTGTGTGTGTGTATTGATCTTATTTCGCAAAATCCATTTCGATTTCACGTTTTAAATTTACAAGTTCATGCTTTCCATTCACTTAATTCAAACTTCAGTGTACTTTGGATTACCTCTGTCTCAATTGTCCATGAAAAATCTTGTAGTTTTCCATCGCCTTCTTACACGTAATGAAAATATTAATGTTGGAATGTGCACTCTCGTAGAACAAAAAATTGTTGGCGGCTATTGGCTTTCATATTGTAGTGTTTTTCATTGCACGAAACATCTTTACCGCAATGATTCTCTCATGTCCACTAACAATAGAAGAGAGGGATGAAACTGAAAATACAAATCGATAGTGTGATTGGAACATAATTTAACTAAGTAAGCAAAATCATGTTTATGTAATAAGCTCTTCTCAGAATAAAAACAAAAAAGAGTTTCATTGGTTAGCTCTGACCCTTTTTCTTCTTTTTCTTCAAGTTATTAGGAGGAGAAATATAAACAAGAGGACACAATATTACTAACTCATAACCCAAATAAAGGGATCTCACATGTGCTTCTAGTAAGAACTACACTCCAATGGCGGCATTTCTTTAATTTGTTCTCTAATCTTAATGTCATGGCAGAAGGCCTCTAAAAAATTAGACATTTAAGGAACATTACAAATATAATCTCCCACAATCAACCTTTCTTTGAACTTTTAGAAATGGTTTTAATAGTTAAACATAGCCTTCCGGTATGCTTTTGTTGTTATACTTTGTCACTGGTCTCTTACTTTTAAATTGTGTGTAATAACTGATGTACCTTCCGGCACAGATTTGAAAGTTTCACGATCACTTTGAAAACAAGGCAACCACATAAACAAAATTTACAGAATAGAGTGATATTAATAGCATTAGTGCGATAAACATCACAGGGAGCAAGACTTCAAATAGGTGCGAGAGGTCATGGAGTCACAATCATACTAACACGCATGTGCATCAAGCAATTTTCATATCTTGGAGACACGTAGACAATTAGTCAGAAATAGGCATGTAAAAAAGTTACAGAAGTTGAGAGCGAGAAAAAGAGATTTCAAAAGGAAAGAATCTCAAACATATTCATGAAGTTTAGGAATAAATGATTCTATTTGAGTGCAAACTGAGACTGAACCGATGTTGAAATGGTAGTTAAGCATGATGAGGGTACTCGGTTTGCCAAAATATGGTTTGTTTCAGAGAGATGGGAGGGTGTTGAAGTGGGTTAGAGTTCATTCTCCTCCCTAACTTTTTTGTCGTGTAGGTGCATTTTGTTGTCTCTTTTACCCTGAATGAGTATCGTTTGGAGGTTTTAAGGCTTAAAAGATATGATCATGGTGAACTGGTGTTCTCTTTCATACATGCTACCGTTTTTTTTTCTTGTCTGATTCCTCCGATGTATCTCTTGAGTTTACCTTTGGTTTTTATTAGGTTTTATTCACTGCCGACTGCTTTTAATTAGAAGAATGTACTCCAAATCGTTGTTAAAAGCTATTGATGATGATCTGCTAAACGGTTTTGTCCAAACAAATTTTCTAGTTGAAACTGTAAATTTGTCATCTCTAAAGAGCTAACTTAGGGCAGTTTAAGAAGTTCTTGAATCACTTATCATCAATTATGTGCCAAAGACATTGTCAAATAGCTTAAGGTTTTGTCAAAACTATAACAAAAGACCATCGGGAAGATGTTTTGTTCATACTTGAGGTATGTAGAAGCTGCTTATTGCAATTCTACCCTCATTGGACAAGAACATGGGCAGTAAGGGTGAGATTCTTTCTGCTGAGTTTTGAATCAATAATTCAAAAAGACCTGGACGTAGCTTTCTGCAACTAGCATCGATATCTCTTGTCCCACATTCGATGAACAAGCTAAATATGTTATCGGTGAAATAAAGAGTTTAGGGGCTTACGTTTCAAGGTCTTAGGTGTTTTAGCAAGCATCAAGCAATTTTAAGTTAGTTTCTCTCATAATTTTGTTGTCTGGTTGCTTTAAAATGAGCTCCTGTTAGAATCTGAATGGTAGAAGAAAACTTGCAAAAAAAATTAAAGTAATTTAATGTGGAATGCATCTCTCAAATGATATCATCCTGCAAGGTTTTGATTTAGTGATATTTGGTTTGCATTGTATTCTTTCCAGCTTTAAATGACATCCATGTAGCTTGTATTATTGTTGTGACCATCTACTTAAGTATAAATGATTTATTGATTGGCGTCAAGACTTTGCTTGAATTTTCCCCTTAAGAATGGTGTGTGAATGTATAATCTTAATTATATCCAACACACTATCTGTCAGAATTCAAAATGCAGATTATTTTGTGTTTATGAAGAGATTAACCTTCACTGATGGCTTTTGCAATTGTTTTCCGTTTTTCCAATTTTTAGTGAATGGCATGCACGTTGATATCAGAGGTTAATTTGGTACAGGAGAATGAAGATGGGAAATGGCAGCAAACCATGAACAAATACGTTCCTTCCTTGCATTGGATGATACCTTATTATCATGCTTCTGAAATTTTTGGTATTTCCGCTTTACCCATTTTTAAGTCGTTCAGATTGCATCCATATATATATGTATGCGCGAATCTATGCGTGCAAAGCTTTGTGTGTTTTGAAGAAACATAACAAACGATTGAAATTGATGTTTTTCTTTTTTACTTGTCAGTGTCTTAAGTTTTTTTGTCTGAAATAGTCAATACCATCAGTTGAGCGAATGAGCCTTGTCTTAAATAGAATCTGCCTCTCCAAGCTGATTCACTCTTCAAGCTTCTACCACCATACTCTTCTCTGAAACAAAGATGTTGGTTTTCTTTTGGATGTGAAATTGTAGTTTGGGGATCTCTGCTCAACACAGGCACATTTCTGGTCCATCTCATTATGGTCACACCCTTTAAGTATCCGTTCTGCTCGTCGAGTTGTTGCTGATTATACTGCTTGTTGGTGACTCCGCGTACAGTCATAATAAAAGTTAGGAGTAAAGTTTGTAATTCAATAATGAGATGATAAAAATAACACATCAATGGTTTATATATATATATATATATATATATATATATATATATATATATATATATATATATATATATATATATAAAAAAAAACACAAAAAAAAGA
>Ga0307517_10014903_pt1 | contig 10385 bp, 6 predicted proteins | sample 23_EM_MG_FD_194515 | JGI IMG/M metagenome (GOLD analysis project Ga0307517, IMG submission 194515) | Populus trichocarpa ectomycorrhiza microbial communities from riparian zone in the Pacific Northwest, United States - 23_EM | ecosystem: Host-associated > Plants > Roots > Unclassified | place...
TAAGATTAGAGAAAAATATGTAGATGCAGTTCACAACTGTAATATAATTAAATATCACGCTTTAAAATTACAATATTCAAAACTAAATTATTTCATTAATTTTTTTTTTGTGTTAATTAACTATTTTTTTTTATTTTATATGCTAATTGCTTAATTTATCTCTAAATAAAATAAAATAAAGAATTTTAAATCATTCAGCACTTTTATACAATTCTCAAATAGTAACTTCTAGACCTTATCATAAGACCTTCTTAATATTTAATTAACTTGAAATTTTAATCCAATATAAAACAAAACCTCTAGAATTTTCTGGTAAAATTTCAGCCCGATCCAACAGTCGGATAAAAAATTATGCTTGTTTAAGTGAAATTTTGTATTAGAAAAAATAAACATTTAACTGTCAAAATTAATTGCCACATTAAATAGATGGATCACACCCTCTTATATTAAAGATGTAGCCTTCTTGAAATTTACATTGATCCAAATATTCTAAATAAGTCAATTGAATGTATTTTTGAGATTTTTTGCCCTTAATCTTGTAATTGGCTCATCTAAAATTTTTAATGAATCCTTCGTAGTTTGGATCAGATCATATTTGCTAATACAACTCTAGATCTTGTTGCTAAAATAATTATAGGTCTTGTTTTACCTCAAGATTGCAATGCAAACCTTCTACTAGTTGGTAATGGATCAAGTTCGAGTTAGATTTTGCTTCATCTATTTCCAACTTAGAATATCTCAATCTGTCATTTGTCTCCTCCTCCATTCTAGTTGGATTAGGAGTAGGAGTAGGAGTTTCTCCACCTAGTTGGTATTCATTGTGCACTTGACCCGACTAAAATTTTATTGTTCTTTTTTTAATGATTCATGGATATTGATATAATTTATTTTTAAAATTTAAAATTTATGTTTTAAAAATGTATTCATCAAGTACTCAGATTTGATTTATTGATGTAAATGTAGTTTGTTTTTTAAGTTGAAATTTTAATTTTTCAAAATGAATTTAAAAAAAATAAAAATTGAACAAATTATATCTATATTCATAAATCATAAACTATAAAATAAAGTCTAAACATTAAATCCATGTATAAAACAATAAGAATCCTCAATGAACTATAAGATAAAAATCTATGTGCTATATTGAAAAATAAAATTATAAGTTCACAAAGTAAAAATAAAAAAGGTTAAAAAACCAGGAGAAGATCGAGTCGGCTGAACTCTTTACTCACTTTGGCATTTAACCTTGGTTAAATAAGATCAAAATTTACATGTTTCTGGTTTGAGAGATAAAAAGTTGGTTTAATATTTTTATAAGCTTTCATCCTTTGTTTTATATATATATATTGACAAATCACATGGAGCAATAACATGTTTATTTAGACATATTTTTTAGGGAGGTAATCGCCTAGTTTATTCAATCATTTTTATGCCACCTCATCATCACTTGGAGTGACCACAGAGATTTAGAAAGTAAAACAAAAACTTAATCTTCTAATTAAAAATCAAATTTGTTTAATTGAAAAACGCATATTTTATATTTCTAAAAAAAAACCCATAAAAAAACATTGTTTCTTAAATTTTATATTATAAAATAAGTCCGGTTCATCTAATATTGTTTTGTCCATTTATTCTATTATGTTAAATGGAAGCCAAACAAATCATTTTTTTAATTTAAAAAAAACTTGTATTTAATAACAAATAGAAAAAACTTGTATTTAAGAAAATAGAAAATCAGAGAAAGCAAATGATCCGTTGATTTCCTTTTCATTTCTTCAGAAGAGAGAAAGAGAGTCTCGAGTGGTCGGGAGGAAGAGAATGAGTGTGTGAGGTGATTAAGTTTTCTTGCATTATATATGAGGTCATTTTAGTTATTTTATTCTTTTTTTTAATTTAACCCAAGATAAAAAGTATAATTTATAAAAATAAGTTATAGGATTATTTTTTGTAATTATATATCCCTAAAAATTTGTATAGTAATATGTTTATAAATATAGTAAGACCTCATCGTCCCAGTAAGATAGAGAAAGATTGGCGAAAACAAAGTTTTATAAATATATGAATTAATTTGAGAATCATATTTTTGTAGACGTAGAGATATATTTGAAATTCAGAATTCAAGTTATACTTCGATTGTGTTTTATATGACTTTTGTAAATTATTTTTTAATTTTTGACTCATAAAAAAATTAGAAATATATTTGATTAGAAATAAATTTTAACTTAAATATTTAAATGTTTGTCATCAAATTAAGTAAAATCTTGATATGGTAAAAAATTAAAGTTTTTAACTTTGAACTTACACTTATACCACATCTCTTCTTAAAAAATAAAATTTCATTTGAATCATTTTTACCATATATGTTTAATAACTTTAAATAATTTGAATTTTTTTTTTCATTAATTTTTTTATGAGAAATAACTTTTAAATTATGACATAAAATTTAAAGTTACTTGTCATGAATTATCAACTTTTTTAAATTATGATTTAAAGTTAAAAATCATTTGTCATAAATTATCACTTTCACCTGAAAAGGGGAAGAAAACTTAATTATGATGTTTTTGCCGCTCCCGTGTAATAAAAGATGGAGGAGAATATTCGAGGGGAATAAAATGCAGTGGGATGTTGATGTACTGGATAAGATAAATATGTTTCATCAATGGTCTCGGTTAGTTATGGCGAAAAAAAAAGTCCAAGCTTTGGAAACAATGATATTATATCTGGTTTTGAACATTTAGGTAATGATTTTTTTTTTTTTTTAGTTTAATGTGGGTGTCCGGGCCAGCTTGCGCGTACCTCGACTAATCTCACGGGCCCTGAAGTTAACGATCATGTAAGCCTCCAGTGGCCATTATATGAGCAACCACAAAACTCAAACCTGAGACCACAGAGGGAGCAAACATCTTGGTCTCAAGCTCTTACCACTGGACCACCACCTAGATGGTTAGGTGGTGATTTGATATTACTGGATCGGAATTATTCCACACAGGCTATGTGAATATTCTAGTATATGTTTTTATGGACTGGTGGGATAGGTTTATGTTCAAGAAAAAGTTTGTAACGGCCAAGACTAGTTAGCTCTTTAAAACTACAATAACAGGAGATTCGAATATTGGATTGAACTCAAATTTTTATAGGTGATTCTACGGGTAATTTTCCCTAGGGCAGCCACTATTTCGTTAAACGAACCATTGGACCTTTCTTTAATTGTGTTTTGAGCATCGATGCTCCTGTTATGACAATTTTTATTATTTTTTCTATGTTTTTTTAGGCTCTGTGTTTTAATTTAGATTTTTTGTTTATTTCCTTTATGTTTTCGGATTCCTAGTTGTTTTCTAATAAAGATAGGTCTTTCTGGCCTATTTAAAGGTCTTATAAACCTCTTAAGAAGGCACCCACCATATGCTTTTTTTTTCAGAGAATAAAATCATAAATTCAAGGTTTACATTTGCATTCCTCTTCGCTCATTAATCCTTTTGTGTCCTTTTCTTGTGATTTTTATGTTGTTGTTGTCCTATGTATTTTCCGCCTGCATTAGCTGGTATTAGAGCCTAACGATCCCAGGTTTTATATTGCTTGTTACACGCTGCAATTGCATGAATAATTATTTGCATGTTGTGTGTCACTAAACAGCCATGGTAAAAAAAGGTTGTGGAGCAAGACGTGTCCAATGGGAGGATGAGGAGCATCCATTTCGGGAGAGAAACATTCAAGAGCTCATCATGGAGGACATGCAGATATAGATCTCATAATTGACTCATGGGCTAGAAGAGAAAGGGCAATGGAAATAGAACTAGGATAGCGACCATTGATCCTTGGCTAATACTGAAACCAAAGGCGCAATCAGAGAAGACAACCTCATGAAAGGGAAGAGGTCAGATCTGGGGATTTTAGCTTTCGCTTCAAAATCCATGAGTTTACTGGAACTTTACAAGCAAACGAGTTCATAGACTAATTGAATAAAGTCAAGAGGATTTTTTTTTTAGTATAAAGAGGTTCTTAAGCCGAAATAAGTTAAATTAATCATAATCAGATTGAAAGGTCGGGCATCTACCTAGTGGGAACGATTAAAACAAAAATTAAAAATCAATAACTGGGATAAGATGAAGAAAAAGATAAGGGAACACTTCCTTCATTTTGACTATTCCCAAACATTATACTAGAGGCTTCATAGGTTGAGATAAGGAGGTAAGTCTATTAATGATTACACTGATGATTTCTACTAGTTAGTAGCTTAGAATGATCTGGTAGAAATGAAAGAACAATTAGTTGCAAGGTATTTAAGTGGTGTAAAAGCAATCCATACATGAGGTACCGTGTCTCCAGTCTTTAAAGACAATTTTTTAAGCTTATTAAAGGGCTTTGACAATAGAGAAGTTACTAGGTGGTAGGATTGTTACTAGAAGTTTCCAAGTTTCTAAGCAGATCAAAATAATAGAAAAGGTGGGCGTAACAATAATTAGAGGGCTACTGTCATACAACCTTGGCCAGCTCAGTAAAATCAATAAACACTTTGGAAACACTTTGCTGATAGAGGAGCCTATGGATATGATTGATCCTAAGTATGATGATGATTCAAAAAATGATGGAGAGATCTTGCATGAAGATGGTGGTACTATCATTGTTAAAGATTGGCGGCGTACTAGTTTCTTCTATTCTATATGCATTTTTAAAAGCAAGGTATATATTTTAATCATAGATAGTGGTAGCTAGGAGAATGTGGTTTTGGCAAAGGCAGTAAAAAAGCTTCAATTAACGATTGAAAATCATTCTAAACCCTATAAGTTGACATGGATAAACAAAGATAACGAGTTAATTGTTGATAAATTTTGTTTTGTGTCCTATTTCATGGGATAAAGATACTTTGATAGTGTTTGGTGTGATGTGATGTTTATGGATGTGTGTTATATTCTGTTAGGGAGGACATGGTAGTTTGATAAAAATGTAATGCATGATGATAGAAAAAATACGTACTCTCAAAGCCTAAAGGGGAAACATATAATGTTGGCACCAATGAAGGAGAAGGTGGAAACGAGAATTGAAAAAAGGAAAGAGCTTGTTGTTTTTATCACAGTTTATGGAAGATATACAGGTGAACGAGTAGTGTATGCCCTAGTTCTTAGTAGTGGAACAATTAAGGAGGATGATGATGTTGATGACAACCCCAGTAAGGTAAAAGTTATGCTAACAAAACTTTTAGATTTAATGCCAGATTACAATGAAGTACAGGTTTCCAATATAATGACTAGATGACATGTTAGATTAGTTGGCAGGTTACATGTTGTTTTGAAAGATTGATCTCAAGAATGGTTACCATTATATAAAAATCAAGTTAGGAGTAAGTGGAAGACAACCTTCAAAAATCAACAAGGGTTATACGAATGGATGGTTATGATATTTGGTTTGTCCAATGCTCCTAGCACTTTTATAAGGTTTATTAGGTATTGAGGCCATTCGTGGGCAGATTTTTTTTCATTTATTTTGATGATATTATAATTTACAACCCCACTTTGAATTCTTATTTAAAGTATTTACATGTTGCTTGTGAAACCTTAAAGAAAGAGCATTTATATTTAAATCACAAGAAATGTAAGTTTTTCACTGATACTGATACTTACTTTTGTAGGCTTTATTGTGTTTGTTAATCGGGTTTGGGCTGATATATCTAAAATTTCTAACATTGTGGAGTGGACGACTCCAAAGAGTGTTCGAGATATTAAGAGCTTTCACAGACTTCCATCATTCTATAGAAGGTTCATTTGAAGCTTCAGTTCTCTTATTACGCCTATTATGGAGTGTCTGGATAGGCATGCTTTTAGGTAGATAGATTAAGCTAAATCCAGTTTTCAGCTTGTTAAACAGAAAATGATTGAAGCTCATCTGCTATCACTTCTAGACTTTGAAAAGTTGTTTGAGGTAAATTGTGATGTATTTAGGATAGGCATTGATGGAGTTCTTAGCCAAGATGGGAGGCTCATTACCTATTTCAGTGATAATCTATCTAGTTCAAATTACTCCACATATGATTTGGAATTTTATGTTATTTTTTAGAGTCTCAAACATTGGTGACATTACTTATTATAAAAGGAGTTTATTCTCATTATAAATCATGAGGCATTGAAAAATATAAATGGACGACATAAGTTAAATCATCACGCAAAACGGGTTTTGTTTTTGCAAGAGTTTACCTTTTCATTAAGGCAATAGTCAAGCAGCTTAAATAAGATGGCTAATGCTTTTAATAAATGGGTTGCTCTACTCAATATTATGTGTGCCCAAATGATATGGTTTAATGCTTTCAAGGAGCTCTATTTGAGAGATTTATCTTTCGAACATATTTATATTGAGTTAATGGATGGAGGTAAACGAGATCACTTTGTATTTATGAATGATTATTTATTTCATAGCTTGCAATTATGTATTCCAGATTGCTCCTTATGAGAGCATATTATCTGTGAGAAGCATTGTAAGGGACACTTTGGAAGAGACAAGACATTGGCCCTAATGTCCGTTGATTATTATTGGCCTAAGCTTCCAGAACATGTATCTAGTTTTGTGAGGAGATATGCTATCTGTCAAAGGTTTAGGGAGCCTTATCAAATGTGATATCTAGTTTTATTGTTATGGACATGTCCTCGAAGATAACCAATTTAATAGTCTATCAAAAACTATGGATGCATCATGGATATCCCACATTTACTTTAACGAGGTGGTTCATTTACATGGTATTTCTAGATCCATCATTTTTTATAGAGATGTGAAGTTCATGAATAACTTGTGAAAGATTTTATAGGGTAAGATGATGACTCGACTGAAATTTAATAATGCATATCATCCTCAGGTAGATAGGTAGACAAAAGTGAGGAATTGAAGCCTTGGCAACTTGTTGTGGAGTCTAGTGGGAGACATACCAAAATAATAGGATACGACTTTGCCATAAACAAATTTTTCTTATAACAAATCTCAAAATCAAGTTACCTAATTAAGTCCATTTGAAAGGGTGCTAAAGTCGATGCATGTTCCTCGTATCAGATGATTAAGTGTTCAAGTTGACAATATGACACATTATTTACATAATATCTATGAGGAGGACAAGAAGATAATCACTTACAGCAATTCTCGATATAAGGCCTTGAGTGATACTCATCGTAAGAGAGTGGTGTTTGATGTTGGTGATCTAGTATGGGCAATTCTTACTCGTGACAAGTTTCTAGTGGGGTGTATAACAAGCTTAAAAAGAGGAAAATTAGCTTTTACAAGGTGTTGTAGAAAATAAGTGACAATGCTTATAGACATCATCTTCATGGCCATTTAAAGACTTCTAATGTATTTAATGTTAAGCACTTGACACTCTATCTATAGAAAGAATAGAACTCGAGGACGAGTCCTCTCCAACCTAGGGAGAATGATGTAGCTGAGCACTCGAGTAATGATCTAACATTACTAGATAGGGATCTAGCCCAAACAGACTATGTGGATGGCCTGACATATGCTTTTATGGATAATTGGAACAGGTCTAGGTTTAAGAAAAGATCTAAAATGACCAGGATTGATTAGCTCTTTAAAAGTTACGATAATATGAGATCCGACCGTTGAATCAGACTAAAATTTTTATAGGTGATTCCGCATGTAATTATTCATAAGGCAGCCACTACAATTCTAAATGAGCTGTCAAATTTTTTATAATCATGTTTTGAGTATTGATGCTCTTGATATGATAATTTTTATTATTTTCCTATATTTTTTCGGACTCTATGTTTTAATTTGATTTTTTTTTTTGTTTATTTACTTAATGTGGATTCATAGTTGTTTCCTAGTGGAGGTAGGATTTTCTAACCTATTTAAAGGTCTTGTAAATCTATTAAGGAGACAACCACTATATGTTTTATTTTTCAGATAATAAAATTGTGAACTTAAGGTTCACATCTACAGCTCTCTTCACTCATTAAACTTTGTGTTTTTTTACTGTGAATTTTTTTTTTTTGTCATTATCCAACATAGTTTTCTATTGCATCAATTTTTTGTAGTTTCAAAAGGTCAAAAAATAGATGTCTTCAAATATCCAAACAAACAACTATATAAAACCACATAATTAAGGAGTGTTGTGGTAGTAGAAAGCATTTTTCACGAACCTCAACGAATTAGTATAATAATAATTGCTTGAGTTGGAGTTGATTTTGCTCAGTAATTCAATTAATTTAACCAACGCTTATGTGTCACTTGGATAATTTGGCTTAACTTTTTATATATAAAAAAAAAAACATGTTACCATCTATTCTTTGCAAACCAAAAGGTTTAGAAACACACGACATATAAAAAACAACTAGTAGATCTCGTGGATGATCAACCACGGCAATGTTTTGGAGAAGTACACGTGACTAACTCATTAAAGTTGACTTTTGTCTCCTTGTTAATGTAAAGTTTATCGATTTTTTTATGTACCAACAAATTAATTTAATATGATTGAAATTATTATATCTAAAATTATTTATATTTATATTGTTTATGTAATATGATTAAGCTAACTGAAAGTAATATCAAACTACATTCACAAATCATGAACATTTCAAATATAAAAACCAATTTTTTTTTCATTGCACTTATAAATTTCAAGTATTCTAACAATTAAAGCATCTCTAACGGGAATACGAGATGCTATCTTGAAAAGTCAAATTAATAAAATGATTTTTTAAATAGTATAAATATAGTTTTTTTTTGGTATATGTGCACTTTAATGGTAAAAGTCATTTAAAAAAGCCATTGTATTTTAATATATTTTATATTAAACTAATTTTCATATAATTATATAACTGATTTAATTAATTTTTATATAATATATAATAATGTTATTAATTATGCAATTAATATGAGTAATTTATACAATTAAATATAAAATTAATAAAGTAATATGAAAGTTAAAAGATATAATTGTAATTTCATATTTTAAACTTTTAAAATCAAATTTTATTTATATGAATACTTTCAAATTTCAGTTTTATATGATACTATCAATTTTTTTTATTTTTTAAAAGCAAATTCAAAATTCAAACTTCTAATAAAAACTGTCAACATTTCAAATTTTAAAAAAATAGCTGCCAACATTTTAAATTTTAAGATTTCAAAATTTGGAAAAAAAATCATCTATAATATGCTCATACTTGAACATTTTTATTCATCCTTTTCTTCTCTCCAATCTCCATTTTATTTCCTTAAAGTTCATCATGAATCATTCTAATCTTAATTTTTATGATGTTTTTTATTTTAATGATGAACTTCCATGTTCACCTTCCAAGTTTCTATTATAGTGGTTGCTAAAGAATAATCAAATCATCGAGGGCAGAGAATAGAGTCTCTTGGCTTTGTTGTTGGTCACAATATTGTCAATTATAATAGAAAGGAAGGTGAACTGAGGTTATATAATGATTATTTTGCTAAAAATTCTAAATTCAGTGAAAGTTAGTCTCGAAGGAGATTTAGGATGAGTCTTTTTCTCCGGATCCACATGCAATGGAAGCTCACAATCCACACTTCAAACAAAGGATATATGGCTCTTATTGTTCTTGGATTATCTTGCCTTCAAAGGGTAACTGCAACCCACATGATACTTACATATGGTATTCCTGCATATCTTACTAATGATATTGATCAAAATATTTTAAGCCAGTTGCATGAATAAGGGATATTGATTTAAAAAGGATTAAGACGGTCACATGAGCAGGAGCTATTGATTTAAAAAGAATTAAGTCGGTCGCATGAGCAGGGGGAGGACTATGTTAAAAAATCAATGAATTTGACACATTGTATATGAATATGAATATGATTTCAATATGAAGTACAAGATATATAATTGTACAAGACATGATATATGTGTCATGAGGCAGGATATAGAATTGTTATGCTTTCAAGATGGAATTAAAATGTGGAATTTGAACTGACCGCAATGGCGGACCATCATGTGAAATTAAATTGATCACAATGGCAAAAATAAAATATGGAACTTGAATTGTCAATAATGACAAGACCATGGTGTGAAATTAAATCAACCACAACAGTAGAATTAAAATATGAAATTTGAATTAACCAAAACGACAAGACTATTATGTAAAATTAAATTGATCACAATGAAAGAGTTAAAATGTGGGATTTGAATTGACTGTAACGACAAGACCGTTATGTGAAATTAAATTGACCAAAACAACAAAATTAAAATGTGGAATTTGAATTGACTACAATGACAGGATCATTGTGTGAAATTGAAATCGATTGCATCAGCGGGACAAATATGTGGAATTTAATTCAACCATAATAGCAGGACTAATTTGTAAAATCTAGGCTAACCGCAACAACGGGCATATTATGTAAGTGTTAAGTTGGGCTTAATGGAAAGA
>Ga0307517_10014904_pt1 | contig 10385 bp, 13 predicted proteins | sample 23_EM_MG_FD_194515 | JGI IMG/M metagenome (GOLD analysis project Ga0307517, IMG submission 194515) | Populus trichocarpa ectomycorrhiza microbial communities from riparian zone in the Pacific Northwest, United States - 23_EM | ecosystem: Host-associated > Plants > Roots > Unclassified | place...
CCATCATTTGGAAGGTCCGCCTTTTCCTCGAGACCAACACGGGATTAGTGATTCTCATCCATCTCCTGACTGGACTTGGATTGGCAAGTTGGTCGTTCGTCATCTCTGTCCCATTCAGCAAAAGCCCTCAGCTCGCAGCGGTTGTCACCACCGGCTTAGCTATCGCCCTTGGAGTGGTTCCAATGATGCTCTTTAATATTGGGAGTACAACTCCAACCATTCTTTCATTTTTTTTTCCGTCCATGTTTTATATTTTCTCGTTAAAATACCTGGCCGGATACGAGCAGTGGCAGGCCGCTGGGGAAGATCAAGGAGGATTTTTATCAGAATTCACAGGAGGCCTTTCGCTCCTGCCCATGATCATCGTAGCATTGGTGAGTGTCTTTTGAATGTGTCCTTTTGAAATGATTTGAAAATATCGTATGCAGTTCTCTATTTTTGTCTGGCCCCTTCTGGCCATCATCTGGGAACGCTTGCTGTACCAGATTTCGAATCCGTCAAATTTCAATTTCAGGCGTAAGAACGAAACGTCAGCCGTCCAAATTCCTCCTGAAGTTGCAGTCTCTATCCGGAATGTCAGAAAGACCTTTAACCCCTCGTTCTTCCGTCGAAAATCGAGCCATGTGGTTGCCATCGCAGACTTGACAATCGACATTCCCTCGTATGGAATATCCGTCCTGCTCGGGCCAAATGGGTACGAAGAGCGTTAATTAAATCAGGAGGTCAAATAACTAACATATCTTTTACAGTGCTGGAAAATCGACGACGCTGGCCATCCTTGCAGGCCTCACACGCGCTAGTACGGGGTCGTTGGTCTTTGAAGGTAATACATCCCGTCCACCTCGGGGAACGCTGGGAATTGTTCCACAGAAGAATGTCCTTTTCCCAGAACTTTCTTGTTTGCAAACTCTGCGAGTATGGAAGGCGGTCAAAGCTGTCTCCCAAAGTGAATCGAATGCGGATTTAGAACAACTGATTGTTGATTGCGACTTGCAATCCAAGATGCATGAGCCTGCTGGAACTCTATCTGGTGGTCAGAAGCGAAAGCTTCAGTTGGCTATTGGCCTTGTTGGTGGTTCAAAAAGTTAGTCCTTTCATTTCCTTCAGGGTCCGACCTTTACCCATTTTGTTATTCAGTAATTTTAGTTGACGAATGCACTTCGGGGGTTGACCCTTTGAGTAGACGCGCCTTGTGGAAAACTTTGACCACATATCGTAACGAGCGCACAATTATTCTGACCACACACGTTAGTTCTTCCAAAGAATAAAATAAAAATTCTGACCAACTTTATCCAGTTCCTCGATGAAGCCGATTTCTTGGCGGATCGTATTGCTGTACTTGCATCCCCCGGAAAACTCATCGCATCCGACACACCTGTTGCCCTTAAATCTACCATGGGGGAAGGATATTCGGTCTCTGTCAAGTTCAAGTCTGACCGCCATTCTGGAGATCTGCTGGATATGATCCAAACCGTTATTCATGACGCCACGTTGTCATCCACGGATACGTCGACCTTCATATACCATCTCAAGTCAAGGGACACCGCTACCGTCGGTCAGGCGCTTCGTTTGGTCGAGAATTCCAAACATCAATTTGATATCATGTCGTATGATGTTCTTGGGACAACCATCGAGGACATTTTCTTAGACCTTCTCGCCATCGAGGACAAAGAAGTTAAGGAGAACAGTGACACGTCACCTGTCGAGAAGCCCTCATTCTCGGACTTGGTCCTATCGAACGGTCGAATGCGCACGCCTTGGGCCCAGGCGACCACGATATTCTATAAACGAGCCCTAATTTCCCGGAGAAGCTGGCTGGCCCCTCTGTTAGCCATGGCCGTCGGTATTTCGGGTGCTTGGTGGCCGATACGATTTGTAAAAGGAGGTGTTGTATCCTGCGAGCATTTTGACAATAATCGCTATGACAGCGTTCTCTATCCCCCCACCCTTTATGGCAGCAACAATTCTATTGTAGCCTCGCCACCAGATCTCATTCCATTTGCGAATGCAACCCTTCCTGAACTCTTTGTGTCCCAAATTCCTCCTGGAAGTGCATTGTTCATGCCGTTCCGACCTGTCGATGACCAGAAGGCCCTTGTCGAGACGATCAACGAGAATTATAGGAATTATTCAATTTCTGGGGGTCTTTCTGTCAACTTCGAACAGCAGGAGGTTCTCGTCGCTTACCAGATGTTTACCACTGGCCTCCAAATGTTCAATCTCGTCTCAAATCTCTACTTCGAGCATGCGAAGAATATTACCAACCAGACTCCACCAGCGAATAGAATTATCGCTTCCGTGGGCACATTGCCCAAGATGTCCTCAGAATCTCTGGTAACCCTCCAATGGCTAGCGATCTTTGGGGCTGCCATGGTTTGTCGTGGTTACTCCTCTACCTTGGTGTCAAACTAACCTGTTTTCGCAGGCGGTGTACCCAGCATTTTTCGCAATTTATACAGCCAAGGAACGACATTCCTCTGTCCAAGCGATGCACCTTTCGAATGGATTAGCGAACCCACTGGGATTATGGTTGGGCCATCTGATGTTTGACTCGATATTCACGGTTATAATTGCGACTGTGATCGTGATTGTTTATACAGTCGTAAGAAACAAATTCCAGGGCATCGGGTTTTTGGTAGGTTTCCCTTGGATTCGCGTTTAAAATTTTGAGGGTTAATTTGGTTTGTTTAGTGGTTGGTTATCTGCCTATACGGATTCGCGGGTACCCTTTTGGCATACATCACGTCCACTATTATAAAGTCGCCTCTCGGTGCATTCGCAGCCCTTGTGGTAGCCCAATTCATCATTTTCCTGGTCAGTTATATCCAAGAGAAATTTTAGGATATCATGCTCACCCTGAATTCATATCTTAGCTTTATCTCACAGGATATATCGTCACGTATTTCTCAACCCTTCACGCCGATGTACCACATGTGATGAACACAATTGCCCTCACGATGGCTCTTGTATCCCCTATTTCAAGTTTGGTAAGTGGTTTTAAATATTCTGCTCCCATGACCCATGAATAACTTCAAAATCCAGACTCGTGCGGCCATGGTTTCTGTGAACCAGTTTTCGATACTCTGCGAAGGAGAGAACGTTGTCGCAGGTTCAAGACTGGGAGGCATTCATCGATATGGTGGACCGATTCTCTTTCTCGTTCTCTGGATTATTTTCCTCCTCTTCGCGCTCTCTCAAATTGATGCAGGGTTTCGGATTCCGTGGTCAAGATCTACGAGGCTGTTACGACCGGCTGGCGATTTAGAAAAGCTTAATCACGCATTAAAGACGACGAACCCGGATGTGCTCGCTGAAGTCGAGCATGCCAATTCTCCTTCAACCAAAGACCCACTCCGCGTCCTAAATATTTCGAAGTTCTTTGGTAGCAACAAGGTCGTGGACGATGTCAGCTTCACTATCCCCCAAAGCTCCCTCTTCGTTCTGCTAGGACCCAATGGCGCAGGGAAAACTACGACTTTTGACATCATCCGTGGGTCTTCTAAGGTTCTCGCCTGATTACTATTTTGACCATCGGTATAGGAGGACATTTGAGCCCTAACGCTGGTGACGTGGAAGTAAATGATACGTCTGTCCTTCTCAATATGAAGAAAGCACGGGTATCGTTTGGCGTCTGTCCCCAGTTCACTGCCATGGACGCTCATCTCACTGTTCGAGAACATCTCTTCATTTATGGACGCCTAAGAGGGCTCGAGGGTGAACAACTCAACAGTGATATTAATTCTTTGATCGGCGCGGCAGGATTGGATTCGTATGCCAATCGGTTGGCAACCAAGCTATCAGGTGGCAATCAGAGAAAACTAGCTCTGGCAATCGCGTTGATAGGTACGTCCATCGCCATTTCGGAATAACCTAAAATACTGACTGAGCGAGCTGCAGGTAATCCCCCTGTCATCTTGGTCGACGAATATTCCACAGGTATCGACGCAAAGATGAAGCGGGAGCTCTGGGCGGTACTGAAGCATATTACTGGAGAAAAATCGGTCTTTCTCACAACACGTAAGCTCCTCGATCGTGATTTCTTTGCATTGCTGAACAATTTCGACAGATTCGATGGAAGAGGCCTCATATCTTGCTACCAAGGTTGGAATTATGTCGAAGCGAATGTTAGGTAGGTATAATCAAGTTCCGGGGAGGGGAGATATTCTGATAACACCTGTTGCGCAGCTGTTGGTACACCCGACGAACTGGAATCCCGCAATGCTTCATACGAAGTCCATTTCTCTTGTCCTTCCCAAGCCGAGATGCTTCGCGTGCATTCTGCTATGGCAAGTATCCCTGGAGCACGAATGGTCGACGACGTCGCCACACGTTTCGAAGTTCCAATTGGCACAAATACCCAAGGGGGCGTCACCTCCGTTGCTGACATATTCGAGATTCTCTCCATGGAGAAGGGGTTCCCCGAGTTTACTGTTGGCAAATCCACACTCGAAACGGCCTTCATCAAGATTATCAACGAGGATGTGGCGGGTAATGCGCATCATGAAGAAGTTCCCACCACCAAGAGGTTCTGGGGGTTGTATTGAGTTGGTTGGTGCGATGATGATTGGTTTTGTAGAACATAGGACATGAAACTATATACCCCTTGGTACCAACTTGAACCTGTCGGGATCACAAGAAACTAGACTCCTTGGATTAGAGGAAGAGTCAAGAATCGGCGAATTAGTAACGTCGACAAATTGTTGGAAACAGATTCCATTGTCGGCGCAGGGGCAAAATTTTCGAAATCTCCGCCATGGCCACGGTCGTTCCATCGACCGACCAAACTGTGGCCATTCAAACGCCCGTGAGTTGGGATGAGGGGAGTCATATTGATATAAACATGGTATCCTCAACCCATCAGTCAACCTTGTTACGGTCCATGGAATCTCGCTTGGCTTCCAGCATGATGTTCTGCAAGCTTCCGTTTATTTTTGCTGCAATAGGCAGGCCCAGCAGAATGGCAACCACGATGGCGAACACCACAGGAACAACCGATTTTGGAAGAACTCCAAAATAGAGCGGTTCCAAGGTTAGGATGAATGGAACATTGTACCGGGAATTGTCGTCCAAGACGATGCCTGGGGTCAAAACACCCGAATGAACCATCTGGATTCTTGCATATTTTCGACGCGTTTTTTTCGTGTTTGGTGATGTATCTTTGGTGGCGAAGGTTCCAAGTGAAGATGGGTCATAAATATCCATGGTAATCTGAGTTGGATGCTGTGTGTCCGTGTCGGATCCCTGAGTGATGTTCGAGTAAAAAAGATAGTCGAATACTCACAAAAGCAGGCCATGATAGCCGAAGCGTAAATTTATTGAAATCTTTCCACTCTTCGTCGTCTAGATCAAGAGATAGCCAGAGTTCATGGGGACACGGCTGAGGATCCCCAGGTTGCCATTGATGAAGGCTTCCACATATTGCTTGGGGCAGCGCAGAACCAAGAGGAGCCGAAAGTATGTTCAATTGAAGGGTAGAAGACCTTGCAGACAATTTGGGCCTGTTATTGCGCACATCAACCCTCGTCATGGGAGAGTCTACAAGAGTTTTACCATGCATTCGTGAACTCTAGGTCTACACCGAGGCCTTCTGTCGCCTGGAAATTTACGATCTCAGTATTACCCTTGACGGTGTGGAGAAAAACGAAAAGAGATCCCAAGAGCAGGAAAGCTTTCATGCCCAGTCCGATATTGGCCACAGTGGTTGTGTACAAGAGATACTAATTCGTAGTGGGAAATATATTTCCACGGTGTGACTGCACTTTAACAGACGGCACGTGACAGGTCCCATTCAGAAATCGTTCTTATTCGACGTTCTTTAAACATTTTTGTCTTTGGAATATCACCTAAGCCAGGTCGAGCGTGTATCTTGTGGGATTGTGAATCGGTGAGCTCCCTCTCAACCATAGGAAAAATTTTACTCACTTTGCTGGTACGTCCTTTTGCTTGAGCCCCTAAGCCTTGATTGGAATGGGAATGCCGAGTTTTCCATTGATTGTCGCAGCACTTTCAACTTTATCAAAACATGATTCTGTAAGGACACCTGAATGATATAACTCACCGAAGGTATACATCAGTGCCGATTAGGTCCAGCTTTCCAAGAGGGATGATGTCCAACGAATTCATCGCGCCTTGAACCAATAGCACGTTTGGAACACTTCCAGAGTTGACTGTCTTCATAGCCCCGACAGTGACTGGCTTCGCAAAGGTGTGGTCGAATTTCGCATATACCGTACCGTTTACTCCAGCGGAACTCACGACGCCGTCGATGGTGAGTTCCAAAAGAAGAGGATTCTTAACTAAATGATCCACGTTAGATATCCTGGACTCTTCAATTGGCGTAAAATATTCCCTCACCGTCAAAATCAATGCTAGATGCCCTCTCGATATTAGGCATTCAAGTGAAAATCATGAAGAAATTTTATTCACGAAATTAAGTTGTTGGTCAGTGAATCGAGCTACGAATCCATTATTAGTTCATTCGTTAACAACAATGAACGCGAACCGTGATGTATGAGTTGATCTGGGCAACAAGGCCCAGTCCAATGTCGTTGATAATACCGCCAATAAAGTCCCGGCTCTCGAGGTCAGTTGGGGCTGCACCAACGGACACAAGGAAGCAAGCAAAGAACGCGAAAAGTAGGTTTCCAATTCGGGCCATGGTAAAGCTTCTCGAGTAACTTTTTAATCGGAGGGGAGAACTGTTCAAGAACGAGAAATTCACAACATAGATTGCGTGACGTATATATACTGGCCTTCTCATACGCAATCAGGGCAGTACAAAAATCGCGTGAAATCTTCAACTAATATTCACCATCACCGTCACGGTTGAAAGCAAGAGTTGAATTGATCAGCTGGGTAGTATGTGATTTCAGAAGCTTGCAATACACCACGCGTCGCATCATCGTCTGATCGTGCGCTACGCGATGTTGTGTTTTGCAGCTACCACGATGGTTCTTAATTATCCGCAAGAGTTAATCAATTTACCTGTTGATTATCCTCCTCAATCTCGCATCAGACTTTTCGTGGGTTCTGAACGTTTCTGAACCTAGTTATGCGCTTCCTGCATAGCTATTTAGGAACCCTTTCCAGGTACCTGAGAGATGAAATATCATGCGGGGTCATAGAGTTACAGGGCCGCGGAACGAACGAAATACTTACAGGACGAACTGAGAAGTTAAAAAAACATTTTCTTTTGGCAGCACGGTGTTGAATGCTTCTCAGGCCGGTCGTCTAGAACCTCAGATAATGTATGTCAAGCGACCGGCCATGGCCCAAACTTCAAATTCATGAAGAGCCATGAATGCGCCGATCATAATAAATGCACGATACAAGAGTTAAGGAAGTAAAATTTCACAAGCCAAATATCGTTGCTTCGGGGGCCACATGGGTGATTAGATGTCGTTGATCGGTACCGCGCGCTCCGGGAAGGGTCTATTATTCAAGTATCGAGGATACTTCATTTTCATTGCCGTGCAGGTTTAGCCTGAGTTTACTTAAATCCTGAGGGACATGTTCAGGTCAGGGTAAAGAGCAGGGGACAAGGCGACATCGGCATCGTCCGGTCCCAGGCCATTTTAGGACTGTATAAACACGGACCCACTTCTCAGATAAAGAATCAGTTCAAAGAAAGGCCGAGAAAAAAAGGAGAAAAAAATTAGAACTAAATATGACGAGACGGATGTCCGGACGAACCATTCGCGATTGTGGGGTAATATGGCTTCCCGGCTTGGCAAGGAACAATCGCACCGAAGCAACCAATTCTCTAGGTTCCGATATGAAGTGAAAGTTTACTGTATACATGGACTGCCGATTTTTCGCATATTTTCGAGTTTTTAAAAGTTGTCCTCCAGCAACCTTTGGGCGAGAGCGCCACCGAGCCAAGTGGACGAACAGGATATGGTTGAGGAGCCCATGGTATGTTTCCCAATCAACGGCGAGCTATAGTCAGAGATCTCATTCAATATTGGAAACCAGGATATCAATGTGCCACGGCCCACCTGAGAAAGCAGTCCCATTGACTAAAATAATCAGATCAATTTGGTTGAAAAGGCAAAGATGAGGGCCTCGGAAACTGGAGACTATTTTCGAGTTTGTAGCAGGAACTCTGAGTTTGGCACATTGTTGTCGAGTCTTCAAGTTCATGTCGCGGTATTTTCAGAGTAGCGAACCCACCTAGACAGGAACCCAGCCGAGAACGGATCAACTTCATCACTATACGTCCGAAAAAGGAGATGGACCCGATCAATCCATTGTAATCCACACCGCCACTTCGCTCCACCTTGGCTCCACCATTCTTTCTTTCTTTTCTCATTCTCCTTGTAGGGAATTCAGAGAGGTACTCTCTTATCACGGTTTTCTGACATGGGCCGCTGGACGCAGTACGATGAGGTTCGTTGGCTTTTGTTTGCTAATTGGCCTGAGCATCCGACGAGTCTTTGGTGTAGGATGACTACCGCTTACCAGAGGGCATGAAGCGTATTGGATATGACGCCGACTCTGGCAGATACTACTTTCGAGACTCGGATGGGACCCTGTGGAAAGGTGCTGAAGGAGTAGAGTTTGGCGAGATGACGAGGGGTATGTGGCATTTGTTTTTTCTTGTTTCCATATATTTCAGTGCATTCTAATCCCCCCTTCATAGTAAACTCTTTACCTACATCTATCTCAGAGGAGGAGGATGTAGAGGACCGCCGTTCGGTTGACTTGGAGGCCTTGCCTCGTACAAGGAATGGAGGCTATCAGCTTTTGCCAGATGACCTCGTAAGCTAATTTCACACTTCACCAGAATTCCGCACAATACTCACCACAGTCATCCAGTCACAGCCAATGGCCCACCCATCCCGAGTCAATGTAGGCTCCTACCGGACCCTCTTCCCTTTCTTCCTCATCATCGCCGTCATCCTTCTCCTTATCTGGCGGCTCATATTCTCCCCAGGTCTGTCGACTCCAGCGAAAAAGTGCCCTGAGGGGACCTCTTCCTACTGGGTCCAGCCAGGTGATAACTGCTGGGAGGTGTCCCGGCAACATGGATGGACCATGGATAAATTCAAAGAAGCCAACCCGAAAGTGGTCTGCGACCCCTTGATGCCAGGAACATCGTTGTGCCTGCCGCCTTCGAAAAACGCACCAGAGAGACGACTGCGGTTATGATGGACGGATTTCCACCATCATTCTCTGAATTGTGTTAACCATCGACCCGCCGTACCCGTTAACAACTTAACCGGCGCTACCTCCACCCATTTCTGTGATCATGCCACGTATCTCATACGTATGACTTCCCACACAACCTTTCGGCTTGTATGCTATTTTCTCTTGCCATGTGCAAGGAAAAACCTTGTGTGTAATTTGGCTTATATTCGGCGATATCGAATTCTGGTTCCGAGAACCTTTATCTCAAGTCCCACTGTAACTCGAACTTTTCATCACTACCTTCTCTTTGTTCCTTTCTTCATGTTACCACACATCGATATATATCGAGCATCTATTGGATATTTCTCATCTGTACTATAGTCATGGGTTCGATTAATGTCATCCGCCAACATATTCCTAACCACATGTCGGATCTTTATCTCGTATGAACTCATTATAGGAAGGGCACCATTCTGGCTTGTTTGATAATGATTAGGTATGGCATAATTAAGGCTTAGTTCATACATACACTCTTCACTCGTCAGAACCAGAGCCTTCCTCACCATCGCCATCTATCAATCCGGCATCAGTTTAAGAGTGGAGGTAAAGTAAGGCAATAAATAGGCTTACCGCTGGCGACGTCATCTCTGGAGACGCTACTCTTCGCCTGATATTTGCGGATGAGAGCACGGAGCTTGGTGTCATCGTTAGGGAGGAGATCAATGACTGTTTCCCCGTTCTTGTCTTTTATTCTTTGGAAGAAAGGGTATAAAAATAAAAATAACGATGAAGGTCATCTGCACGCACGACGTATCCGCACCCGCTTCCAGCAAGCTATCAAATATATATAGCCGCAGCTCAGTGTGCTGGATCTGAACGGCAAGGTGCAGGGGTGTCGCTTTGTCTATGCGTTCCAGCACATCTGTCGAGCCGTGCAAGACCCTAACAGAAAGATCAAGATTAAGAATAATTTCTGGGATGTTGATGACGCGCTTACGCGTTGTGTAAAGCTAGATTGCAAAAGTCCTGAGTTAGTTAGGATTGAAGCGCTGAGGAATTTCGAATGTGGGACACACGGGTGTTTCCTAGACTGTTTTCAAAGGGAGTAACAGGATGAGCTATTGGGTGACATTTAGGGCATGAGAAGACACACCCATCCTGGCAGTTGATATCAAAATTGCCCTGCTCAAAAATCTCAAGCAGCAAATCTTCATTGTCATCCCGAGCAGCCGCAAGGACCCGTTCATCTAATCTAA
>Ga0307517_10014906_pt1 | contig 10384 bp, 8 predicted proteins | sample 23_EM_MG_FD_194515 | JGI IMG/M metagenome (GOLD analysis project Ga0307517, IMG submission 194515) | Populus trichocarpa ectomycorrhiza microbial communities from riparian zone in the Pacific Northwest, United States - 23_EM | ecosystem: Host-associated > Plants > Roots > Unclassified | place...
CCGTGGTGGGGTTACCCCCCGCGGCCGCCACCGGCCGCCGACCCGCCTCTCAGGACCCGACCACGCCGTACAGCGCGTGCAGGTAGGGGTTGACGGGGGTGACGTCACCGACCACGATCCCGGCCTCCGTCATCAGCCCGGTGAGGCTGTGCCGGGTGTGCTTCTGGCCGCCGACGTTGAGCAGCAGCATCAGGTCCATGGCGGTGGTGAACCGCATCGAGGCCGTGTCGTCGACGAGGTTCTCGATGACGACCACCCTGGCGCCCGGTGCGGCGGCACCGACGATGTTCCGCAGGGTGCGCCGCGTGCTGTCGTCGTCCCATTCCAGGATGTTCTTGATGATGTACATGTCGGCGGCGACCGGAATCGCCTCGCGGCAGTCCCCGCCGACCAGCCGCACCCGACCGGCCAGCTCGCCGCCGGCCCGCAGTCGCGGATCGGCCCCGGCGACGACCTTCGGCAGGTCGAGCAGCGTGCCCTGTACGCCGCCGTGCTTTTCGAGGAGCGCGGCGAGCACATGCCCCTGCCCACCACCCACGTCGGCGACGTGCTTGACGCCGGTCAGGTCCAGCAGCTCGGCGATGTCCTGGGCGGACTGGCGGCTGGAGTGCGTCATCGCCCGGTCGAAGACATGGGCGCTGTCGCGGGCGTCGTCGTGGAGGTAGTCGAAGAACTCCTTGCCGTAGAGCTCGGGGAAGATGTTGCGGCCCGAGCGCACGGCGTCGTCGAGGCGGGGCCAGGCCTGCCAGGTCCAGGGCTCGGTGCACCACAGGGCGATGTAGTGAAGGCTGTTGGGGGCGTCGACGCGGAGCATGCGCGACATGTCGGTGTGGGCGAAGCGGCCGTCGGGCAGTTCCTCGAAGACGCCGTACGAGGACAGGGCGCGGATCAGCCGGGCGAGGGGACGGGTTTCGGTGTTGACGGCGGCGGCCAGCTCGTCCGGCGTCATGGGGGCTTCGCCGAGGGCGTCGGCGACGCCGAGGCGGGCGGCGGCGCGTACGGCGGCGGCGCAGGCGGCGCCGAAGACGAGTTCGCGCAGGCGCATGGCGCCGCTCTGGGGCGCGGCGGTCTCAGCGGTCTCAGCGGTGTCGGTCATGGGTCAGCACCAGCCTGTCGGTTCGGAGATGTGGCAGCGGTTGCCGGTGAAGGTGTTGGCGGCGAGGGTGGTGCCGCTGCTGCCGCTACTGCCGCTGCCGCCGGAGTCGCGGTCGGCGAGGTCGGCGGGGCCGTTGCCCAGGGCGAGGTTGTTGCGGATGGTGTTGCCGGTGTTGTGGGTGCCGGGGGCGTTGCTGGCGTAGAGGACGATGCCGCCCGCCATGGGCGAGGCCTTGAGGGCGGGGCCGGTGGCAGTGCCGGCGGTGCCGGTGCTGACGTTGCCGAGCACACTGTTGCCCTCGACCAGTACGTCCGCCGCTCCGGTGAGGAGGATGCCGACGCCCTGGATGTTGGGCAGGCCGTGGTTGGCGGGGCTGACGCAGTAGTGGTTGTTCTCGGCGACGAGGTTGCGGCGGACCGTCAGGTCGCCGGCCTGGGGGCGGCCTTCGTCGCCGACGACGAAGACGCCGCCGCAGTTGTCGGTGATGTGGTTGTTCTCGACGACGAGATCCCGCAGCCGGCGCAGCACGAGGCCGATGCGGTTGCCGACGAGGCGGTTGTCGCGGACGAGGGCCCCGTCGGTGTCGAGGGCGCCGCCCTCGGCGTTGACGTAGTTGGCGATGAAGATGCCTGACTCGCCGTTGTTCTCGGACTCGTTGCCGACGAACCGGCCCTGCACCGACTGCTCCAGGCTGATGCCCTGCTGGCCGTTGTCGCGGGCGGTGAGACCGCGGACCTCGATGCGGTCGGCGCGGGTGGCGTTGACGCCGTTCTTCTTGAAGCCGGCGACCGTCAGATGGCCGAGGCGGACATCGTTGGCCCGGTGATCGGCCGTTCCGGTGACACAGAGTCCGTGGCCGGCCCGGGCGCAGGCGTTCTCCGTACCGGCCGCGCTCGGAGCGATGACCGTGCCCGGGCCGGCGCCGCGCAGGGTGAGCCGGGGGACGGTGATCTGGACGCTGCCCCGGTAGACGCCGGGTTCGACGTAGATGTCGTCGCCGGGGGCGGCGCGGTCCACCGCCGCCTGGATGGACTCCCCGGCCCGTACGACCAGCCGCTTCGGTGCGGCGTGGGCCGCGGGGGCGGCGGCGAGGACCGGGACGAGGCCCAGGACGACGGTGGTGGCCGCGACAACGCCGCTGGCCCCTCGTGGTGGCATGACCGTACCTGCCTTCCGGCGGCACGAAGAGTCACCCGAAGGTCATATGAAGGTCATATGGTGCGAAGCCGCCGAAAGTGACGTTATGAGTGATCGTCAGCTCCCGCCACTCGCGTCTCTTTTTTGGGAGGCGAGTTCGCCTGCGTCGGCCGCAGATAGCCCAGGGGTGCCCGCCGACCCGCTCACGCAACCGCGGCGCCCAGGTCCGCCAGCTCCGCGTGCGCAGCGTCCGCGAGAAGCTGCAGGTCAGGGGCGGCGCAACCGTCCCCGACGAGCCCCAGATGAACCTTTCCCCGGTACGTGGTCATGGCGACGGCCAGGGACTGCCCCCGGGCCAGCGGGGCGAGCGGGTAGAGGGCCGTGAGCGGGCAGCCGCCGACCGTGAAGCCGAGGTCGGGGACGGGGACGCTGGTCACCAGGATGTCGAAGAGCAGCCGGACGGCGTGCCCGGCCAGCGGGGCGCCCAGACGGCTGGCCACCGGGAGCAGGTAGTCGGTGAGCAGCACCGCGGCGCCCGGGCCCCGGCCGGGGCCGGCGGCCTTGTTGCGGTCCATGACCCCGCGTACGGCGTCCAGCCGCCGCAGCGGGTCCGGCTCGGCGACCGGGAGCTCGGCCAGGTAGCCCGACAGCCGGTTCCCGGCGCCCCGGTGGCCGTCGCCGGGCCGCCGGGACACCGGCACCAGCGCGCGGGGGACGGCGGTGGTCACGTCCTCGCCGCGCTCGCTCATCCAGCGCCGCAGCATCCCGGCGACCATCGCGATCAGCACGTCGTTCACGGTGCCGCCGCCCGCCTTGCGGATCAGCTGGACGGCGTCGAGATCGAGCACCGCCGTCGCGAGCTGCCGGGACCCGCTCGACGGGGCCGCCAGCGCCGGAATCGTCCGGGATCCGACCGACGCCCCCAGCGAGGCCCGCGCCATCGCCGCCCCGATGCCCAGCGCCTGCCCCGCCTCGCCGACGGCCGCTCCGACCGCCGCCCCGACCCGCGACCGCAGGCCCGGCCCCGGCCCGGCGACCGCCGGAGGCGCCGCCTTACGTGGAGCAGTCAGCCGCACCAGCCCCGGGCTCTCGTCGAAGAGCACCGCCCCCAGGGAGACCGCCCGGAGCCCGTCGGCCAGGGCGTGATGGATCTTCAGCAGTACGGAGAAGGGCTCGCCGTCCGCACCCTCGATCACGTGGATCTCCCAGGGCGGGCGGTCCCGGTTCAGCGGACGCTCCATCAGCTCGGCCGCCAGCTCCGGCCATTCCCGGTGCAGATACACATGCCGCCGCACATCGAACCGCGGGTCGTCCACCCACGCCGCCGCGCCCACCGGCATCCACACATCCCGCACCCGCCGCCGCAGCCGGGGCACCTGAGCCGCCCGGGCCGCCAGCAGCTCCGCCACCTCCCGCGGCCCGCGGCCGGCCACCGGCGCGAAGACCGCCAGCGCGCCCATGTGCAGGGGGTGGTCCTGCGAGTCCGCGTGCCAGAAGGCGAGGTCCAAAGGGCCCAGCAGCTCATTGCTCATGCGTCAGTGAAACCGCCGCACATGGCTACGGTCAAGCGACACATGATCCACACAGCGTTACCAAACAGTACGTAAACTTCGCGAAACGTACCCGCCGCGAGCGGGCCTCTGTGCGTACTCGAACCGATTTGCTAGCTTCGGCGCATGGCTTCCCACAGCACGGCCACCTGTCGCCCGGAGTGAGGCACCGCAACCGGCCCCGCTCACGAGGAAGACCCCCGCCATGCACCCCAGCCCCAGTGGAAACCAGCTCGAACGCGTCGCCGACGGCGCGCGCCGCCGGACCAGCGCCAGCGCCGTGATGCGCACCGTCCTGGAGGACGGACCGGTCGCCCGCAGCAGCATCGCCCGGCGCACCGGCCTGTCCCCGGCGTCCGTGACCGGGCACTGCGCACAACTCGCCCGCCTCGGCCTCCTCCGGGAGGCGCCGGAGGCCCTGCGTACGAACGGAGTGGGCCGCCCCCACATCCCGGTCGACCTCGACGACTCCCGCTTTCTGGCCGGGGGCGTGCATGTCGCGGTGCCGTACACCACCGTCGCCCTGCTGGGCCTGCGCGGGCAGGTCGTCGCGCAGCGGCGCCTGACGCACCGCGACGGCGCGACCGAGCCCGGCCGGATACTCGCGCGCGCCGCCGAAGGCCTCGGCGCCCTGCTGGCCGCGCGGGATCCCGGCGCCACTCTGCTCGGCGTCGGCCTGGCCACCGGCGGCTGGGTCGACCGCGCCCAGGGCACCGTCGTCGAGCACCCGATGCTCGGCTGGCGCGATGTGGCCGCCGCGGACCTGCTGGGCGGGCTCACCGGCCTCCCGGTCCATGTGGACGCCCACTCGCGGGCGCTGGCCAACGGCGAGCGGCTCTTCGGGATCACGCGCGGCGACCGGAGCTCGCTGCACCTGTTCATCGGCAACGTCGTGGACGCCGCCTTCGCCACCGGCGACGGGGTGCACCACGGGCCCCGGTCGCAGGCGGGCGCGATCGCCCATCTGCCGGTGGAGCGCGGCACGGTGGCCTGCCCCTGCGGCCGGACCGGATGCCTGCAGGCCGAGGTGTCCGAGCAGACCCTGTGCAGGCGGGCGTACGAAGCCGGCATCGTCCCGGCCCCGTCGGATCCGCTGCTGGTCCTGGCCGCCGCCGAAGCGGGCGACCGGCGCGCGGTCCGGCTCCTGCTGGAGCGCGCCCGGCTGGTCGGCCGGGCGGCGGCGCTGCTGCTGGACGTGCTGAACCCGGACACGGTCGTCATCACCGAACTCGGCGTCATCCACCGGCAGGACTGCCTGGCCGCGCTGCGGGAAGAGGTCGCGGCCCGTACGTCGGCGGTCGTCGACGTCGAGCGGACGGTGGTCCCGACCAGCTTCCCGGCGCAGGAGATACTCGCCGTGGCCGGCGGCTCGGTGGCTCTCGACGTGCTGTACCGCGACCCGCTCGGGGTGCTGGAATCGGTGACGGACGATCCCGCTAGTTAATTCAGAAAGTTGGAATGTTGACAGGCAATGCGAACTGACGGGAACATCATTCCCATGAGCGCGCAGCCTTTCTCCCAGGCCGCCCGGACACGGAAGATCCGTGTCCGGCGAGTCGCGCTGACCAGGTGCCGTGTCATCGACCTGATGCGGGTCGGACGCACCCTCTGTAGCTGACCCCCGGTAGCTGACGTCGCCCGCCCCATGGGCGCCGGCTTGACGGATCAGCCATTTTTTCACGTGCTGTTCACGCGCCGCCACATTGATTTCTCTTTCGCGCGACATGCGTTTTCTCGGCATGCCCGAATGTCATTCCACGCACCCCGGAAACGGAGTATTCCCTCATGCCCGGTCCCCATTCCGCTGCCCTCGGACCCGCCCTCGACCGGCGAATGTTCACCCGCTCCCTGCTCGGTACGGCGGCGGCCCTCGGCCTCGGCGCGTGCACCACCGCCACCGCCGCCGGGCCCAAGCTGGCGTCGAACGCCGCGCTGCCCACCGCCGTCCCCGCCGGCACCAAGCTCAGCATCGCCTCGTACCTGGGCATCCAGCAGCTCCAGTTCAAGCTCGCCGGGCTGGACAAGTTCCCCTTCACCGTCTCCAACTGGGTGAACATCGGCGCGGGGCCCGATGTCATCAACGCCTTCCGCGCCAAGTCCCTGGATGTCGCCAACAACGCGGGCATCCCGCCGATCCAGGCCCACTATCAGGGCTACGACGCGAAGATCGTCGCGATCAACATCACCCGCAAGCCCAACTACCTCTTCGCCACCAGACCGGGCAGCGACATCAAGGACGTCCAGGGCTTCCGGGGCAAGAAGCTGGCCTTCTCGCAGGGCCAGGCCCAGGGCGTGGTCCTGCTGCGCGCCCTGAAGCAGGCCGGCATCGCGTACTCCGACGTAAAGCTCGTGCCGCTGACCAGCAACCAGTTCTTCACCGCCCTCCAGTCCGGCCAGGTGGACATCGCGCCGCTGGCCAACTCCCAGGCACCGGCCTACCTCAAGCAGTACGAGGCCAAGGGCGCCCACGCCATCTCCACCGACGTCGTGGACCTCCTCAACCTGCTGTGGGCCCCCGCCTCCGTGCTGGCCGACTCGGCGAAGGCCGCCGCGGTGGCGGCGTACATCCCGGCCTGGGCCAAGGGCCAGGTGTGGGCGTACGAGAACCCCGACGCCTGGAACGAGGAGTTCTACGTCAAGACCCAGAACCTCACCCTCGCCCAGGCCCGGTCGATCACCGCGCTCGCCAACAAGCCGCTGTTCCCGCCGAGCTGGGACGAGGCGATCGCCTGGGAGCAGGAGACCGCCGACCTGCTCGCCGAGGGCGGCTTCGTGAAGTCCTTCAAGGTCGGATCCCTCTTCGACCGGCGCTTCGAGGGCATCGCGGCCAAGTCCGTCCCCGCCGGATACCGGAGCTGAGGGGGCAGCCATGACCGACCTCATCGCAGCGAGCGCAGCCCCGCCCATCAGCCGGGCCGAAGCGCCGGTGCCACAGGGCGGAGCCCGCCGCCCCGCCCGCAGGCTCGCCCCCGGCAAGCGCCTGCCCGCCTCCCGCCTCATCGGCCCCGCACTCGTCGTGGCCCTCTGGGCGATCGCCTCCGCCACCGGCCGCCTCGACCCCGGCTTCATCCCGGCCCCGTGGACCGTCCTGCGCACCGGCGTGCACCTGTGGACCGACGGCACCCTGCGCACCGACGTCCTGACCTCGCTGCAACGCGCCGCGCTCGGCTTCGCCCTCGGCCTCACCGGCGGCGTGGTGCTGGCCCTGCTGTCCGGGCTCAGCCGCACCGGCGAGGCCCTCATCGACGGCACCGTCCAGCTCAACCGCGCGGTGCCCACCCTCGGGCTGATCCCGCTGTTCATCCTCTGGCTCGGCATCGGCGAGACCTTCAAGGTCGCGATCATCGCCATCGTCGTGTACATCCCGATCTACCTGAACCTGCACTCCGCCCTGTCCGGCATCGACAGCCGCTTCGTCGAACTCGCCGAGGTGCTGCGGCTCAGCCGACTGACGTTCATCCGGCGGATCGTCATCCCCGGCGCCCTGCCCGGCTTCTTCGTCGGCCTGCGCCTGGGCGTCACCGGCTCCTGGCTCTCCCTGGTCGTCCTGGAGCAGATCAACGCGACCAGCGGCCTCGGCTACCTGATGTTCCAGGCCCAGAACTACGGCCAGACCGACGTGATCATCCTCGGCCTGGCGATCTACGGGGTCTTCGGCCTGGTCTCCGACACCGCCGTCCGCCTCATCGAGCGAAGGGTCCTGTCATGGCGACGCACGTTGAGCAACTGACCCGCTCCTTCGGCCCCCGTACCGTCCTGCACGGCATCGACCTCCACATCCCCGACGGGCAGTTCACCGCCCTGCTCGGCCACAGCGGCTCCGGCAAGAGCACCCTGCTGCGCGCCATCGCCGGCCTCGACCACGAGGTCACCGGCAGCGGCTCGCTGGAAGCCCCCGAGCGGGTCTCGGTCGTCTTCCAGGACTCCCGCCTCCTTCCCTGGCTCCGCGTCCTGGACAACGTGATCCTCGGCGCCCCCGGCCCCGACGCCCTCGAACGCGGCCGCGCCGCCCTGGCCGAGGTCGGCCTCGGCGGACGCGAAAAGGCCTGGCCCAGCCAGCTCTCCGGCGGCGAGGCCCAGCGCGCCGCCCTCGCCCGCTCCCTGGTCTGGGAGCCCGAACTGCTCCTCGCCGACGAGCCGTTCGGCGCCCTCGACGCGCTCACCCGGATCAAGATGCACGCCCTGACCCGCGAGCTCTGGGAGCGCCACCGGCCCTCCGTACTCCTGGTCACCCACGACGTCGACGAGGCGATCGTGCTCGCCGACCGCGTCCTCGTCCTCGACGAGGGCCGCATCGGCCTCGACCTGACCGTCGACATCCCCCACCCCCGTTCCTACCGCGACCCGCGCCTCGGTGAATACCGCGAACGGCTGCTGGCCGCGCTGGGCGTGGTCGAGGACTACGCCGCGAACCCCCAGGGAGCAGCAGCATCGTGACCCGCCAACTCCACCTCAACGCCTTCCTCATGAGCACCGGCCACCACGAGGCCTCCTGGCGCCTCCCCGAAAGCGACCCCCACGCCGGAGCCGACCTCGCCCACTACCGCGACCTCGCCCGCATCGCCGAGCGCGGCACCTTCGACTCCCTCTTCCTCGCCGACGGCCCCGTCCTCTTCAACAACGTCGGCCAGCGCCCCTCCGGCGTACTCGAACCGATCACCCTGCTCACCGCACTGGCCGCCGCGACCGACCACATCGGCCTCATCGCCACCGCATCCACCTCCTACAACTCCCCCTACAACCTCGCCCGCCGCTTCGCCTCCCTGGACCACATCAGCGGCGGCCGGGCCGGCTGGAACATCGTCACCACCGCAGGCGCCGAGGCCGCCCGCAACTTCGGCCTCGACAGCGAGCCCGCCCACGCCACCCGCTACGAGCGCGCCGCCGAGTTCCTCGACGTGTCCCTCAAGCTCTGGGACAGCTGGGAGGACGACCTCGTCGTCGCCGACAAGACCTCCGGCGTCTGGGGCGACGCCGCCAAGGTCCACCCGCCCCGCCACCGGGGCCGCTACTTCCAGGTCGAGGGCGCCCTCAACGTCCCCCGCTCCCCCCAGGGCTACCCCCTGCTGGTCCAGGCCGGCTCCTCCGAGGACGGCAAGCACTTCGCCGCCCGCTACGCCGAGGCCGTCTTCACCGCCCAGCAGACCCTCGCCGACGCCCAGTCCTTCTACGCCGACCTCAAATCCCGTACGCGCGCGGCGGGCCGGGACCCCGATCACATCAAGATCCTCCCCGGCATCGTCCCCGTCATCGGCGACACCGAGGCCGAGGCCCGCCGCCGCGAGGCCGAGCTGGAAGAGCACATCGTCCCCGAACACGGCCTGCACCAGCTCGCCAAGCTGATGAGCATCGACCCCGGCCTCCTGGACCTGGACTCCCGGCTCCCGGACGACCTGCCGCCCGAAGCCGAAATCGAAGGGGCCAAGAGCCGCTACACCCTCATCGTCGAACTCGCCCGCCGCGACGACCTCACCGTCCGCCAGCTCATCGGCCGCCTCGGCGGCGGCCGCGGCCACCTCACCTTCGCCGGCACCCCCGAGCAGATCGCCGACGCCATCCAGGACTGGTTCACCCACGGCGCCGCCGACGGCTTCAACATCATGCCCGCCGTCCTCCCCTCCGGCCTCGCCCTCTTCGTCGACCAGGTCGTCCCGATCCTGCGCTCCCGCGGCCTCTTCCGTACGGAGTACGTCCCCGGCCAGACGCTGCGCGACCGCTACGGCCTGCCCCGCCCGGCCAACCAGTACGTCGACGCCCCCGAACTCGCCCTAGCCGCGCACTGAAAGGAACCAATCACCATGACCATCGACACCCGCAAGGTCACCGCCAACATCGGCGCTCAGGTCACCGGCGTGGACATCTCCAAGCCGCTCGACGACGAGACCGTCACCGCCATCCGCGCCGCCCTCAACGAGCACAAGGCCCTGGTCTTCGACGACGTCGACCTCGACGACGAGGGCCAGCAGGACTTCGCCCGCCACTTCGGCCCCCTCACCACCGCCCACCCCACCGTCCCCTCCATCGACGGCGCCCCCAACATCCTCCCCGTCGACAGCGAGCGCGGCCGCGCCAACCACTGGCACACCGACGTCACCTTCGTCCTCAACCCCCCGCAGGCCAGCACCCTGCGCAGCATCGTCATCCCGCCCTACGGCGGCGAGACCCTCATCGCCAACTCCGCCGCCGCCTACCGCGACCTCCCCGAGCCGCTCCGCCACCTCGCCGACACGCTCTGGGCCGTCCACACCAACGACTACGACTACGCCGTCCCCGACGAGTCCCTCGACGAGGCCCAGGCCGAGCAGCGCGCCCAGTTCACCTCCATCACCTACCAGACCGCCCACCCCGTCGTCCGCGTCCACCCCCTCACCGGCGAGCGCGGCCTCTTCATCGGCGGCTTCGCCCAGCGCATCGTCGGCCTGTCCACCGCCGAGTCCCGCAAGATCCTCGACCTCCTCCAGAGCTACGTCACCCGCCCCGAGAACGTCCTGCGCTGGCGCTGGTCCCCCAACCAGCTCGTCCTCTTCGACAACCGCATCACCCAGCACTACGCCATCGACAACTACGACGACCGCCCCCGCCGCCTGAACCGCGTGACCGT
>Ga0307517_10014907_pt1 | contig 10383 bp, 5 predicted proteins | sample 23_EM_MG_FD_194515 | JGI IMG/M metagenome (GOLD analysis project Ga0307517, IMG submission 194515) | Populus trichocarpa ectomycorrhiza microbial communities from riparian zone in the Pacific Northwest, United States - 23_EM | ecosystem: Host-associated > Plants > Roots > Unclassified | place...
ACATTAACCTTTAGTCAATAGACTTTTTTGCATTTTTATTAGTCATTATTGCAATTTTTTTTCTTCACTCTCCATGAGAATTTGTAGTTAGTTTTTCTAACTGAATTTTGCTTTAAAATTAAATTAAACTAATTTCATCTTTTAATATTTAACTTTTTAGGTTGAATCCAAATAGAATTTTACAAGTTACAAATTTAAAGGTTCAACCCAGTTTTACAAAATTCATTCAGGTTTTTTTTTCTTTTTTTTTAAGTTTTTTTTTATTTCATCATTTAATATATTTTTTTGTTTTTATATAAAATTTATCCTTCTTTTAAAAATAATAAGGGCTGCTTAAAGTATTTCTTAGATATTTATTACATTTAAGTATTTTAAAATGTATTTTGTTTTTAATTAAATATCTTGATTTTTTTATCTGGTTTCATTGTCAATATTTTTTAATTAAATTAATTACATAAAAGTACACAGATAATCGATTCATGGATACAATCAATACCAGTTACCAGATGCAGTCATTACAGAAATCTTAGATTTTAAAACGTTGAAATCACATAAATATTATTTTTTTACCGCAGAACAGCACACCATTTCTATCTAGTTCTCGCTATTGTTGAATAACTATGAAAAATATTTCAATTATACGCGATTAGTTTAGTTCTTTCTTGGTATTCTCACATCTAGAATTCAACGTCATCAAGGAGTACTTTCACTTGCCAAATTTCATATCCAATCCTTTGATCGCAGGGCCACGGTTAACTATAGTTGATTCGTTGAAATTTTCCAGGAATGCTTGTGGCAAGGCAAAAATCGAAACATTTCTGTTCAAAATGGCTTTAAAGAGTTACTGTAAATCTAAGTTCAGGATTACATGGGAATTTTTGCGAAAAAGAGAGGATGACAAAAACTAATCTGCTGGCTAACGTAAAAGAATCAAGCAAAGCACACACAAAATTACTTTTTTCCCCGGTTAATCAGACCACTGATGAGATTAAAACAATTTATAAGAAAAAGCTTGTAAAGAACTCTACAGTTTTAGTGTCAGATTCAACAATAATCAGCATGGATGAATCAGCCAGGGATAACTGTTAATTTTTATGTTTCTCATCATGCACAAAACAGTAGAGTCCAGAGCCAGTTTTTAGTCTTCGAACAAGAAGATAGAAAACAAAATCTTGAAAAACAAAATAAAAAACTAAAACTATTCAAGCCTCAGACCGTCCTAGTTCATGAATTTCAACAGTTAGGCAGATCCATAGGCCTGCTTTCAGTGAAAATCAGAATTGTCATCATTGGCTGACAGCACAGTAATTAAAAAAAACCCATGAAAGCTGAGACTTGAAGACATAAAAGCAGAACGATAGAGAGCATCAGATCTTCCTATTCAAGAATCTAAATCATAAGAACCCAAATAAGTGTCTGAGCATTCAACAATTCAAAAGATTCGTCATTTGCCTCTCCAGATTGAAAAAAAATAAATTCAAGGAATTGTTTAAAGCAATACAAAAATTAGAGGAGGCGAAGATAGAGGGGGTTTTTGGTGAAGGTGAACGGCGGTTTAGGGCTGGGTTTTTCATAAGGCCATTAGTGTCCCTTTTATAGAGGTTCTTCACTAGGGTTTTTTCTCGACAGTGAAATAAATGGAGCCGTAAATATTATGTTATTGCTGTGAGATGGATCCAAGGTTTTGTCTGGTGACTGGAAGCCTGTGCGTTTAATTTCACGGGCTCATGGGTTCGTAAATCGGCTCCTGTATTTAGGCCCATCTGGTAAGCTTTATAAATGGAATGCAAAGGAAAAAGGAAAAAGGGTACCTTGGCTTATTATAACCGTTTTTTTAAATGTTTTTTTTAAAAATATTAAACTAATATTTTTTAAAAAATATATATTATAATACTAAACACATATTTATATACAATTATATAGCCTTTGAATTATAAAAAATAGAATAAAAAAATATTTTTCAACTTCTATCTGATTCAAATGATTTTTTTTGTACTTTTTATTTTAATTTATTAATGTTAAAAATAAAATTTTAAAAAATAAAAAATATTTTATTAAATTATTTTTAAATAAAAAATATTTTAAAATATAACTTTTATACAACAGCGCCTAACACTTATTAGCATTAATAGATATAACTTTTGAATCAAAACACTTTCAGAAATAAAAGAAAAAAGTTTGATTATTAATTTTAGAACCTGTGGAATTAATCGAGATACATACAAGTTGATCCGAACATTCATATTAATTAAAAAAAAAAAAACTTTGGAAAAAACTTCATAGATTTAGTGCTAGATTTAACAACAATCAACACGGATTCAATTTTTTTATTTTATGCTTCTCGTCACACACCAGCACAACAGGGTCCAAAGCCCCATTGTAGTAACTAGTCAGTGCACCAATCTTGCACAATTATCTCTAATCTAGTCACGACAAGTTATCTTGATTGATAATTTTAACGATGTTTATGTTTTCATCCTGAAATTCTAAATTATCGAGGAAAAAGATGTGATTTTTTTTAAAAAAGAATATTATAAAAAATAAACAAGTAAAAAAATAAAAGAACAATACAAATATTATGTAGTTTTTTGAAGTAAATAAAACCATTAAATAATTTAATCAATATCCATATATGTCGAGGTATAATACACTTAGAATAAAATAACCAGGACTGATAAATTTAAAAAACATTCAAGATAACTATCTAGTATGTGGTAATAAGAGTCTTGAACCAAGATGTTTGCTTCTCCTGTAATCTCAGGTTCCAGCCTTGTGGTTGCTAACATGATGACCACTGGAAACTTATATAGTCTTTAATTTCAGGGCTCGTGGGATTAGTTAAGGTACACGCAAACTAACCCGAACACCCACGTTAATAATAAAAAAAAACATTCGAGATTATTAACTATATAATTAAATATTAGTTTATTACTAGGTACTAAAGCTGGCTAGTTTTAAAATATTTAGATTTTTATTTTATTTTTTAAATAAAATAAACTGTACTTTATCTCAAAAACATTATTTTCAATACTTCTTGAAGTGAAGGCTAACATATATTCAAACTGTATTTACAAAAATCATCTTCCATTTTAAAAGTCAAGCGGATGGATTTTAAAATCACAACTAAATACTTTCTTCTGGCCAGGGGGCAAGCAAACTCTGAAATGGAAGACTGCTTATTCCTTTTAACTAAAAAATTCTTAAATATTTCAAAATTATCTAATTTCAATCATTTTATTTTATATATAATAATCAACTAATATTTAGCTACATAGTCAACAATATCAAATATTTTATATATACTAATCAGTTATTTTATTTAAAGTATATTAAACATCGACCTGTACGGATTTTAATAAAATCATTTAGTAACTTTATTTATTAAAAAACACAATGTCTTATTACTGTTTCGTTTTTACTTATTTCTTACCGTGTTTTTTTTTAAAGAATTTATGCATTTCCTTAAATAAAAAATATATATTTTAAATTATTTGATTTAAGTTATGTTCTTAATAGTAATTATAGTTCAAGTAATTTTACTAATAATATAATCTAACAATTCATTAATAAATAATTTGATGCCAACCCCAGAGAGACAGAACATAGCAGATAACCGATTCAACAGTCCTGTTCTCAACACGAAGAGAATATAAGTGTTTTTTAAGGTCGAGATAAAATAAAATTTTAAAATAGCGGGAATAGAAAAAAAAACTAAAGAAAAAGAAAAAGAAAGATAAAATCACTCATTAAAGATATATTTGAAATTACAGTACTAATTATTTTGCTTTTGAAAATATATTAATATATATATATATATATTTTTTTTTTAAAAAAATTTATTTTTAAGTATTAAAATAATTAAAAAATATTAATTTATAATATATTCTTTTTAATTTTTTTCACGAACACAATTGGACAACGCTCCCAATCACAACCTAAAACAACACTCCATCTCCACACTAACTAAACTTCTTATATTAATAAAAAGTAGCTCTTCTTGGGAGAACCAAATAATCCCCTTTTATCCCTTAAATCTTTCATCTCTCATGCGTCCATTTTGAAAATTAGGGTTCCCCTACTCTGCTTCTCTTTCACTCGCAAGCCTCTATACCCTAATCGCTCCGATCTCTCCAAGTAGCCGTTACCCCTCTTTCCCGCCAATTTCACATCCGTTCGCCATTCTCCATTTCAAATACTAACCGTTAGATCTACTCCTTTTAGTACCAACTCCTTTTCAAGCTCACCGGAAATGTCGACTGTCGAAGCGGAGAAGAAGGCAGAAGAGGAGAAGAAGGCAGAGGAGAAAGGAGGGGAGCTATTGTTCTGTGGCGCCACGTGTTGGGATATTATTGGCCGCAAGAAAGGCGCACAGGAAGGCAACTTAGTCTCACCTACTCGGCTCCGTCCTCTTGTTGGTGTCAATATCCGCTTCGTTGCCTCCGGTTCCGGTGCATACCATTTCCCCAATTTTTTATTTAACACGCATAGCACATATAGATTAGCACCGTTTATTTGATTATATTACTGTGTTACTTTTTGGTGTAGCGTCGTGTCACTGTGTAGCATTGGATGTTGAAGGGCGTTGCTACACATGGGGACGCAATGAGGCACGAGCCTAACTCATTTCTGAAGCTGTTTAGTAAATTTAGCAAGTCTGTGTTAATGTCAACAAACTAATGAATCTTAGCCTGTGTTTACAGAGGGGGCAACTGGGTCATGGAGACACGATTCAGCGCGATAGGCCAACAGTCGTTTCTGAACTTTCCAAGTAAGTTACCGGAGTCAATGCTATTATATTTGATTGGTTTATTCTAATATACATGTAGAAAGGATAGTTGTTTTGTATCTTTCGGTGGACTTCTAACTGGCATGCTTTTCTGTGCATTGAATGTAAAGGTTGTGTAAATCTTTTAGGTCTCAGTGTATTAGGCGTTCAATTAGCATGAGTGGAAGTATATCGAGGAGTTTTAGGGTCTTTTGCTGAGTTACTAGGCATTATAGAAGCAGAGATCGGTTTTGTACGGAGCAACATTGGAAAGATTTCTGAGTTCTGATGAAGTTTAGCCAGAGTCCTCGTGTCTTTGGTGCTGGGCGTGATTGTGGAGTCCAAAAACATGACATCATCAAGCAACAAGTGCTTCTAGACCTTGTTCTGTATGAAATTGTTATGAGAGTATTGACTGGTCATGCTTGTTTGTCATTTCTTAAGAAATCTCTTAAGAAATTTTGTCGATGCAAAATAATTTTAGCCATGCTTATGTAAAACTCACAGTTTTGAAGAAAGGCTCGAAGATATGTGTGAACCTGTTAGTTATAGCATGAGGGAATGGTTAGTGCTATTTTGAAAGAGTTTTTTGAATCCATCGCAAGTTATCAAGACATTGACCAGGGGAAGAAGATGTTACCAGACAATTAGGTCTGATCCACTCATTTTCTAAATTTAAATTTGTGACTTCTGAATTAGGCTGAGTGATTTGGGAATAGGTGATTATTGTAAGAAGGTCTTGTTCTTTAAAGAAGCTTGTTGTTTACCTTGCACTAATTCAAAACTTGGCTGAATTTGTTACCCTGATCCAGTAACCTGGTTGGCAGTTTTGAGCCTTGTTGCTATTTTGAATTGAAGTGTTTATAGAATTTTAAGTCACCACTCGGTAAGTGATATTTGACCACCCTGTTTCTTTGAAAATTCACTTGGGCTCCTGGATTTCCATCTTTCTAATATTTCATTTTGTTCTTTGTATTTTGTCTTTTATAAAAATGGACCAGGTCTGATAATTTGGACTAAGTGATTATTGTGAGCTTTTATCCTGAGAGATTCGAAGAAATCACTGTTTTGCTCTTCAAAGAAATGTTGATAAATATTTCAACTAACCCTTGCTGGTTTTTCTCTGAAGGTATAAACTCATCAAGGCTGGAGCTGGTAGGAGCCATACAGTAGTGGTTACTGAAGATGGTTTATCGCTTGCATTTGGCTGGAATAAACATGGGCAGCTGGGCTCTGGCTCAGCAAGAAATGGTAAATCCATCCTCTTCTAGATCGTGTTGAATGAAATTTCATAGATTAGATACTTTGATGAGGAAGTTTGCATCAAATTCCATACACGTTCAAATCATTTTCGATATTCTCATTGAAAGGTGTGAAATATTTGTTTCTTTTCTTGACTAGCTTTGTATTTTTTTTTTTGAAGTGAGAGGAAAAAGGGAATTTTGTTAATATGAGTTGCTTATTTTATTTAAAATTGTTAATTGGATATAGAGTGTTTGCTGTGTGTCATCTAATATGTTCAATTTTAGATATCAACCTCCTAGATTACGCTTTTTCTCTACTTATTTGTAGAAATTGAGTCATCTCCTGTTCGCTGTCTCGTTTCTGATGTCAAAACTACTGCTTGTGGCGCTGACTTCACGGTGTGGTTATCCTCTGTTGAAGGAGCTTCTATATTGTATGGTTTGTGGATATGTTTGAGTTATGTTTTTCTTGGTTGTACTGCTGAACAACTTCATGGCTAATCGTTCTCATTTTACTCAGGTTAATTGCTGATTTGTGTAACTGTTCTTTTGGTTTCTAGATCTGCAGGCCTTCCACAGTATGGTCAACTTGGACATGGAACTGACAACGAGGTATGTTGGAAGCAGATCTTTCCTTGTATTTTCCGAGGATTTCATTAATGTTGAATAATCCTGGACAGTCACTACGTTCTGTGGTCTGTAACTGATCTCATTAGCCACAATAAGGTATATAACAGTTTTGTACGGCTCCTTTGTGTGTGTTAGTCGTATTGATTTCATGCTTGGGTACTTGAGGAAATAATAGAGGTGCATGGCACCATCTGATAGTGATTTTAGAGATCAAATCTTCAGACCTGTTTGCATTGCCATTGAATTTCTGCCATTGAATTGAATCTCCTAAACGTTTTCAAATTAGTATGTGTTTGCCTGTGTCCGGTTTGTCATATTCTGAGATGGCAGTTGTTTAGCAGAATTCCTGCTTCACAGCAGTCCATGAAATTTATTTAGTCCTTTTACATTAAGTGGCATGTCTGATTGATGTAGTTGGTTAGAGATGCGTTTAAATGTTTTGGGAGCTTACAAAATACATGGACTCTAGTTCATGTCTTTGTAAATCAACTAACTTGTACTTGTCAGGCAGATACACCTTGTCATATCATGACTTGCTTCTAGTCACAGATTTTAATGTGACTTTTTGCAGTACAACACAAAAGACAGCTCAGTCCGGCTAGCATATGAAGCCCAACCTCGCCCAAGAGCATTAACTGCTCTTGCCAGAGAAACCATTGTGAAAGTTGCATGCGGAACAAATCATACAGGTTATTATGCAATGCATTCTCCTCCTATTTCTCAATTTTTGTCATGCCGTCACTGACATACTTCCTGCCGTTGTTTGTTGCATTGACCAATTCATTATGGGTATCCAGTGGCTGTGGATTCAAATGGTTATGTTTACACGTAAGCATGTTCCTGCTTGATCCACTATATATACTTCATTTTGTTCCCATGTATCTGAAATTCACTTATACTTGCAAATTGTTTCTGTTGGTATGTTTAGGTGGGGCTTTGGCGGTTATGGAAGGTTTGTGCTGTCTTTGACATTGGTCTCTGTGAGTCGTGCTGCTGTGGACGACTGAAGCATTTTGGACATCGATGTTGAAGATTTTGAAATCTTATACACCACAGTATCTTCTTTGCTATTTCACATTTGTAATTCCATGATTTTGCTTTTTAGGCTTGGACATAGAGAGCAGAAGGATGAATGGGTCCCTCGGCGTGTGGATGTCTTCTCAAAGCACAATGTTCTGCCTCCTGATGCAGTTATTTCAGCTGGTTCTGTGAATTCTGCATGTACTGCAGGTATCATATGTTAGTGACTGGCATGTTTTACCGAATTCTTTTTCAAGGGACGCTACAAACCATAGACTGGACCAACTAAAGGACCCAATAAATTGTCAAAAAAGCCCCTAAATTTCTTCTTTTCTTGATTGCATCACTTACTGTTATGACTGTTATTAAGACTAAATGCCATCCCAAAAAATGGTGATCACGAAGTTGCTCGATACATATTTAGAAGATGGATACATGATCTAGAAAATGGCAATCAGGATTATATCATTACTTTTGAATGGAGATGCTTTTATGATGTCTTAGTGCATTATTCAATGATTCATCAATTCGATGAAAGTTTTAGAATGGCTTGCAGGTAAATCTAGGTTTATATATTACCAGAGAACTCCACAGGACCATAAAATTTGATTTACTATATAAATTTACACCTTACTAAGCTTTTCAAACTATTCACAGCCTGCTTGTGTTTGTAAATTTTCATTCCAGATATTTGATTGTATTCCAATTTCCAGGAGGTGGACAGTTGTATATGTGGGGAAAAATAAAAAATACTGGCGATGACTGGATGTATCCTAAACCTCTCATGGATTTAAGGTTGTTCTCCATGTCATTGTTATATTACTGTTATTATTTTTAACTTTTGATTTATTATGATTTAATTCTTTTGTTTTGTCATTGAAACCCCACTTTCCTTTGCGAATCTTATTCTGTTGTTTCGTAAAGACATTGCCACGTGTTTGACATCGTTCTTTCTGGTTATCTGATTATAAAACAAATATTCTTCATGATTGCTGTTCTGTGTTCTTATCATATTTGATTTAGCAATGCCTGCACAATAATATACTTAAAAATACTAATGTTGGTTAACTTGTGAATCCCTTGTGTATTTGAATATTTGATATAATGGCTTATACAAAGTTTTGGATCTTTCATTTCTCCAATAAACTGGTTTTGATCGATAAATAACAAGTATACATCCAATTTTTATTGTCTTTTTGCATACAGTGGTTGGAATTTACGTTGCATGGATTCAGGAAACATGCATCATTTTGTTGGTGCTGATAACTCCTGCATTAGTTGGGGTCATGCTCAAAATGGAGAACTGGGATATGGCCCTAGTGGTCAAAAGTATGTATTTTTAAACACTCAACATTTCTTTGGTCCTTCATCTTATCATTACATTTCACTTTATATTTATTCCTGCATTTCAGGTCTTCGGCAGTGCCCAAGAAGGTGGATATTCTGGAGGGCATGCATGTTATTGGGTGAGCTAATTATTATTATTGTAATTATTATCATTATTATATATGTGCATAGATTAACGATATATGCTTCAATTGTTCCTCTGGACTTGACAATGAAATTTTTTGCCTTCTAGTGTTGCGTGTGGCATGGGCCATTCCATGGTCATAGTTGACAGAATGAATGTTGGTGATCAACTTGATCAGGTAATAAGTTTAGAATTATAGTCTGCCTGCGATTGCGAGCTGAATGCTCTTTCTGTGCCATTAGGTTCAGTGATTCAGTCTCTGGTTTCAAATTTATGGTTTGATAATGTTGTTTGCTCATTCTCTTATGTCATCAATAAAATAAACCCATTGTATGGATGCAACAAAAATATAACTGTGTTTTCTAAAACAAAAACAAAAAAAAAAGTCTATTTGGTGGAAAGTGGAAACAAGATGCATGTTTGGAGTTACAAACTGCTCATGTTTTTAGGCAATTGTCTTAAAAAGATAAATTGGTTCGTGATTGTCACAATGTCACTGCAGGACTGTTTTTATGTCCAACATAGAGTATCTGTATTGGATATCTTAGTCATGAATCCCGGGCAGTGACAATTGGCTCCCTCTAAAGTTTCTGTGTTTTGTTGGATATTTTGTGGTTCTTTAGATATGTTATAGGAGTTGGTGTGCGGGTATATGTCTGTGCGGGTGAGAGGGTATAAGTGTGTGTCTGTGTGCTGTTTGATTTGTACAGGAATACTCATGTCTAACACCTGTGGTCTTAACAGCTTGATGTCTATGATGGCAAAGCTTCTGGTGAAGGTATGCTAAATGCTAAATGTACTTTTATTGATTCATTTTCTCATTGGTAAATCCTCTACCTCTTTCTCAAAAAAGAAAAATGAAAAAAAAGCCTCTGCATCTGTTAGGAGCAGATGTCAATAAGTAGTTTTGGAAACCAGAATTCTGCCCTGTATGGGCTTACTTATGAGCAGTTTATATAGCTCCTCAGTGATTGAAACATCTCTGGTCTCTTTTTTCTGATAAGCAAAAGGCTTTCCAAAAGACATCAATGAAGGTGTGACTCACCAGTGATGATGAGCTGTTGGAATTTGACCTGGTTATTTATTATTATTCTGCAGGCAGTGGGGAGCCTGAGCGTAAAAACCCTGTGAAGCAAAGTGCGAAAAAGGGTGCTGCCAAAGCTTCTGATAACTCCAGAAAGAGGAAGTCAAAAGATTCATCGGAATCAGAAGATGAAGAGAATGGTGATGACGAAAGTGATGCTAGTGAAGAT
>Ga0307517_10014908_pt1 | contig 10383 bp, 12 predicted proteins | sample 23_EM_MG_FD_194515 | JGI IMG/M metagenome (GOLD analysis project Ga0307517, IMG submission 194515) | Populus trichocarpa ectomycorrhiza microbial communities from riparian zone in the Pacific Northwest, United States - 23_EM | ecosystem: Host-associated > Plants > Roots > Unclassified | place...
ATTAATATATACAAAAAAAATAAAAAAGTAAGAGTATAAGACTATGTCCTCAACATTTCTTCTTTTGCATGATGAATATCATCATACAAATATCTCATCGAAGGTCTATCATCACCATCAACCATTCATAGAACTCGAACTAAAGGTTCACTTATTCGCACAATTATTGCACATTCTTCCCAAAACAAAGAGTCTAGCACACTCATAACAAACTTTTTTCCTTTGCTATCTTTAGCATAAGTAGATAAGACCCATTCTCTAGATGTCACCATAGCTCTCAACTCATCTTTATGAGCTAAAATGTTTTGCAATGCAATGAAATTGGTAGCAAAACAAGTAGGAGCTGGACGAAGTATTTGTTTTCCTGTAGTGAACTTCCTCATCAAATACAATGGATAACAATTATTATAAATGTACTTTGTGATACCAGAAGCATGCTCAACAACAGAACAAACTAACTGCAATTTACCAATGTCTTGGATATGAAGTTGATGCAATGAGCAGCACAAGGAGACCAAAATATTGAAGGAAATTCTTCCATCAATAACTTGCCAGCAACAATATAATTTGTAGCATTATCATTCACCATATACACAATGGTTTCTACCCTAACATACAAAACAAACTTTCTAAATAACTGATGCAACAATTTAGTAGTCTTTGAGACATCTAATACATCCACAATTTTTAAAAAAAACTGTTCCTTTAGGACAATATACTAAGAAGTTAATTAAAGTCCTCCTCTTCTGATCTGTCCATCCATCAGCCATTAATGTGCAACCAGTCTTCTTCCAAATCTCTTGATAACTCTCAACATAAATCTTCACTTCATCAACCGCTTTTGTCATGTAATAACCACAAATAGCATGCAAGTTTGGTCCTTTATAACCAAGACCCATGGCTGTTACAACATCTATGGCATGTGATAATACACAGAGTTAACATCATTAAATGGCACACATGCATTAATCATCCACTTCGCTAAAGCAATATCACACCGTTCAACTGCTTCCTTTCTTTGCCAGCAATTTTGAAAAGACTTTTGAGCACCAGGAGTTGTTCTCAGCATGAAATATGTCCCCAATGTTGCAGATTTCTTCTACTTTCCATAACTTGTAGTCGATTGTTTTACAGTGCTGGTGCTTTGAATCTTTTTCTTTTTTACAACCTTTGGTGATAACATATGTTTTTTAGTATTTACATCACCATCATCATCATCTTTTAATTGCCTAATCATCATCTCTTCATGCTCCTTTTATTGTGCATTAAATGGATTGAAATCTGCTTGCATTTCTTTAACTTTTTTTTTGTTTCAGCATTTCCTTTAAGATTCAAAAGCATTTGATGTCGAACATCAGGAGGATATTTGCGACATTGTTCAACTTCTTCTTTAGCTCCAGTTAAATGTTGCTTAAATTGATTAATGCCATAACCCGCAAATACTTTAGCACAATATGAACATACTAATTTAGTTTTTTTACATCCAACACTAAGTTCAGGAGCTTCTCTATAATGACCCCATGTCAAATATGTTCTTCCTCTACTACCACTTGACATGGAAATTGAAGGTTGAGATGATTGGGCCGTTGAAGGATCACTACCTGGAGTACTACCATCATGTGAAGACATTTTAAGGACCTGACATAATTTATAAGAGGGAATATAATTTCAAGCCAAATCATATACTTTTATTATATATTCAGACTGAGCAGCAAAGCACTTTGCAATCCATTCATTTGATTAACAATGACTAATGAATAAAGACGTGCATGTAAAAACAGAGCCAAGTCTTTATTTAAGGCTCATACACAAATTATACCCCTAAAAAAACCCACTAAAAGAGCAGCTACCCAACATCTAGAATCACAGCCCCATGTAGAATTAATGACATTCTCATATACTACTCCTAGTTTAGTTTCAATCACACACAACAGAAAAAGATTATGCTTCCCAGTAAATTTTGTCAAAGCTATTTTCTTATCACTATTCCCAATCCCACGCACATTCTTATGCATTAATACTAACCATAAGAAAGTCAGAGCACCCATACCTCAGAGGAAAGCTTTACTGAAACTCCCCTCTAACATCTTAATCTCTCTCTCCTTGTAAATGAATTTGCTTAGGGTATTCACTACCTGGTTTACTTCTTCGATAGGTTTAAAGATTACTTTTCCAATCTCCCTAAGAAATTATAGCCTCCTGTCTCCTATTATTTGATGATTTCTCCATACATGGTTGGCAAGGAGTAGAATAATCATCATCACAATCCATAACAGAAAGAGGATAGATAACTCTGTTCTTATGAAAAGATCAGTAATTTCAAGTGCAGATTCCTTTGACTTTTTATTCCTAATCAACATAATTTTTCTTAAGAGCATAACTATTTCCATCATGGTCCTAAAAATCATTCATCAAGACCATTGACATCATAATTATCCACTAGATCATTCTTGATATAGAAATTTTCATCTCCAGATGCCTTGGCAGTATTGACCTCCATCCTCTGGCTATAACAGTTATTATAAAAAACTGGGTCCTTAGAGAAGGAGGATTAACTCACATTACTAGCCCAAACATCAATAGCTTTCTGTTCTCAATCAACATTATAGATGATCCTAGCTAGTTCCAGAAGCAAATGCATCAATAAAGACAAAAGAGTTGCATCAACACTTCTTAATCCATTTTCTACACTTTCTAATAGCAAAGGCTTTATTAAGTTGCAGAAAAGAAAAGAACAGAGAAATATACTTGTAGGTATGAATTGCGAATGAATCGATGCAAAGATCAAGAACTGCGAATCGATGCCAGAACTGCAAGTTCAAAAAAGGCAAAGAATAAAGAAAAGAGAGAGTGAAAAAAGGAGATATGTGAAGAGAAACAAGAGTCTAACCTTATTCGCAGATTTGAAACAGTGATCAAAACGTCTTCTGCTCCTCTACTCCCCAGCGATTGAAATTGCTTTAGAAAAGAGAGAGTGAAAGAAGGAGATCTGTGAAGAAAAACAAAAGTCTAACCTTATTTGTAGATTTGAAACAATGATCAAGACGTCTTCTGCTCCTCTGCTCCTTAGCGACTGAAATTGCTTTTTCGTTAATTAGGTTTTCTCTCTTTCCCCAATTCTGCATCGTTGATCTTCATCATTTTGGCCTTTTAAAAGGCCAAAACGACGTCGTTTCACGTCGATCAGGTTTCACCGGGCTAACTTCTCAGCTGGTTTTTACTTAGACCCAGACCGGTCCCAGGCCCGGGTCGACCCGCCGGGCCGGTCCGAGTTTCAAAACTATGGCTGGAACCAACTCAATGTGATGATCTATAACCCTTCTTAATGGGAGTTTCTTTGATAGTTGAGGTGGCATCACATCCTCAAATTGCTGCACACATTAGCAATTTCTTTCGGCACCTCAACACAACAGTTTGTTTTCTCATCTGCTACTATTACAAGAAACATTTCCCCATCTTTTTATTATGCTTTCTCAATAGTAATAGTCATGATCAAGCACCCTTCGTGGCATTCATCGATGTGACATTACAATAGGGGATAAAACATGGGCAACCCTCACTTGTAATCATAACTCCATTCAAATATGGCATCAAAGCAATCTTGGCTTTTCTCAATAAATCAAGACCAAGAATGATATTTTAATCATTTAAATTCACAACCAACACATCTTGGTTACCTCTCAATCGATCTAACATAATCGACACATCATAGGACATACCTGTAATCTTATATGCCTTAGAATCAACTACTTCCATGAAGATGTGACTACTGCTCAATCTCAAACCAAGATCTTTCACCAATTGATCAACCAAAAATGTGTGGGTCTCACCCAAATCTAGCATGGTATTATTTGGTTGCTCATTTACACTAATTTATACATATATCAAATCTTCTGCCACCGACTTCCCTTTTCACAACACATCAATCCTCGTAAAGTCTTGATCAACAAGGTTGGTTTTAACACCCGCGTCCACTGATTTAGTTTAACACACATATAATATTTACGTGCGTAATTACCCCCTCATCCTCATTGCTATCTCCAACCCGAATATCATTTAGTTTCTTCCTCTTTAGACCCTGGATTTTCTAGCTTAAAGCTTTACGAAATCACAAGAACAAAGAATAATATGATTCAGAGAGATAACCTGGTCTTTAGACACTCGCCCTAATTCTAAGGATAGATAGAAAAGGTTGGGTGATTCTTTAATTGAGAATTAAGTCACCATCTTCTGATCACCATCTGCTTTATATAAGGCATCTATAGGACCTGTTTTCATATGATGAGTATCAGTTCTGGGAAGGGGAGGTGCTACGCGCCTTCAATGAAATATTATCCACTGGTACATTCATTCAAACTAGGCTAGGGGCCTTCTCTTTATACATAGCACTAAGAGAAAAGAGACTAGAAAGATATAACTATAACCGGTTTGATCAAAAGCATTTTATTGAACTGGATTGCAAGAACTTAATATATCCTATGGTGAAGTGAAAGATCTTTCACTTTAGTGGGAAGAAGACAGGTGGGAGCGAGCAGAGCGAGAACAAAGCAAGCTCTAGTAGTGGGGTGTTTTCCTGGTCCCATTTCAATCTTTTTCTTCTCTTCAATCAAATGAACCAGAGCTAGCCACAAAGGCTTAACCACCAACGGATGCGAATTAGCCCTAGCAAAGTGAGGACCATCACAAATGAAGCAAACATATGCACTTATTAACTTAGTCTTGCCTTTATCCATCGAACTTCTTCTTCTTCTCTTCCTTGTCCTTTACCTTAGAATTGAAGGAGGCTAACACATAGCCTTATCTAGTAGTCGATTTAAAATTAACCAAGTTGTTTGCAACAACGATAGCAAAGGACAATTTTTTTACTTTTTGTCTCTCAGTTCTTATTGTGCCGGTTGAAGTCCAGACATGAAGTTGAATAACTTTTCCTCCTCAGACATATCCTCGATGTCAAGAATCAAATAACTGAAAGATTTGACATACTCACGAACTGACCTATCATGTTTTAGCTTTTTTAAATCCTTTCGCGCAATCCAAGACATGTTGTTCGAAAGGAATTGCTCTTTCAATTCTTATTTTAGATGATCCCTCGTCTTAATCTCAGGACGTCTAGCACTTAAATCCTATTTGTTCCTCGTCCTCCACCAAAGTTTAGCATCATCCATGAGATATATCACAATGAGATTTACTTGTTTAGCCACGCCGATCTTTACAACACTAAAGTATTGCTTTATATCCCACAAGAAATTTTCAAGTTCCTTGGAATTTTTTTCCCCACTGAAAGATTTTGGTTCAAGCACTTTAGGTTTAAATGTACTTGCCCCACTAGAAGTGTTTCTTACTTCCCGTTTCAGAATGACAATAGTTTCTTCGGCAGCTTCCAATCGTTCACTCGATTTTACTGTAAGAGAAATGTACAAACTTCCAGTCCTTTCAATGCTTTTGTTCCCTCAATCAATCAATGATAGAGCATTCTTCACCCTCTTCACCAACCATTCTTGAATAGCTTTCATGACCTTGGGTTATACGATCTTAAAATCAATTGTGCTTTGGTACTGCTTGTCACAAGGTTAAATTTTTCACCTGAAAATTCAGCCATGTGCGATAGTCTAGTCCCTATTAGACTAAGTCTTGCCTCACCCTTTCACTCATGTTTGCCTACAACTATGTGTTTCGTTCACCCAAGAAAGTTCCCATAGTTGGCTTGTCGTAAGCAAAGAACCAACACAAGTAAATAAACTGAAAAACACACAGCATATATATGAAAATCTCTCAACCTTTATTAATCTCATAAACAAAGGATTTACACAATATAAGTGTGTGCATTATATACAAAGATTACGTGCTACACAACCAAGGCTTCCCAACTTATTTATAGAAAAAGATATGTGAATTACAAGGCACAACTATCATCCCTATTTTTAGGACATAGTGGGGTACTTTCTCCCATATGTTCTCCATGAACTTAATGACCTATTTTCCAGCAAGCGTTGGACGACTTCTCCCCTATGTTCCCATGATCTTAGTGGCTTGTAGAGTAATCTCAGCTATGCCCTATGTTCAACCACCTTTCCCTCATAATTTGGATGCTCATAACTGTTATAACTAACTCATAATCCTGTTATAACTGTAACACACAACCTGCATGTCTAACTGTCAGGCCTTATTACTAGTTTCTGATGTGTTTACTGCTAGTTTAGAAGGTCCATGATCCATGCCCCATGTCCATGCCAAGTTAAGAACTCAATAACTGGCACGAATCATTGCACGCTGTTTACTGAATTCATTACTCCCTATACAAGGCTGCCATTTTATCGCTGTTGAATTATAGGCAAAGTGTATTCACACCTAGGCAGCTTACAACATTAACTATTTATCATATTTATATCTATCTATTTTCATATATTACGCTTAATATAATAGTAAATTTTACATGGAATCTTAATTTATAACTTTTTTAGTTTTAGAAAAAAACATAAAATATATCTATAATTTTTAACAATACATGGATACCAAGACTATACGTATAGAAGATATAAATTATAAGACATGTATTTAACACATATCTTCAGATGTAAATTTCTTTTTTTGTAAAATAACATTTTTCTTTAAGCAAAAAATGTTTTTCCCCTTGAATTCCGGTACTTGAGGAACTTAGGATCTATTCCTCAAAGTTGTGGCGAAAACGAGCAACAACAAGAAGGTGAGTTTGCTTTAAACGTGGGAAGCTCGTGTTGATCGGAAAAAAAATAAAAAAAATCATGGATTTCTCTTGTTATGTGACCTGACGAATTGCACATTAAATCAAAAATGATAAATGATGTTTTATCATTTGATTTTTAATCAATTTTTTTTTATTAGTTTTAAATTTTTTTTCCTCCAAGATTGTGGATTCATGCTTATTAACCTTCCAAGTCGTCATTTTAAGGCATGATAATATTTATTATAGAAATAAATATATGCAATTTTATCTCTTCACAAACAGATTCATAAATAAGTATATATATTTAATTTAATAATTTCCTGTTATCTAGAGTTTGGTAATTTAAAAATTAATTAACATAGTAAAAAATGCATTTGAATAGGAGTTTAAAAATGTCAAAACCTAGTAACGAATGGAATATAATAATAATAATAATTAGTGAAGGATATATAAAGTAGAAAAAAAAGGCAGTGGATAAGATAGGAATAGGCTTCGATCCTAAATTTCTTCCGAAAAAAGAGAAATGGGTAAAAAAAAAAAGTAGGAAACATGATGTGGCCTTTGTGTGTGTGTGTGTGTGTGTAGTGTGGTCCAGGGAGTCGCTGAATATACCCACGTGAGACTAGAAGATCTTTCATGATGTTGCCACGTGGATGTGAGTCTTTGTGGATAAGGTGAGACAGGGGATGAACCGGGAACGATGACGTCACCTCCTGCATCATTTGTATGACGTGTCGGAACCTGGTTGGATAGGGCTAAATGAGAGAGGAAAAGTGGGGGTATTGGGGTTTGGTTTTTCCTAGTTGGTGTGCGTGCACGTGTATAAATTGAAAAGCAAAAGAATACTCCTGGTTGGGGTAACTAGTTTCTTCCAGGGCATGAAATGTCATTTTCATCCCTGAAAAAGTCTTGATACCTCCTAAATTATGGGTGGCTGCATTAGAATAAATGGGGGAATTTGAGGGTAAAAGTGAAATAAATGTGCGACCAGAACAGAACAGGTCAAGACCAAATGGTGGGCGTTATCTGACTTATATGCTGTCATTACCTAATTTTTCTTCACGCTGAAGGAGGGTGGTGTCTGGGTGGCTTTGGTGGCAGATAGGGATGGGAATTTTTTTTTTTTTTTTTTCTGGTAGGGATACTTTTTATTCAAAGTTGAGTTAAGTTATAAATTAATCCTTCTGATTTTAAAAATTATTTATTTATTTATTAGTGCTTGAACATATTAATTTTAATATCTCTTTATTTTAAAAATATTTTTTTCATATTATATGTTTCTTTTCTCTTTTTATATTTATTAAAAGAATAACGAAATTCAGAAGAAATAACATAAAATGATCAAGTTATAAATATATGTAAAACTAAATGAAAAATAGGTATATTCTATACTTTATTGTTTAGATTTCGATTCCAGAGCCTAAACATGATAAAGTCCAACAATATGAAAAATAATTACTTTCAGAAATGAGAACTGACTTTGCAAACTTAACTGTACTTAGCTAAATGTCTTGTTGGAGGTTAGGAATGAGGATGAATTATTAGATGAGCAATTATTACAAAGATAAAGGTGTAAAATTTGATTTTTAAAGATGCTTACTAAGAAAATAAGTTCAAGGGTTAATATTAATAAAAATAAAAAACAATAATCAAATTATTATTCATGATTGGTGAGAGAGGAATAAAACAATATTTTATGTGAATCTCAAGAAAAAAAAAGTGAGAGACAAAAAAAAAATTGCCCTAGAGGTTAAATTTTATCAAAAATAGGGAATGGGGGAAATCATTCAAAATTCACCTTACTTGAAAATAACACTAAACTAACTTAAATTTTACAAGAGTAAATTTTACATCATATTAACCTCCTACCGAACATATTCTAATAAATAAAAATGGGTATTACAAATTTTTCAATAAAAAAATGTTATAACCATGCCAATTATTTATTTTTATCATTTATTTTAAAGTTTATTTCTTATGTGCTGCGATACCATTTTAATGATGTGAATTGTTGTACCCAATTTTGGATCCCCATTGTTTTTTTACATATTTCAAAAAAATAGAAAACAGACATAAAAAATTTAGAAGAAGTTGAAAATGGACCAATAATTAAGTATCACAGGCAAAAATAAAATTTGAAGAATTTTTAGGCTATAATTGAGTTTTGAATTAAAGAGAAAATTGAAAAAAAAATGGGCTTAAATTGATTTAATTTTGCTAAAACTGAAAGAAATTAAAAGTTTAAATATAATTTTGAAACAAATAGTCAAGTTAGAAATTAATTGAGGACTTAATTGGAGAAGAAAGTTGAAATGAGGAGTCAAATTAGCCTAAAGATGAAGAATTGAAAAACCAAGATTGGAATGGAAGTGATGGAAAATCAGAGGCTTATTGTAAGTTAATTACGGGCGGAATTGAAAGAAATTAAAGAAAAAAGATGAAAATTGATCAAAAATTAAAATAAAATTGGAAGTCCGGGTTCCAAGGAGCGAAAAGCACCATCATGGGGAACAATTATGAAGTTTAACCCAATTCAATTAAAAAACTCTATTTCTAAGTTGAAAAAGACATCGTATCACATTAAGTAAAACAATGTATTTTGATAGAAAAAAGTAAAAAGAAAGGGATGGAGATATGAATGAAACAATGTTGTTTTGTTAATAGGTTTTGCAGATTTTTAGACAAGACTGAGTGACAGGTTTTCTTACACTATTAGGGCTTAATTATAATCCTAATTGATCCTCGTGGTGTCGTAAAAACAAAAGAAACGTGGTCTCTAATAGTTCGGCTACATTCGCGGTGCAAGAAATTAGGGTTTAAATTTCATAGCTAATTACAAATTTTGAGTAAGAAACGACAACTCAGTTAGCATCTTCTCTGAACCATAAACTCAGGCTTTCCTTTCTTATTTAATGTTCAACTTTTAACCCTTGATTCTGTCCCCATAAATCAAGCGAAAAAGGATTGGTAGCTAGCATCCAAGTTAGTTTACGATCCAGATTGATTAAGATAATATTCAAATATCCAATCCTTGTTAAGTCGGTATTGATTTTCTTTATAAAAGGATTGAAATTTTCCTATGAAAAGAACCTTGGGATACAGAAGAAGAGGGAGGAAAAAGAAGAAGAAAAGGACAGGGGAGGTAGAGAGAAAAGACGGCAGAAAAACAAAAAAAAGAAAGAAGGGAAGTCAAAGTCAAAGAGTGAATTAGAAGAGGTTGGTGACGAAGAAATAAAGAAAGACCGCAGCATCATAATTTTTAACTACTGCTAAAGAAGGGAAGTCAAAGAGTCAAAGTCATTGAATATTGCTTTCATTCAGCAAACTTGATCGAAATTACTTTGATTTCATTTCTTTATTTGTATATATATTTGTAAGGAGGGTGGTGAAGTGAAATAATAGTCCCATATCATTGAACCTTTTTTCTTTTTTCTTTTTTGTGTGTGTGTTAAAAGAAGTTACAGTATTCTCAAATAATAATAATAATAATAATAATAATAATAGTAATAGTAATTTGCTTCCCAAAAATAATAATAATAATAATAAACGTTTCCAAGAAAATAAAGGTAATAAAAGTGATAAGGCCCAAATTGATGTTAAGATGAGTAAATAAAATTCGAAAGTTCTAGGCGTTACCTTAAGAATAAAAAATTATAACTTTAACTTGGCCTTTAATGATA
>Ga0307517_10014909_pt1 | contig 10383 bp, 16 predicted proteins | sample 23_EM_MG_FD_194515 | JGI IMG/M metagenome (GOLD analysis project Ga0307517, IMG submission 194515) | Populus trichocarpa ectomycorrhiza microbial communities from riparian zone in the Pacific Northwest, United States - 23_EM | ecosystem: Host-associated > Plants > Roots > Unclassified | place...
TCGACGACGGCGCGGGCCGCGCGGGCGCCTTCGCAGGCTGCGGTGCTGGCGGGGCGGGCTTCTTGGGCTGCGGCTTGGCGATCTCCGCAGGCTTGGGTGGCGATGGCGCGGCGGGTTGTGGTTTAGGCGGCGCTGGCTCGGCGGCTTCGGGAGCGGGCGCAGCCGGTGCGGCGTCTTCGGGGCGGCCCAGAGCGGGGGCCTGGCTCTGCGCCGGCGGAGTCAGGTTCTGCGGTGCCGTAGCCTGCAGACCCACATCGTCGGCGATCGTCACGTCCATCGGCGCGGACGGCGGAGGCGGCGGCGGCACGCGGAACGTCGACAGGATCGCGAACAGAGCGATATGCGCGAGCACCGACACGCCAACCGCGATCCACAGCGCATTGTCGCGCACCGGCCGTTCGGGTCGCATGAAACCGGGGAGCGCGGCGCCGCTCACCGCTCCGCCTTAATGTTCGACACCAGTGACACGCGGTTGAGCCCGGCGCGGTTGAGGTCGCCCATCACCGCCATCACCCGCCCGTAATCGAGCCCCTTGTCAGCCCGCAGCAGCACTTGCGGCGGCTTGCCGTCGGCGTCGCGCTTGGCGGCGATCGAGGCGAGCGCGTCGGGCAATGCGGCCTCGGTCACTTGCTTCTCGTCGAGATAGATCGTGCCGTCGCGCTCGATCGAGATCGACGCCGGCTTCTTGTCCTGCTCGAGCGCCTTGGCGCGGCTGTCGGGCAGATTGACCGGCACGCCCGCGGTCATCAACGGCGCGGTAACCATGAAGATGATCAGCAGCACCAGCATCACGTCGACCAGCGGCGTGACGTTGATGTCCGCCATCGGCGCGCGCCGGCCCTTGCCGCGAGCGGAGGGGAGCGACATCGCCACCTTAGCGCTTCGCCTCGAGTTGACGGCTCAGCGTCGAATGGAAGCCGTCGGCGAAGCGGTTCAGCCGCGCCTCGATCTGGTTCACGCGGTGGCTGAAGCGGTTGTAGGCGATGACCGCCGGGATCGCCGCGAACAGCCCGATCGCGGTCGCGAACAATGCCTCGGCAATGCCCGGGCCGACCGTCACCAGCGACGTATTCTGCTGCGCGGCGATCGCGGTGAAGGTGGTCATGATTCCCCACACCGTGCCGAACAGCCCGACGAACGGCGCCACCGAGCCGACCGTCGCGAGGATATTGAGCCGGTCGGCCAGCTTGTCGGTCTCGTTCGCCACCGCCGAGCCCATCGCCGTCGCCAACCGCTCGCGCACGCCGTCGCGATCGACGATCCCGCCCGCGGTCGACCGCCGCCATTCGGTCACGCCCGCGGCGAACACTTTGGCGACCGCTAGCTCGCTGTCGCCCTCGCGCTTGTAGAAGGCGTCGATATCGTCGGCTTTCCAGAAATCGCTTTCGAACTTGCCGATCGCCCTGCGCGCGCCGGATAGGCGCCCGGCCGATCCGATGATGATCGCCCAGGTCCAGATGCTCGCGATCAGCAGCCCGCCCATCACGATCTGCACCACGATATCGGCGTGAAGCAGCAACGCGAGCGGCGAGGTTGAGTTCGGCGAGAGGTCGAAACTCCAGTTCATCGAATAATCAGTCCCCGTTCCAGATCAGTTTTTCATACGCCGCCGCCCACGCGGCCGGTTGGCGCTTCGGCCGCCCGTCGGGCGCGACCAGTGCCGCCGTCACGTCCGCTTCGGCCAGTGTTTCGTTACCGCGCATGACTCGCTGATGAATGGCGACGGCAGCCGCGCGCAATCTGGTCAGCCGCGACACCACGACCAGCGCGTCGTCGAGCTTGGCCGGGCGATGATATTTGATGGCGAGCTCGGAAACCGCATAGGCCCCGCCGCCCGCCTCCATCACCCCGCGCTGATCAACCCCAACGAGCCGCAGCATGTCCGACCGCGCGCGCTCCATGAAGCGCAGGTAATTGGCGTGATAGACCACGCCCGACAGGTCGGTATCCTCGAAATAGACGCGCACCGGGAATCGATGCTCGCGTCCGTCGAAGCGGCCTTCGACGGGCTGATCGGTTGCGGCGGCCGTCATGGTTATAGGCTCTAACGGCTGGGCACAGCCAGGCAAACCCATTTGATCCCGCATTTCGCCCCTTGCGCCGATGTAACTCTCAGGTTACATGTCACCTATAGGTTATATGGAGACGACGATGAGCGAGATCGATACCGCCGACCGATTGCTGCGGCGACGCGCGCGGATGATGCCGGTGCTTGCCGTGCTGTTTCTGGGGCAGCAGGCGTCGTACCTCGCTAGTCTTGATAATGAGGGAACACGTCCGGTCGATTACGTTCGCAACAGCGGCTGGCTCCTGATGTCGACAATGCTGCTGCTGTTGCTGGCGACGAGCGGCTATTGGTTCCGCAGCGCCGGGGTCCGCGCGCTGATGAACGACGAAGGCACCCGCGCCAACCGCGCGGAGGCATTGCGGATCGGCTTCGTCCTCGCGATGGCGACCGCTATCGTGCTGTACGGGGCGTCTTTGGTCGAACCGGTTGGCGGGCGCGTGGCGATCCACCTGATCATCACGGTCGGGATCGGCGCAGCCCTGGTGCGGTTCGGGATGCTGGAGCGACGGGCGCTCAAGGGTGGCTGAGGGGCTTGCCAATACACTGCGTGACGAACGTACCCGGCTCGGCTGGACGCAGGCGGAATTGGCCGAGCGCGTTGGGGTGAGCCGCAAGACGGTCAACACGGTCGAAAACGGCGTGTTCGTGCCGTCGACCACGCTCGCGCTCAAGCTGGCGGCAGCGATCGGCAAGCCCGTCGAGGCGCTGTTCACCTTAGTCGAATAGCCCGTCTTGCGTCGTCGCGGGCGGATTGAGCCCGAGGTGCTTCCACCCGCTGGCGTTGAGACAGCGCCCGCGCGCCGTACGCGCGACGAGGCCGAGCTGGATCAGATACGGTTCGATCACTTCCTCGATCGTGTCGCGCGGTTCGCTCAAGCCCGCGGCCAGCGTTTCCACGCCGACCGGGCCACCGCGATAGATGTCGGCGATCATCGTCAGATACCGCCGGTCCATCGCGTCGAGTCCGAGCTTGTCCACTTCGAGCCGCGTCAGCGCGGCGTCGGCCGCCTCGGCATCGACCGTCTCGCGACCCGCGACGTTGGCGAAATCGCGTACCCGGCGCAGCAGCCGCCCGGCGATGCGCGGGGTGCCCCGCGCCCGCCTGGCGATCTCCTGCGCGCCATCGGGGGAGACGTGAAGGTCGAGCAGAGTCGCCGCACGCGTCACCACCCGCTCGAGCTCGTCAACTGTATAGAAATTGAGCCGCACCGGGATGCCGAAGCGGTCGCGGAGCGGCGTCGTCAGCAACCCCTGCCGTGTGGTCGCGCCGATCAAGGTGAAACGCGGCAAGTCGATCCGCACCGACCGAGCCGATGGCCCCTCGCCGATCATCAAATCGAGCGCGCGGTCCTCCATCGCCGGGTAGAGCACTTCCTCAACCGCCGGCTGGAGGCGGTGGATTTCGTCGATGAACAGCACGTCGCCGTCCTCGAGATTGGTGAGCAGCGCGGCGAGATCGCCCGACTTGGCGATCACCGGCCCCGACGTCGCGCGGAACCCCACCCCCATCTCGCGCGCGACGATCTGCGCGAGCGTGGTCTTGCCGAGCCCCGGCGGCCCGAAGAACAGCACATGGTCCAGCGCCTCGCCGCGCGACTTCGCCGCGGCAATGAACACACGCAGATTCTCGCGCGCCGCCTTCTGCCCGACGAACTCGTCGAGCGTCTTGGGGCGCAGCGCGGCATCGACATCGTCGGGCTTGCGCGCGGGAGCAAGCAGGCGGTCGGGATCGTCCATCGATCCGTTCCCTACCTGTTCACCCCCGCCCGTGTCGAGCGTCGAACGCAATCAGCGGCGGATCAATAGAACGCGCCGTAGATCACATCGACGATCCGCCGCGTCCTGGTCTGCACCAGCAGCAGGTCCGGTCCATAGCGTACCCAGCGATAGCCGGCGGGCGGCGGCTGGAGCCCCATTTCCCACCAATTGTCGTAATAATAAGTCGTCGCGAAAAAGAGCCGCGGCAACAACAGGCCGATCGCCCAGTGGCGATAACCCCAGCCCCTCGGATAGTTCCAGCCCGGGCGATGGATCGGCCGGAAATTGGGCGGCTTTCCTGCGCCGGGACGGTGCGGCTTGGGCGGCTTGGGTGGCCGCGGCAATGGCGGCTTCGGACGCGGCGGCTGCGGGCGTACCGGACGCGGCGGCTGGATCTGCGGCCCACCGTTGCCCGGTCTCGGTGGCTGAATTTGCGGCCCCCCATTGCCCGGCGGCCGGGGGCGTGGCGGCTGGGGCGGTTGTGGGCGCGGCGGTTGTATCTGCGGCCCACCGGGGCCTGGCTTGGTCGTCGCACCGGGCGGAAGGCGATTGCTCGCTTGCGCCAGCACCAAGTCGGGAAGGATCAGCAGCACCGCGCTGCCGACCAAAAGGAGTCGCTTCATACAACCTCCTGTTATCGCGCCATTGTGTGAGGGACTCGGCGCGCGGCGACCTTACACCGCTCATTGTTGCCGCGAAATAGCGAGCAGCCCGATCACGAATAACGGTCGATCCCCTCACCGACGATATCGACCCAGGCGTGCTTGCGGCCCTCGTAGACCGAATAATTGGGCGCCGCGAAACTGGGATCGGCGAACGCACCGATCGCCACGGCGACCAGGTCGCGGAACGGGCCGGCGTGGTAGAAGACGGTCGAGCCGCAATCGGGACAGAAACTGAAAATTGCCTCGTTGCCCTCGTCGCCCGCCTTGCTCCACTGCTTCGACTGGCCGGTGACCTTGGTCTGGTCCACCGGAAAGCGTGCTTGCGCCGCGAACGAGCTGCCCGATCTTTTCTGGCAATTGAGGCAATGGCACACCGAAATGCGCACCGGCTCGCCCTCGCACTCGATCGCGAGTTGCCCGCAGGCGCAGGTTGCGCGGCGGGTCATCCGAGCAGCCCGCTCAACACGGCGGGGTGGAACGCCCAGCCGAAGAACCCGCACAGCCCCATGAAAATCCCGAACCCGCCGAACGCCCATGAAGCAATCAGCAGCCAGCTCGATTCGGCCAGCGCCGCCACCGCCGCGATCGAGATGGCGGTGGAGATCGCCGCATCGCTCGCGTCGAACTGATCGTCATGGACGTTGAGCGCGTCGTAGAGGTCCGACTGCGCCTTGGCGTCCGCCGCGAGTTGTGGCGTCTTGGCGGTATATTTGGCGATCTCGTCGTCATAGCTCGCCAGCACCGGCGCAGCCTTGGCGGGATCGGCGGCGAGCAAGGCGATCTGCGTCCGGGCCGCCTCGACGATGTGGAGTTTGGTCCGCGCGGCCTGATATTCGTTCCACTTGTCGACCGACAGCGCCTGCGCCTGCGCCATCGCCTGGACGACATTGCCATCCTTGATCCCGCATAGCCCCATGAAGACCGACAGCACGACGACGGTGATCGCGACCAGGCTGTTGAGCCGCTTGTCCTTGGCTTCGGCGCTGACGTCGATTTCCATCTAGCGATCCTTCTCGTCAGCCGACTTAAGGTAGGCGGGATCGACGATATAGGATCGCCATGGTTTTCCGATCCGCCTGATCGCTAGCTCACTCGGCAGCCATCGCGCCCGGAAAAATACAACGCCGTCTCCAGCCCGTTGGTAATTGCCAAAGATATAGGCGGGGCGGTCGGTGCTTCCCGCGATATAGTCTTTGCAGTCCTGAGGATGCGCGTCGATCACGACCCGAATCGTGCTTGCGCCCCGCACGCCGTCGGCGGGCTCAAGTACCGGAAGGTCGATACGACCGACTGGTTCGTCAGCGGGCGCTTGAACCTTGAGCACGACAACCTCGGACGGGAGCTTGGCAGGTCTCGTCGCAAAAAATATGCTCATATTGCCTGCTGACGTCATGCAAGCCTGGGCTGGTAGCGGGAATGCCAACACTCCCCCGAACAGCGCCACGAATTTTGTTAGCAGCTTACTACTCATTTCGCCGCCTTGCGCAGCGCCAGCCGCACCAGCGCATCGAGGCCCGCGCCGGCGCCCAGTTCCTCTTCCGCCGCGCCGACCGCGGCGTTGGCTTCGGCAGGCCGAAAGCCGAGGTTGAGCAACGCCGACACCGCGTCCGCCGCCGCGCCGCTCGCCGCCGAGACCGGGGTCATGGTGCCGGGGATCACGCCGCCGACTTTGTCCTTCAGCTCGCGGACGATGCGCTCGGCGAGCTTGGGGCCGACACCGTTGGCGCGGGCGACCATCGCCTTGTCCTGCGCGGCAACCGCGCGGACCAAATTGGCGGGGTCGAGCACCGACAGGATCGCCAGCGCAACGCGCGCGCCCACGCCCTGCACCCCGGTCAGCATGACGAACGCGTCACGCTCATCGGGCCGCGCGAATCCGACGAGGCGGATCGAATCCTCCGACACCAGCATCTCGGTAAAGAGCGTCGCCGCCTCGCCAACCGGGCCGATCGTAGCGAGCGTCTTGGCCGACGCACCGACCAGATAACCGACCCCGCCGACGTCGATCACCGCATGGTCGATGCCCGTCGCGGCGAGAACGCCTTTCAGGTGCGCAATCACCGCGCCGCCCTGCCTAAGTTGACACCAGGTTGACACTGGTCGGCATCGTTTCGCCGGTCGCCTACCAAGGCCAGAAAGATGCCCATCCGCATGCGCCGGGACATAACCGGAACATGACGGTGTAGGAAAGCGAAATCCGGGCGGAGGCGTCAGTCGGCCGTCTCCATGACCAACGCTCGGCGGCGTGGAGCAGCGACCGGAGCCGGCATCGGCTCGGACTCCGCCGCCTGTTTCGGCGAGGTCGCCCATAACCACGCCTGCCGACCGAGCACTGCCGCGAAACAGAGCAGGCCCAACATGCTCTGCCAGCCAAGCTCACGCCCCATCCACGGCGTATGGTCGAAAGCACGCGGGAAGATCGAGCTGTAGACGTCGATTAGCGTGCCCGGCCCGAACAGAACCAACGCGATGATCTCGATGACGTGAAGGCCGCGACGTTTCGGCCGGCCGGCGAGCGATATCCGCGGGCGGTTCGACACGTCGGCAACAACCGCGCGCGTAGCGCGGCGCACCGACAGGCCGTGATGGATCAGCCCCGCGACCGGCAGGGCCGTCGAAATCACGAGCCATTCGATATCCTGCGCCGTGCCTTCGGACGCATCCCACAGCCGCTTGAGCCACGGCGTTCGCACGACCTCCGACAGCAGCCAGAGGCCGACGGGGATCTGCAGGATGATCGACCAGAACAGCACGCGCGCCGAGGGGCGAATGGCGCTGCGGAAATCCTGGCCGATCGTCTTGCATTCGTCGGTGGTCAGCGCGACGGCCAATGAGCGATCGATGCGGAACAGCACCGAATCCGCCTTCTTCTCGACCACGCGCTGTTCGAGCCGCTTGCGCGCGATCGCCTCGATCATGAAAAAGTCCATCGCCGAGCCCTCCGTTTCGGCGAGGCTTAGGCGGCAAGCGCTAACGAACCGCTAGCGTTCGTTGGCTGCCGAGATGGTGGGCGTGACAAATCGCCACCGCAAGCGCGTCCGCCGCGTCCGCGCCGGCGATCTTCACGCCGGGGAGCAACCGCGCGACCATCGCGTGGACTTGCGGCTTTTCGGCCGAGCCGGTCCCGACCACCGCCTTCTTGACCAGTCGCGCGGCATATTCGCCCGGCTCGATCCCGGCGCGCGCGACCGCGAGCAGCACAACGCCGCGCGCCTGGCCGAGCTTGAGCGTCGATTGCGGGTTCATGTTGACGAACACCTCCTCGACCGCCGCCGCCTGTGGAGCATGATCGGCGATCAACGCGGCGAGCATCGAATCGAGGTGCGACAGGCGCCGGGCGAGGCTCTCCTTCGCGTCGGTCTTGAGCTGCCCGTTGGCGAGGTGCGACAGCCGGTTGCCCTCGGCGCGGATCAGCCCCCAGCCGGTCGTGCCGAGCCCGGGGTCGAGGCCGAGGATGATCAGCCGAGCTTCTCCATCACCGCGTCGGACACTTCGTAATTGCCCCAGACGGTCTGGACATCGTCGTCGTCGTCGAGCGCGTCGATCAGCTTGAACAGCGTCCCCGCATCACCTTCGTCGACCTCGACCATCGTCCGCGGGCGCCAGGCGAGCTTCGCACCCTCGGCTTCGCCCAGCACCGGCTCGAGCGCCTTGGCGACTTCGTGCAAGCTGCCCTGATCGGTCCAGATCTCGTGGCCGTCCTCGCTCGACGACACGTCCTCGGCGCCCGCTTCGAGCGCGGCTTCGAACACCGTGTCGGCGTCGCCCGCCTTGGCCGGGTAGCTGATCAGCCCCATCCGGTCGAAGCCATGGCTGACCGACCCCGGCGCGCCGAGGTTGCCGCCGTTTTTCGAGATTGCCGTGCGCACGTTGGTGACGGTGCGATTGCGGTTGTCGGTCAGCGTCTCGACGATCAGGCTGACGCCGCCAGGGCCGAACGCCTCGTAGCGGATTTCCTCGTAACTCTCTCCCTCACCCTTGGTCGCCTTGTCGATCGAGCGCTGGATATTGTCCTTGGGCATCGACTGCGCCTTGGCGGCGTTGACCGCGGCGCGCAGGCGCGGGTTCATGTCGGGATCGGGCAATCCCATCTTCGCTGCGACGGTGATTTCGCGGCTGAGCTTGGAGAACATGTTCGAGCGCTTCTTGTCCTGCGCGCCCTTGCGATACATGATGTTCTTATATTTGGAATGGCCGGCCATTTGGTCCTCGTTGGCGTGTTGCGCGGTCTGTAAACCGGCGCGGTTGAGGCGTCAAAGAGCCTTGCCGCAAGCGACGCCTGACGCCCACGCCCATTGGAAATTATAGCCGCCGAGCCAGCCGGTCACATCGACCGCCTCGCCGATGAAATAGAGGCCGGGGACGGCCTTTGTCTCGAACGTCTGCTGCGACAGCGCGTCGGTCGCGACGCCGCCGATCGTCACCTCGGCTTTCATGAACCCTTCGGTGCCGTTGGGATGGAACGGCCAAGCGGCGAGCTGCCCTTCGGCGTCGGCCAGCCCCTTGTCGGTCAGGTCGGCGAGGTTGCCGGGGAGCGCGAGCTTGTCGGCGAGCGCTTCGGCGAGGCGGCCGGGGAGCGTCTGGCCGAGCGCCGATTGCACGCCCATGCGCGGATGCAGCCGCTTCTGCTCGATCAACCAGCCGTCGGCCCGATCGGGCGTGAAGTCGATCGCCACCGCCTCACCGTGCCGCCAATAGGACGACGCCTGCAGGATCGCCGGGCCCGACAGCCCGCGATGCGTGAACAGCGCCGCCTCGCGAAAGCTGCCCCTGCCCGCGCTAGCCACGACTTCGGTCGCGACGCCGGACAACGTCTTGAACAATGCCTCGTCGCCGCCGAGCGTCAGCGGCACCAGCGCCGGCCGCGGCTCGATCACCTTGAGGCCGAAACGCCGCGCGACATCATAGGCGAACCCGGTCGCGCCCATTTGCGGGATCGACGGGCCGCCGGTGGCGATCACCAGCTTCGGCGCGGCTGCCGTGTCGCGGCCGATCTTCACCCTGAACTGCCCATCGGCATGGTCGATCTCATCGACTGATCGACCGAGCGACCAGTTTATCCCGCCGCCCGCGCATTCGTTCCGGAGCATCGTCACGATCTGCCGCGCGGAGCCGTCGCAGAACAATTGCCCAAGCGTCTTTTCGTGCCATGCAATGCGATAGCCATCGACCAGCGCGATGAAATCGGCCGGAGTGTAGCGCGCCAGCGCCGACCGCGCGAAATGCGGGTTGCTCGACAGGAAACGGTCGGGGGCGGTGTGGACGTTGGTGAAGTTACACCGCCCGCCGCCGGAGATCAGGATCTTCTTGCCGGGCTCATCGGCATGATCGGCTAGCAGCACACGGACACCGTTGCGCCCCGCGACCGCCGCCGCCATCATCCCCGCCGCGCCGGCGCCCAGGATGACGGCGTCGTATTGATGGTCAGCGCTCATCTATTACGCCTCCCCGGCGAAAGCCGGGGTCCAGTCGCGAAGAACGATGTAGTCACGCGCATCGCTCACCAGCAGGCCGCCCACAACAGGACCCCGGCTTTCGCCGGGGAAGCGCGGTGGGGTAGGCTCGCGCCCAATCAGATCATACCCAGCGCGTGGAGGTAGGTTTCGAGGATCGCCTCCTCTTCCTGATATTCCTCTTTCTTCTTCTTGCGGATCGCGATGATCTTGCGGATCGCCTTCGCGTCGTAGCCGCGGCTCTTGGCTTCGCCCATCACGTCCTTGATGTCGTCGGCGATGCCGCGTTTTTCTTCCTCGAGGCGCTCGGCGCGCTCGATCAACAGCCGCAGCTCATCGGCGGCAACGCGCCCGCCGCCCATGCCTTCGCCACGTTCTTCGTCAGCCATAAATCTCCTTATCGCGGACGCCCATGCGCCGCCTGAATCGCGGGAAGCGG
>Ga0307517_10014910_pt1 | contig 10382 bp, 4 predicted proteins | sample 23_EM_MG_FD_194515 | JGI IMG/M metagenome (GOLD analysis project Ga0307517, IMG submission 194515) | Populus trichocarpa ectomycorrhiza microbial communities from riparian zone in the Pacific Northwest, United States - 23_EM | ecosystem: Host-associated > Plants > Roots > Unclassified | place...
CATCTACAACATTGGTGCATTGAAACTTCAAGAGTCATTTCCAAGTGAATAGTTTGTTTACAAGTTCTATTCAAATATATAGTAATGATAGTTCAAGCATTAACTCCATGAGTGGGATCTGTAAAAACCACCTAGCACTGAATAATTCAACCTCCAATGTTGAATTATTTTTTAACTATTCTGACTGAGATTTTTATTTATTTATTTATTTACGTGGGTGTTCAGACCAGCTTGCGCGCACCACGACTAATCCCACGGCCCACTGAACATCCTGCAAACTCAGTGAGCATGTAAGGCACCGCGGGGATGACAGACGTGCACAAGAAGGTTCGAACCCGGGTGCAGAGAAAGGGAACAAGTCCCTTCCCCTGCTAAGCCAATACCTCAAGTACATCTGACTGAGATTTTGATAGTACTGTTGGTTGTAGCATTACAATAAATTTATGAAATTACCACTATTCTCTTACTTTGTAAGACTGAACCTCCAATTTTGAAATTTTAGCTATGAATTAAATTTTTTTAGTATTTTTTTATTATTTTGATATGTTATGTGAAAAATAAATATCAAAAAACTAAAGTTAAAATTCATCATTCCACCTAAATAAATTAAATTATATACTAGCAAGGATGATGACTTGACTTGAACCCGATAAACACCCACCACTAACCAAATTTAGATGAATAGGTTTTAAGGTATGGATATTTTTTTTAAATCAAGTTCAAAATCCTTATTTTTAAGTTTTTACATATAACTAGATATTTGACTCGTGCTTCATCATGGATTAGATATTTATTTTTCAAATAAAAAAATATATACACAACCTTTTTTAACATATTTTTGTAGTTATAAACAATTAAGTGAAAATCAAAAAGTTTATGCATACATGTAATTAAATATATCAAGAACTATGTGTGTTAATAATTGAAAAAAAAAGCAATAACTAAAATTAAAAATAGAAAAATTAAGAGACAGATATGAATCAAAATATTTAATCTCGCAAGCTGTGACATTTATTCAGTTATGTATGCTAAATTTATTTATTAAAATAATTTTTTATTCATGCAAACGATAATAGAAATAGAGACACAAATTAAGTTGATTGAATAAAATAAAAAAAAAAAACAAACACTATGCAATGTTGCACATATTAGAAATATTATCTCAAAATAAATTTTTTCATCTTCAAAAATAAATTTTGTCTATACAATAGATTAAAAATTATATATGAATCAGAAAAACTCTTCAAAATTTAAATGCATAACCAAAAAATAATCATTATTTAAAAGAGGCTCTTTAAACAAAATGAATGAGAGAATGAGTATTAATCTAAATATAAATAAAAAAAAATAGAGAAAAAAAACATATAAAAAAGCATTAATTTAAAAAAAATAGAAAAAAAAAACAAAGGTTAGGCATTGTTGGGTCTGGCCCATTTCGTCAGAGCCCGCGCAACCGGGCAGACAGCATCAAATTTTTTTGAAAAATAATCAAACAACACGTCATCTAATTTTCCTAGATTCCAGACATTGTAGTGGCCAAAGAATCAAGGCTTAAATATTTTTAACCCAAAACACCTTAGAAAACGTGATAAACTTATTTATGACCTCAAAAAACCAAAAACTTATCCCTAAAATCAAAATCAACCCAAAACCAAAAATCAAACCAATCTTAGATCTTTTTTTTCATGAACTTTAAGGGTAAAAAAAACCTAATATAAACTTCTCTCATCAAATGAAACCACTTGACACAAAAATATCGATCATTTTAGTGGTCTAAATCTGTATCAACGATATTTTTCTCTTACTATTGCTGAAATACAATGACCTTTCTCTCTCTCCTTTCTCAACCAAGAACTAAGAAATAATAAAAATAAACTTTTTATATCAAAATTGAATTTGAAAAAAATTGAGGCACCGAAATCATATAATTTGTGTTATTTTTAAAGTTAAATAACCAAAGTATATCTTTCGTGAAACTTCTGGCACACTACTCATGTTTGGTGTGTTTTTAATTTTGATTTCTATTCTTTCAATTCCAATATTTTCTAATAAATCTAAATTAATTGACTTTCAATTAAGATCAAATCTCCCAAAAAAAAATTTTAAGGACCAAAATGAATTTTAAAAAAATAAACAGGGTTATTCACAGTGTTTTGTGAGGGGTAAATAGTTTTATCTGCACAATATTCACCAACACATTTTAGTTTTTAGATTAATTTAAATGTTGATAAACCTAGTTATTGTTTTTTTATATATATACTTAAACCAAACCTAAAAATACAGTCCATAGCCTAAATTATCAAATTTAGCTCCCCAAACCTATTACCCATTAACATTTAAGATTTAAACTAGGCCCAGCATACATTGAAGTCCAGAAGGCCCACGATTATTTATTGAAAAAGAAACGAATCAGCGTGAGGGACTTGGCAGTTTAAAGAAAGGAAAGACTTTGTTAAGCTTCCTACTGAAAGGGAGCACAGGTGCTGGCTAGGGCGGGAGCAAAGACAAACACTTTCCAAGCCATTCAGGGGAAGAAGAAGAGAAACTACACCTCTCAGTTCTGTACATTCTTTTCATTTATCTAATGATCATGAAAGATTAACTTCCTGGGATTCCATTCCCTAAATGAACATGCATGCTCAAGGGTGAACAACTTGCAACTCTATCCAAACTTCACAAGCAAAAATAGAATAAAGTCTTGATCTCACAAATATATGGTCTTGAGCTCTACTCGTACATGTTTATACACGAAGAAGGCATGGAATGACAAATACGTAATGATAATCTTCATGTGAAAACTGAATAATCATAAGAGACCATACCTGTTTTGCTGTAGACCAAGGTGGTCTTATGGAACCAAAAATCTACACCAAAAGGGAGAAGAATTAACGATCTGCCACTAGAGGAATGAAGATGTCGTCTGTCCCGTTGCACCCACCGAATCAACTTCTCTACTGTGGTTTCTTGCCCTCTCTGTTTTTCCCTCTGGTGATCCTCCTTTTTTTTCTTTTTTGCGTTCCTTTTATAGGCGGGTGTTAATCCTTTTAAGAAAGGGGAAAAAAATCACTGCCTTTGTTAGTATCAAATCCTTGATGATAGCCCTGGAAATCAGCTTAGGTATTGGCCATTGATTCCTCTTAGCTTGATTCCTCGAGAGAGTATCAAATTTTGAAAAATGGATCTTGCATAAGAATGGAAAGGCTGGGCTATAGTTCTTGATGAAAAGCTGACTGAGAGGGTATGTTTGACTCAAAATCTGTAGTAGATCCTCAGAATTAAAACCTGATTTCTTGGGCTACGATTGTAGAGGACACGTTTCTTTTGTTTTTTTGCCACCAAGAGATTCAATTAGGATCAAGATCAAGCTCTAATGTTGCATGAGAGTCAGTTGTTCCAACGTCTTTTAATGCCCTGAATTTCTGCAGAATTTAGAACAAAACGGCGTCGTTTCTTTCAAATATTCATCATATGTTCTTCCCTCTTTCTATCAAAACGCATTGTTTCACTTTCACTTAATCTGAAACAGCGTCGTTTTCAGCCTTAATTATAATTAGGTTTTTCTAATTAAAATCAAATTAAACTTCTTATTTGTCCCTGCGTTTTAGCGTCATTAGTACTTCAGTCCTTCGCCTTTGGATTTTCCTAATTCAGGTCAATTTCACCTCTTTCTTCTTAATTTCTTTCAATTTCACCCTTAACCAAATTACAATATGTCCTATGATTTCTCCCTCTCTTTCATTTCTGTTTTGGTTCTTCAATCTTTCATTTTTAAATCAAATTAACTCTCAATTTCAATTTTCTTCTTCGATTAGACCCATAATTGATCTTCTATATTGGCAATTCTTTTCAAACTCATCCTTGAATTTCATTTTCTTTTAATCTTAGCCAAATTAAATCAAATTAAACCCTTTTATCAATTTCTTCTTCAATTAAACCCTCAATTGTAGCCCAAAAATTCTCAAACTTAATTTTTGCTATGATACTCAATTATTTGGTCCAATTTCAATCTCAGTTATGTATTTTTATTATTTTTTAACATACAAAAATTAAATAAAAAAAGCAAAAATAATGACATGATTAAAATTAATTAAATTTACTGAAAAGATATATTTTTTGAATTTTTTTAATTAATTAAAATATAAAAAAATAAAGGGTCAAAATTAGATTATAACAAAAATAATTAAACTCTACTCTCTCTTGTAGAAACATTAAAAAAAATCAAGAAGAACTCATGCAATCCCTGTACAAAACACCCCCAGCACGTACTTTTATGTATTTTTTTAGGTTTTCAAGAATTATACACAAATTTTTCATGCATATAATTATATTTTTCTCTTTATGTTCATTACTTTCTTCTCTTACATTTACTGAATTAATCATCGGAATATCCCCTGTCCTACCAGGAGACTGATGTTTCAAGAACAACCCATGGCCTGCGATACTATTCCCGGCCTGCCGTGTTCAAGTATATAGTTCCTTGACTGAAATTTTAAACAGAACTAAACGACGCCGTAGCTGGTTGGTGATCACTTCCATTGCACTCTATATATACTCCAAGCAGAAGTAAATGATGTCCCCATGGCTAGTTGGAAATAGATTTCAAGGACAATTTGTCATGAACGTGAAACACAAATATTGATTTTCTATGCTAGCTTCTTTAAAGTAGGATTATTCCAAAAGGAAAAGGCAAAGCAACGAATAATTTACTTTCTTCTTTTTTGCTTGTTCATTTTAGAAGCAAGAATGTGAATCTCGATTTCAAGCTTCAATATTATGGTTTAACAAATGCAATACATTTTTATAATGATCAATTAAGTTCCTGAGCTATAAAAAAACAGAGTAATTAATAATATATGCTTCTAAAAACGGATTAATTCGAAAATATCCCCACAAAAGGGGAGCTCATCAGCAAGAATTCACCAGAAAAGAATAGTGTATTTTAAGAGATCAATACAAAGTATTATTTAATTTTTTGAAATTAAAGAAATAAAAAGGTAAGATGGGTGGAAAACTATATAGCTAGTTAGTGATCATAACTCTCCAATAAATTAAGGACAAGTTCAAGATTCTAACTCTACCACAAGTAAAGATGATGGATAATCCAGATGCAGTCATGAAATCAATAGCTTCTGTCTACAGTTTTGGAAAAGGGGAGATAGCTTTCACATTTTTCATGAGTACTGAGGATATTATACCTTGCTCTCCATTCGTCTGCAGGTACTCCAATAGGGCATATCTGCGTAATCTTCAAGATAGCAGAATTCTGATATAAAGGAGAAGGTTGTTGTTGAGGATTGGAATAGCAAATTTTCTTCGTTTTTTTTTTTTTTTTGGTTTAAAGGAAAACATTAACCACTCTCTTCTTCATGCTGCCCTTGATGTCTTCCCGTACTACTGAAATCGATCCTAAACAGAAAATAAACGGAGACTTGTACTGTGCTCTCATGGAAGGAAACACGAAGAGCGTTGCAGATCTCTGCCTGAGGCTTCAGGATCATGCATTGCACGTAATAACAGTAACCGACGATACAGTACTTCACATGGCTACATATGCCAAAGAAGCATCCTTGGTAGAACAATTACTAGATGAGTTGCCTGATCATCATCTCGACAAGTTGACTCGCCAAAATGGTGTAGGAAACACAATCCTCCATGAGACTGCCACAAGCAACCATACTGTAGCTGTTGCACGTAAACTTCTGAAGAAAGCCCCTGGATTGTTAGGCATGCGCAACCACAATGGGGAGACGGCTCTCTTTCGTGCGGCCCGGTATGGAAAAACTGATATGTTCGACTTTCTAGCTGCTAAAGTCCCTGGATATGATGAATCTGGTTTGCAATTCTATGTACAGAGAAGTGATAAAACCACTATCCTTCACATGGCCATTCTTTCTCTGCATTTTGGTAAGCATTGTCAATTATAAATTCATTTCTTCCCCCCATCTGCAAGTCAATTTTGTTTCAACATATGAAGTTGATATTCTGATGCTGAATCGTTTTACTTACGTTGGACTATAGATTTGGCATACCAAATTGCATCGAAGTACGAACATTTAATTGGTCAAAGAGATGGTGATGGTATGACTGGTCTTCAGATTTTATCATGCAACCCATCAGTTTTTAAACAAGAGCCTGAAGATGGATTCATTAAGTTAGGTATGGAAGTATGATTATTGCACTTCTCATCTATAAATTCTTGGATTTTGTATTATAGCTTCCTTTCTTTTTCTGTCAGTCCTCTTAACAATCATGTAACTTGCCTTGTTTCTGCATAATAAACTCGTCCTCACATGACAGAATTTATATGCAATAAACAATTTCCAATTAACTCATTTCCTTGAAAGCTAAATCTTGTGGAAGTTCAGCATGGAGGAAAAAGGTTCAAAAGCAAAAAAAAATGTATAAATCAGCTGTGAAGCTTGCCAAGTTTTTAGTCAGAAAAGATACCTCCTGGGAGTGTATTTCTTCTGGCATCGACGTGATGAAGCCTAAAATTCATAAGTATGGAGAAAAGGGAGGGCAAGAACGGCAAGAAGTACATTTGTATAATACAATTCCAGACCAAATGGAGAGTCGTGCAGAAACTCCTTTGATTTTGGCTACAAAGTCAGGCTGTGTGGAGATTGTTGAGGAAATACTCAAAGCATATCCCCAGGCAGTTGAACACATTGATGATGATGGGAGAAATGTACTGCATGTAGCAATCAAATACCGCCAACTGAAGATTTTTAAGCTTGTGACACGAATGGAAGTGCCTATGAAGAGGCTGGGAAGGAAGATTGATAAGGATGGGAATTCCATTCTACACAACGTCGGAAAGAAATCGAAGGATGTTGTATCTGATGAGAAGATGGAAGGTCCTGCATTCCTATTACAGGAAGAGTTACTCTGGTTTGAGGTGCACTTTTTAGACTTTTCACTTTTACCTTCCTGCTATGCATACCTATCATTCACATAATTCACAGGCAAGCAAAATATTTTTTGACTGTCATACTAATCTTGAATCCTGAAGCAGTTTGACTAGACGTGTGGCAATATTACATTCCATTTACACACTTTATAGCGATATGGTAGCATGAGTTTACATAACAATCCATCTTAAGAAAATAATTTGTGACTGTTTTATAAGAAGAAAGATCTAAAAAAATTAATGGTCTAATGGTATATATTTTTTCTTTTAAAAGTTTTTTGAAAGATATGTTCTCTTTGTTATCCATGTGAGAACGCAGCGCGTCGAAAAAGTCACTCCATCCCATTTCCAGGGTCATCGGAACAATAAGATGCTCACTGCAGAAGGGTTTTTCTTTACTGCAAACTCTGAACTCCGCAATTTAGCCAAAGAATGGCTAAAGACAACAGCAGAAGGATGTTCTGTGGTAGCAGTTCTCATTGCCACCGTTGCCTTTGCTGCAGCCTACACGGTTCCAGGAGGTCCGAATCAGAGCACTGGTGTTCCTGTCCTCGTCAACAAACCATTCTTTGTGGTTTTCACTGTGGCAGATGTACTCTCCCTTACCTTTGCTTTGACAGCAGTCGTTACCTTCCTCTCTATCCTATCATCGCCGTTTCGATTTAAAGATTTCAAGCATATACTTCCTAATAAGTTGATGATAGGCTTCACATTTCTGTTCTTTTCCGTGGCTATGATGATGGTAGCATTTGGAGCAACAATCCTTCTGATGATATACAGTAAGGAAAGTTGGGAAAAAATTACTCTATATGCAGTCTCCTTTATCCCAGTTAGCATCTCTGCACTCGTTTATTTCCCTCTTTATTCATCACTATCAAAAACCTACAATTACTTGCTCAAGAAGATTCCCCTCATTAAACATATTCTAGCTATACCTTGGAAGATCTCCAAATCTTTGAAATGTTGTTGAGTCGAAACCACTGATACCCACATTCCATGCCCACATGCAATTATCCTACACTAAATCCTTTCCATTTTCTGAAATGTGATGCCTGGTTACGTACGTGTTAGCACAAGTATTGGTTTCTGTCTGTAAACAGCTACCCATGGATGATTACAAGTATGATCATAATTATGTGATTAGTTATTGGTTTGTGAATTTTAAGGATTCAAAAAATATAATATTCTGATGCGTGCAATAAGTCACCGAGTGTTAACAATCTTTACTTTCAAGTGTTTGGGACTGCATTATTTTTAGCAGCAGAACAGTGTGTGTGCGGGTTTACGTATGGCAGGGGAGTGTAGGAAAGTAGACAAGTTGATTGTGTTATTTGCCCTAATGCATCATAAAGGCAAATTAGCTGTTTCTAGTACTTTACCCATCACACACATCATAAACTTCATAATCCAAAGGACAAGAAAGCCAGCAATTCTTGTAACATGGGCGTTTATTTAACTACTGAGTTCTTGATACCGGTCCCCTCTTCTTCCATTCAAGATCAGTGACAGCACATTTTGCTTGAAACCTGGTAAGTTCAATATGCAAAATGATCATGAATCTAGTTATCTAAACTTGGCTAGCAATTCTAAACCCTTAACATCAAAAACTTTGGTGCATTGAAACTTCAAGAGTCATAATTTCCAAGTGAAAAGTTCGTTTACAAGTTCTATATATTCTATAAAGTAATGACAGTTCAAGCATTAACTCCATGACTGGGATCTGCAGAAACCACCTAGCACTGAATAATTCAACCTCCAACGTAGAAATTAAATGTTGTAAAGTAGTGAATCAAGATGATGAATAACCTTTTAACTATTCTGATTGAGGTTTGTATAGTACTGTTTGAGGTAGCATTACAACATACTTGGTAGGACTGAACCTTCCGAGCTGGTAACCATCCACCAAGAATGCTGACTAGCAACGCTAACATCTAAAAACTTTATCAATATTGTCCATCATTGGAATTTACAGCATAAAAACAAATTGGTGCAAATTAACATCATGGAAAACTTCAAGTATAATTCGATGATCATAATCTTCAAAGTTCGTTGACATGTAATAACTCAACAGAATTTTTGGTTGGTGTCTCCTGCCTAGTAGGAATCACTTCTGGTGTGCTTGCTGCATTTTCAAGGATTGTGCCAAAGGCTGGGAATCAGTCGTGAATTTGAAGATGTTAAGATGTGTGGCATGAATTAAAAATCCTTGCTATATAAGAACTTTGCATTAAACAATTAATGGAAACTTTATAGGGATAGGATTGTTTTGTTTAGGAATGGAATTCTAATAGAATTAAGAATATAAACCAATCATCCATTAGGACTAAAATTTTGTTCTCATTTTTTCAATACTGGTTTTCAAATTCTACCCAAGAGTCAACTACCGGCAAGTCCTAGATCATAAATCAAGTGAGTTGGCTAATGTTACCTAGAATAACTTAGCCTAAAACAAATATTCAACAGGTTTTTTCACAAAGAAATTATGTACTTATTTTTTTAATCATGGTTTTTAAACTTAGACCAGTCAACCTCCAAGCACATCCATGATCACAAGTCGTGTGGGTTGGTCAGGATTACTCGGGCAACTGAATTTTTTATTTTACAAATATGTAAAAATAACATTATTTTGGTAAAAAATTTACAAAAAAAAAAATTCAATAGGTTTTAAGACGGGTTTAAAAAAAACTAAAAAGAATTTAACTAAAAAATTGGGTCCTTATTTTTTTTTATCATATTTTTTAAACTCGACTTAAGGGTTGACCCCAAGTAGCTCCTAGATCACGTACAAGTCGAGTAAGTTGACCGGGATTACCTAAATCAACTGATTTTTTTATTCTACAAGAATGTCAAAATTATATTTTTTATAAATATTTAACAAATAAAATTAACGAGTTTTGAAAAAATATAACAAAAAAATTTAGTCCTCATTTATTTGATTATGGTTTTTAATTAAAAATTTTTTGTTGGTTTCATGCCTTGGCATTTATTTTATTAAGGATTTTGCTTCATGATTTTTTTATATTTGTCTTCTATAATGTGTTATCAGTCTCATAACTGGGGTCATGAATTTAGAAAGTTAGTTTTAGTGAACTTCTAATTTTTTAGCGTATTTTTTTTTAAATTTCGTTTTCAAACATTTGGTTGGTTATAAATTAGTCTTTGTTATTTTTTTCACTTTCCTCTCTTTGAGATTATCTCAATCTCATGTTTCGAGTTATAGATTTGATAGGTTGACCTGAGTTGATTCGAATCTTTTTCTATTATCACTTTTTTTATATCTTATATGTCAATTTTTTTATTAATTTGGTTTATTTATTGTTATTATTTAAAAAAAAAACATTATTAGATTAGTTGAAGTTATTAAACTCGGTTGACTGAATAACCGAATACTCTATTTTTTTTTTTTAAATCCTAAGTTTGACATGAAGTTTTTTTTTAATTAAAAAAAAAAAAAGACCAAACACGAGATAGG
>Ga0307517_10014911_pt1 | contig 10382 bp, 12 predicted proteins | sample 23_EM_MG_FD_194515 | JGI IMG/M metagenome (GOLD analysis project Ga0307517, IMG submission 194515) | Populus trichocarpa ectomycorrhiza microbial communities from riparian zone in the Pacific Northwest, United States - 23_EM | ecosystem: Host-associated > Plants > Roots > Unclassified | place...
TCTGTCTACCTCCCCATCGCCTTTCCGACCCTCCACCTCTGCCGCACACACCCCACAACCACCTACCAGAAGAACCCCCCTTCACCTGCCTCCCCTCTTCGCACCCCCAGCGACAGGCAGTAGATCACCGTCTGGATGGGGAGGGTAATGCCTATATCGACAATCCTATGCAGGACCTCTACAACGAGGATTTCTTGTGGGGGACTTCCATCCAGACTGCCAGGCTCCAGGGCGAGCGTAGATTCGCTCATCCGAAGAGGGACCGGATCTTGGATCGCCTAATCACCATGGGGGTTCAAGACTGGGATTCAAGTAGAGAGCCAGGTATGTCACAGAGGGGGAGGGGCGTTCCAACTAGTTTGGAGATGAGGCACGTGTCATCCATTGGGAGTCGACTACTCAGTCGAATTGACGTTCTTGAGAAGGAGGTAGGGCATCGAACGTCTTTGGTTGAAAGACATCCGACTGACCCTTCTCTTTTTAGGTGACTCGAGAGCGTAATGAGCGCAAGGAGATGGAGACGGCCTTTATGGCTCAGGCATCGAAAGTGGAGGAGGTGTTCCAGCAAAACCGGGACTTGTCCCAACGTTTGGTGGATCTCGAGAAGCTCTGGGTGGAGGAGGAGAGATTCACCATGGAGTTACGTGGACGTGTGGAGGCCTTGCAGGTGCGCTGGTACCTTTGGGGTGTTTGTAACCTTATTGATGACCAGTGTCTAGGACCAGATCTGCAAGTGCGGCTTGTCCGGGAGTCGAGAGGTTCCTATTGAGGTATTTGGTGGTTCCGGAACCGATGATCGTTCCAGAACTAACTAAATATTCCTAGGTCCTTGACGACGAATTGGAGTACGTCTCGGTGGTGTCGGAGCAACCCGTATTGGGTCAAGAAGTTCCTATCGAGGTACTTCGTGGTTCCTGAACCGTTTGTTTTCAGGGAACTCACTTAGTATTGTTAGGTCCTCGAAGTTGCTCGTTGCTCGGGGTGCACTGGAGAGTCGTCCAGCGTGCCTTCTCCCGAGCCGGTGCCAGTGATGGCTGAGATTCTGCCGGTTCGTATCGGTCAGCGCGCTCGTCGTACTGGGCATAAGCAGCCTCTGATGGGGTGTTCCTTTCTAGGCCAGTCGTCTTGGGAGCAGCGACAGGCGTCATCGGAGGGTGGTAGACCAGGGACGTCTAGAGGACTGTCCTATAGTGACTCCTCCAAGAGTGGAGAGTCCGGGTCGTCTGGGGGAGTTGCCAGAGCATGGTCCGCCTAGTAGATACGAGGTGGAGAGGGTCTTGTTGGGGTACGACGTCCTTAGGTGGTCTTCGTATGCCGAGTTCCGAGAGGCCGTGCGACTCGAAGTTGAGATGGAGTGCGTGGTTGATACCCTTGTAGATACTCATCTTGTTCTTGCCAATCTTCCCGAGTAGTCCAATGCGATCTTGGTGTCTTGATGCGAAGTGTGAAAGAAATAAAAGAGTGTGGGGGTTTTTGAAGGTAAAAGAGTCCAAAAGATGTAGAGACATAAAGAAAAGGGAAGTTCGTAAATCGTGCGCGATGACACTTATCCCAGACAACACAGAAGATCCAGTCCACATCTTCCATAAATCATTTCCTGACTTCCTTACTGATCCAAGACGATGCACAGACACCCAGTTCTTTATAAACCCTTCAATCCATCATAATGAGATCTTGCTTTCCTGTCTCACTATGATGAAGGAGGGGTTGAAGAGGAATGTCTGCAACTTGGATGACCACACTATCCTCAGTAAGGTCTCAGACCTTGCCACACAAAGGTCTACCTACATTGGGGATTCTCTGGAATATGCATGCAGCTTCTGGACAAAGCATCTTGCAAAGGTTTCCAGTGGTGAAAATGGTGTGGAGGAGGTATGCAGAGCAATCAATGAATTCTTTCTAACTGGCTTTCTGTTCTGGGTTGAGGTCCTGATCCTTATGGAAAAGCTTGATGTCAGTGTTTATGCTCTCAATGATATCCAGCAATGGTGTGTATTGGTGAGTTATACAGTTTTTGAATTTTGGCTGAAACCTATGTTCATATCTGTTTAGACAGGAGTTCCTGACAAGTGGACAAGTGATAGCAAGCATTTCATCCTGGAAAATTTTGACACAATCTCCAACTCTCCTTCCAAAATATATGACTCTGCTCTTACACTTTGCCCTTCTTCATCCTGGCTTCATGAATGCTACACTGCAAAGTTCCCCCCAAAGGTTAAGGTGGTGCTGGGACTAGCTGAATGGGGAACATGTATCCGAACAGTATCCTGTGATTATGACCATACAGCAACCCTTGCATACCAGAATAATACCATTGCTACTGGTTTACACAGGGATATCATCATCTTTGATGCATTGACAGGCAGCCAGACTGCTGTTCTTTCTGGGCATACTAGGTACATTATGTCCCTTGCCTTCTCACCAGATGGGACATTACTTGTATCTGGGGATACAGGAGGCACTGTCAAGCTCTGGGATGTCCAGACTGGTGGAGTTATCAAAAATTTCCATGGTCATACCGATACAGTCTTGTCTGTTTCCATCTCAGTTGGTAACACCATGATTGCTTCAGGGTCTAAGGACAGAACAATTTGCTTATGGAACATTGGAACAGGAGAGTGCCACATTATTATAAAGGGACACCATGATGTGGTTAAAACTGTCAGCTTCTCCCCCACAAACTCTCACCTTCTCCTGTCTACATCCAGTGATGGTATTGTACAGAAGTGGGACATAGGTGGTCATCAGCTTGGCCCTTCAATTGCTGGCTCCTGTATTGCATTCTCTCCAGATGGCACTCAGTTTATTTCATGCAAAGGGGCAGCTATTACCATTCAGGACACTGGTTCTGGGGCAACTGTAGGAAAGTTCCATCTAACCCATGCTGAACCAAACCATTGCTGTTTCTCCCCTAATGGAAGGTTTATTGCTTGTGCTGCTGGTCACACTATCTACCTTTGGGATATCACTGGCCTAGACCCTTGCCTCATCAAGATCCTTGTTGGGCATACAGCTGAAATCACCTCTCTTATCTTTCCCTCCCTTACTCTCATCTCAGCATCTGAGGATAGATCAGTTAAGTTCTGGGAGATCAGTACTCCATCAGCAAACCTGGTTGCACCTCATGTGGAGCCCATATCACTCACCCCAGCCCCAATTAGGGCTGTCAGTCTACAAGCAAAGGATGGGTTGGCCTTCTCAGTTGATTTAGCAGGTGTGGTGAAGACATGGAGCATTTTGACTGGTCTCTGCAAGGAATCCTGTGAAACTCAAGCCAAAGACATCCATGGAGGAGATGTGCAACTGATTGATGGTCAATTGATCATTGTTGGGTACAAAGAGGTTCCTGACCAGGACTGGGTGGCTCATGTCTGGAATGCTGAGAAAGGTGAACTCCAAACCATGGGTGGAATTGAGTACCGACCCAGGGGTCTTAGAATATCAGGGGATGGGTCTAGAATTCTTTGTGTGGATAACCATGTCATACAGACATGGTCTATACAGACAGGGAAGCCTGCAGGCAAGGGATTGCTAGGGCCAAAATATCCATATCACCTTGACCCCCTCTGGATAGCTGGTTCAAAAGTCTTAGTTTGCTGTGGGAAGTCATCAACCTTGGGCTGGGACTTTGGGATTCTAGGCTCAACCCCCATTAAGATATCTCCAACATCCTCAGACAGGCCCCAACTGGATTTTATTGGTATTACAAGCCAGTCAAATACCAGTCAAATTGGGATTGAGGACAGAGTCACTGGAAATGTGGTTTTTCAGCTCTCCAGTGGAAAGCCTCTTGCTGCACAGTGGGATGGTCGGTATTTGATTGCTGGTTATGAATCAGGAGAAATCTCAATTCTGGATTTTGGTCATATGCTCCCTCAGTAGAGATATGTAGTTTGTATGTATAGAACCCTGTAATTGTATTCACCAGAAGATTTGCAATTTTATGTATCTATGGAACATTTATGTGTCTAGTGAGCACTTCTTGTCACAAATTGAGTGGACAACAGTTTGTATTGCCAGCTGTACAGGGCATGAGATAAAAGGCTGAATTGATCCAAACAAAGACAATCACATGGTAACTGTGACTGCCTCCCTCCACCAGCCAATTCTCATAACCCTCTCACTGGAAGCCAGGCATGACATATGGGAAGGCTATTCACTGATTTTATGGAAGTTACTGTGAGGTAGCAACACAATTAGGCTGCTACAATCCCAGAGTTACACTTGATTCTAACTCTGGAATTGCTTGCCTATTGAACAGTGTGGATATAGCCCAGCCAGAGCTTTCCAAAATAATCAAGTGGTATCAGGAAAATGGGCATTGACTGTTTTGTGGTACACACTTTTCCCTGCTTTTTGGATGCTTTATTACTATTTTTGGGTGTTAGCTTTTCTGGAATCATGACACAAATTCTGGAAGTATGTAATTTACCTCTCTCTTCTTTCTGCCTTTTCTTATGAAGAGGTTGGGAAAAGGCTAGGAACAGTCATCCTTGGCATTCCTGATGAACACCATGTGAACAGCTATTCTCAATCAACTGTTGGAATACTGTGGCCACAGTGTGACAAGGTTCACATCAGCACTCTGGGACATTTTGCCCACTTCCCACCCAGCACATCATCAACAGCATGGAGGGGAGTGTGAAGTACCTGAGGTTGAAAAGCCACCTTAGGTGTGTTGGATCTTGCAAAGGTCCTATTGTGAGGACTAATGAACAAAATCCTGTAATGCAGATCTGGGGGATCCTTTAATGCTCTCAATTTTCCAAGAGCTCTGTGGCCTCATAGTCCACATGTTGCCTCTGGGCTCCACAAATTTAGGTGGGATTTCACCCATCACCTCCACCAAGGTTTGAAAGATAATACTCATTGGATCAATCTGAATCTCAACTCTCAGTGAGCCATACCTACTGGATGCAACTTGATAATTCTGTGCCAATTGATTGATTATTTGGGATGTGAGGGGTGATCAAAAGTAGTGTTTCAAGCTTACCAAGTGCAGAAGAGGAGAGTGAGCTTTGTGAGGTATCTGCCGGGTTTTCATGAGAAGGGTCTGGTGAGGGTTGTCACCATTCCCTGTTCTGACAGAGCAAAACAGTTTTGAGGAATGAGACAATTAACAAAGCTCATACCCCCAAGCGCAAGTGTTCTTTTTCATTGGCAACTACATATCCGTGTAGCCTGGAATCAATAGCATTGAGTTCCCAGACCTATACATCCAATGTTGTCTCAAATTGCCACGTCCTTGTGTTTTGAAAGGGTGGACGTCTCGGTTGTCTATATCTCGGCATCCACCAGAGTGCTGAAAGCATATGCCTGGGGGGGATTGCTCTTCGGCAACTGGCCGGTTGCCAATCTCCCTTTCGAACGTTCCTTCCGCTCACGGGTATGCCTCTCCTCAACACTGTGGCAAAAGGAGATTCGAACCCTGGCTATACTCTCCGTACATTGCATGACACAAGCCTCTACACCAGTAGGAAAATCCCGGTTACCATGCGGATGTTGTTACGTAGCATTGCAAAGTCGCAGAGGCCTCTTGATGTGTGCTACCTCGCTTTGATGCACGCTCCCCAAACCGGTATTTCATTACCAGCTCCGACGGCTCCTCAAGCCATCCACCCCATTAAGAGGAGAGGTCAGACATTATAGCGTGGTGCGGGAACGGACGATGTCCTCCCACCTGGAAGATCTATCTCGGTGGCCGGGACGGTCTTAGTGGCCGGCGGTGGTGCGAGAGGTCCAGGTCCGCGCTCAGCCAGGGAGACAACCGGGGCCGAAGGCGGGTGCCTGGACGAGAACAAAAGAGCGGGGTTGATAACGAGAAGCGTTGGCCGTCGAAAAGACAAAAGAGCTGGTTACGTAAGCGCAACCTCCCTTATTGTTGTGTCCCGTCTCGATCAAAGTCCTTTTTGTTATCCTCCGCCGGATTTATACGACACGGTCAAGCCATGGCTGCCTCCCATCTGTCTCCCTCTCTCTCCACCTGCGGTCCTCAGAATGCATCTCAACTCGCTGATTCTCTCTCTCGTCCTTACCTGGGCCTCGCTCAGGTCCACCCATGCCATGCCGACGTCTAGGGTCGTCGTCGAACTCTCAGCTTGTGGGATGACTCCAGAATCGTCCAACACTCTGCTATCGCAACAGGTGTGCATCTCTCAGATTTCTCTGCATCTCCATAGATCGTTCTGACTGCGTTTCCAGTGCCAAACAGTTTGTCAGGCAGTTGTTGACGCTCAAAAGCACTGCAAACGCGACGCATCGTGCATCTGTTCAGCAGTCCTTCCAGATATCCTCCAATCGTGCATCCAATGCTCGGTTGACCAGATCTCTCAGGATCATCTCCCCGAGGTCCTCTCTCTGATCCCTCCCAGACTACGAGGTACGTCCGCCCCATGCCGCCCCGCTCGGTACAGGAATCTGACCTTTATCGCCTCAGCCTACGCCGATGTCTGCGACCAACCAATTCCCGAGCAACAGCTGGCTGTGTTCCAGAATGCTACCGCCTACGCCTACGCTCGTGAAGCTTCTTCATCGACCTCGGAACCCGCGCTCACGAAGCGTGAGGTCGATAACACCCGTTGCCTCTTCGGTCTTCCCGAAGTCGTCGAGATCCGCTACCAGTGGACGCAATTCACCCAAACCACGGGTCTACAGAGTTTACAAGCGTGGCCTGTCATCCTTTTTGTCTGTGTCGCCGGATTGTGCTATGCCGAGAACCGAAGGTCCAAGCGCGCCAGCAAGGTCTAAACATACCCACGAATTCAATTTACCATCCACTTCATTGTTCCTCGCTTTCCATCCATCAATCGCTTTCGTTCTTCGCTGTGCTTGCGTCGTTTTCCGAGTTTGAGCGTCGCATTTGCTACCGTGTCGTCTTTAGGATGACCGTTGTACCCTTTTTGCATCGTTGTGCACCCCCACATTAGATTATAGGTTAACTTTTTTGGATCGCCAGCGATACCCGCACCCACCCGCTCATTGTGTGTACTAATAGAACAAACCCATGCGCCTGTATTCAATAAACAGCTCATTGTTCCCTCAATCCGTCCTGCGTGATCTCCGCCCGAGCAGCGACCCAGATTGCACGGACCTCGGACTGATCGCCCATCGTTCCGTTCAACCTCGTTTCTTCCAACCACAATTATCTTCGGCTGCAGGCGCTCACGCAGCCTCCTCGCCAGCGAACCACCCGAAATCTCACCCCGGTGACGCGATAGAGGCGGCATCCAAACCAATAACGCGACTCCTCGTCATCGGGTTGCTTCCCACTTCGTCTACATCGGAACCGTTTCACCGAGAGGATCCGATTCTTCTCCCACGATCCGAGCTCTATCGATCCCCACCACCCCTCCCAGCTCGGGATGAACCTCCCCCAGGAGCTGCTCGACGAGATCCTCCTTTATCTGCTGTCAGACGACAAACAGGACAAACGATCACTACAAAATTATTCGTTGGTCGCGAAATCGTGGGTCAACCCCAGCAGAAGACGGCTTTTCAAAACGGTCGAGATCCGAGAGAGGAACTTACGGTCGTGGCTGGACAACATTCCACCTGCGAATGAGGAGTTGTTACAGCACGTCCGCTCGTTATTCTACGTTATCAGCACGGAGTGGATCGATTCCCTGCCGGGGCATCGCATCGATGTCCTCCGGGATTACCTCCCGTCCTTCCAAAAACTTCAGCACCTCTCCTTATCCTTCATGCGCCCCCCACCGGACATTTCTCACCAGGTCGAGATATTCTCAACTTTTCGACACACCCTTTCGCGATTGTCCCTCGGCTGCTGTAGTGTCACGATTAGTGCACTTGTCACCCTCGTCAATTATTTTTCGTGCCTCGACCGCCTCGATCTCAGTCGCATGTCGTACAAAACGGGTGGTGAACCCACCATTCCTCTTCCCCGCCCGCTAATCTCGAAACTTCATATCTCCGACTGTTATGGTGACGGCCTCCACTTCCTTAACCACCTGTCACAGCTTGGACCGGTACCTGCTGGGATCGTCTTCGAGGACCGGGCGCCGGCCCTTCCAGTCATTCTCGGTCGTATTCTCGCGACTCTGGGGGTAAACGTCAAGCGTCTAAAACTACCGTTCACTTACAGTACCCGTATGCACATCACACAAAATTTCACCGTGAGACTTGCTAAATCAACCACCGCGATCCTACAGATAGTACAGGATACGACAAATCTATATTGCTCTCTCGTTGTAGCGAGCTCCAGGAATTAGAGTTGCCTGTGGCGCATCCAGGGAATGAGGAAGTAGATATCCTTACTTCCATTACTTCCACAAGAATCCAAAAGATCACACTTGTACATCAATCCTCGCCTCGGAGCTGGTTCTATGCCGACTGGGGAAGTTTTGACGACCCCCTGCGTCGGTTGGTCGACCAATCGGAGTGCAAACGGGGGCTGGAAGTGGATTTTCGATTCGTGGACGTGGGGGGTATAAAAGGACACGGGGATGGCGGAGTAGTGGAGATTGTGGATTCTCTTGCAAAGTTTAGAGAGAAGGGCCGGATGAGGGTTGTCTTGGTAGATCTGAGTGGGAGCGAGAGGGTTATTTACCCTTCTGATGGTGTAATGTAGGGAGAGAATTTGCCTGATGGCCTGGGGCTCGAACCTTGATAATGAGATCCGAAGCTGGACACCTATCCAGAGTAGCGCGAACAGAGGGTCTGCGCAACAGGCCTGTACTACGTGGGTCGCCACGTTTCTTCGGTCATCGATCCCCGACATCGTTTATGGAAGCTCCGATTACCACTCCGTTTGCACTCCGTTCACAATGTCAGCGTGTCAACACCGAACTGCGACCATCGACGGGGGGCCGTTCATGATCTGGGCCCCACCGTGCGCACCTGATATTCACTTCATGATCTTACGGTCTGAACTCTCCACCACTTGCCCGGTGCGATAATTCCGACTAACAGGTCAGCACAAACAGTGCTAGTAATGTTCCACAGTAATAGCGGCACGATAGAACGCCAGGAAAGGCCGTCAGAAACGAGAAAAAAACGTCCGATGGAGGAAAAGTGCTCGCGACTTCAAGATTCCCGAACTTACGTGTGATTGTTTGAAGAAGCAATACCAAAAGCCCGACCTTCCGACGGCTGCATTCAAGCTGCCGTCTGAACGTCCAAAAGGTCCAGGTCTCAGGAGGTGAATAGGCGGAGGGGGCGGACGGGGACCCCCGGAAGAGTCCCACGGAGACAAATAGCTTGGACTTCACGAATCTCTCATGTGAAAGGAAGTTGCATCACTCATTTCGGTTTATCCGAAACAATTCAGTATCCCTCCAAAAACAGAACAGTTCATTTCGACCCCACCAGAGAGACTCGATTTGCAGATTGTCGCCGGGACAAAAAATAAGCTTACAGAGCCATTACAGTGTTCGTACAAGATTCTCTGTGGCTATTAATACACCGCGACACCCGGAGAGGATGAGGGCGATTAAAGTAACAGAGGAACGAAAATCAAGTTGCTCGCGGTTTTTGTTCGTGGGGAGAGCTTAAACCTTCTCGTGCTCGGAAGCAGAGTCGTGTTTAGTGTGTGCACCTCCGGCTGAAAGCTCGAGGCCATCGCGTTCGAGCTGACGACGGTAGGAGACCGAACGCATTGGAGTGGTGTTCCGGTACAAGAGATCGACCTGTTCGAGGGATAATCCCTTGGTCTAGAGAGAGGGAGAAGACATAAGTTTCTTGATTGCCGGGGAACAGAAAAGTAAAACCAACCTCGGGGACACAGAAATAGGTGAACAAGAGGCATCCAGCACACGTAGATCCCCAGATGAAGAATACCTTGACCTCGAGGCCGGCCGAGTCAGGCCCCTTATTGACCAGGTAGGGGGTGGCATAACCGATAGCAAAGTTCCACAGCCAGTTGGAGGCGACGGAGAGGGACATGGCCTTGGCACGGACATCGAGAGGGAAGATCTCGCTAGTAATGACCCAGGCGATCGGGCCCCAGGTGGAAGCGAAGAATGCAATGTAGATGCAAACGAAAGCGATCAAAACCTTCTGTCCGGCCGTGTTCGAAGTCGAGATCGTGACGCCGACGATGGCGACCAAGAACTCGCAAATGCACATCCCGGCGGCACCGACCAAGAGCAACCTCCTCCGACCGAACCTCTCGACGCCCCACATCCCAGGAAGTGTCATAAACACGTTGATGATGTTGGTGGCGATGGTGATTAAGAAGGGGTCACGGATACCAGAATTCTTGAAGAAGACGGTGCCGTAGTAGAAGATGAAGTTGATACCGGTGAGTTGTTGCCACGCTTGGATGAAGATCCCAGTGAGGGTGCGGAGACGGATCTTGTTATCGCTGGCCCGGAAGCAGTCGAGGTAAGAAGACTCGCCCAACCTCTTCTCGTGCTGGAAGGCAA
>Ga0307517_10014912_pt1 | contig 10382 bp, 4 predicted proteins | sample 23_EM_MG_FD_194515 | JGI IMG/M metagenome (GOLD analysis project Ga0307517, IMG submission 194515) | Populus trichocarpa ectomycorrhiza microbial communities from riparian zone in the Pacific Northwest, United States - 23_EM | ecosystem: Host-associated > Plants > Roots > Unclassified | place...
CCACTATATTGAGAACTTTTGTTATGAGACTTTTTATTTCTCCATATCATTAATTTATTAATTCGTACTATCTTTCTCTCTCATTTTATTTAGATCACTTATTAATTATAATATTGTTAACTTTTTTTATCAGATTTTAATGTCATTTAATTTTTTTACTAGAATTATAGAATTATTAATATATAACTTATAATTTTACAATACAAGTTTATATTGTATTTTTCTTCTCATATCAAAAAAGTGCTTTTAACTCTTTTAGTTTTTTTTTTTTTAATTGTTAATTTCCGGCCTGCTGAACACGTGCTTTTGTGGATTCCCTGCGGGTCGACGTATCACTGTCCAAAAAATTTCAAATTCCCGCTTAAATAACAAATTATGAAATTATATTTGGTTAGTTGACGATGTACGCGGATCGTGATCCGCGCCACACCTTCTCTAAGGAATGAAAGCCATTGATAACACATAAAATCTACGGTCACAATTCACTCATCCTGGACAAAAACTTTTCTACTTTCCTCTATTTTACATGATAAATACCTCCCCAGAGTCCTGGCTTCTCAACCCAAAGTATTTCCTCTCATTTTTCGCGAGAAACAATAAAAAATCCCCGTAAACCCATTTCCCCAAATTCAGTCATTTCAATGGCACGCACGAAGCAAACAGCAAGGAAGTCCACAGGAGGCAAGGCGCCACGTAAGCAACTGGCCACAAAGGCAGCTCGGAAATCTGCACCGGCAACCGGAGGAGTGAAGAAGCCCCACCGATTTAGGCCAGGAACCGTGGCACTGAGGGAAATCAGAAAGTACCAGAAGAGCACAGAGCTGCTGATCAGGAAATTGCCGTTTCAGAGGCTGGTGAGAGAAATAGCACAAGATTTCAAGACAGATTTGAGGTTCCAAAGCAGCGCAGTGGCTGCTCTTCAAGAAGCAGCAGAGGCGTACCTTGTGGGATTGTTTGAGGATACCAATCTGTGTGCTATTCATGCTAAGAGAGTCACCATTATGCCAAAGGATATTCAGCTTGCTAGGAGGATTAGAGGAGAGAGGGCCTAGTAAATACTTCAGGGTTCTTTTGCTGGTGGTATCTTTGTAGCTCCGGTCCATGTTTCTCTCCTTCCAACTTTTTATCTACTCTCTGTCTCTCTCCAGTTTTTTTAGGTTTATCTGCTCAGGGGTTTTTGTTTTTAGGTAACTGGAATGTAAGTTATTTAGAAATCTAATGGTTATTTGAATTTACTTCTAATTCTTAAATTGACTCCATGACATCTGCTTTTTGAGAACAATGTGCCTGTTCGGTCTAATTTCTGTACTACATGCATTATTTGCCATTGATAGTTTTAAACTGAAATTATTGTGTACAAAGTCAGATTAAAATGGGTTCTTGTTTAATCCATCTTAATTCTTGTGGATTCGGCACAAAAAAGAAAATTTGGTAGGGGTTTCTGCAAATGGAAGTAATACAAAAATCAGAAACCATGCGCTGATTGAGTTCTTTGATGTAAATCCAATGGGGTTTTTCCCTTTGATTTAGAGATTAATCAAGAACTAATTTGAATGTTAAAAGACATCAGACTGCATTCTAAACAAATTTGCCTTTTCCTATGTATCAAAGCTGCTTGATTACCAGGCAAGATTTTCTCTGTGCTCCTGAACAAGTGAGTTAGCGACCTCAAGCTAAGCCATGGACAAGAGAGGAGCACATCGCTCTATGGTCGAAACTTACTATCATGGGACCGAAAGAAAATGTTTAATACAACCCAACCTATTCCGAGCTATCTGTAGCCCTATTTTGAATTCCCACAACTTAGCTTGGATGGCGCTGCAACACCCCACTCTTATTGTGAAGCCACCGTAAAACGCCCCATGCAATCTTCAATCTAACCACCCGCTCCGACAAGTCCTGAGTTGCCCTTGTTAGCACCATCAATGTTTAATTTAACCCAGTCTTCTTTGGGTGGAGACGAAAAAAAAAATATCTGGTTATTTGAGAGGCAGATTGTAATTGCCAATTCTTTTTTCCAAGCATATTTGATCCCACTAACATACTAGATGACTTGTGTGTGATGATTAAAATTAACACTAATTGCGGGATCTAGAGTTGAAGAAGGCCTTTTCTTTTCTCCATAATGAATGGAAACAGGTTCACTACTTTAAATGGGATGTCCCAATCTTGCCGCTGATATTAACTAAAACGGATGCTAGAACTATACTAGAAAATTAGCATTAAATTGATAAAAATATTATAAGGATAATAGTTAAAAATAGCAAATTTAAGGGTTTTTATAACAAAAAAAATATTTGTAATAAAAAAATATTTTAAGAATGAAATAGTTAAGATTGTTAATTATTTATTTTCATGTATATTTTTAATAATATAATTATGTAAATTTATATTTTATTTAAAATATAAAAATTATAATAAATTTTCAACTAAATTCAAATTAGATATTAAATTGGTTTACAAGAGCGCAACAATTTTGAACCCATATAAACCTTTAAATTTCCCCTGAAGTCCTGATGAAAGGGAAGGGAAGGAAAGAAAACCATTAGAAAGGGAGCCTGTCGCGCCCAAAAAAAGAAAAGGGTCAAACCGGTGCGTTTTGACTGTTCCACAGGACCCGATTTGCAAGAAGATAGACCTTATCCAAGAAATCAAGGATCCAAACATTTTATTGTATTGTGCAAAAAATAAAAAGGAGACACGTCGAATGCCATTTCTCCACACACCAACTCCATTCACCATGGACAAACTGGCTCCATTTCACCATAGCCCGCCTCTACTTCAAAACCACAAGCCAAAACCAATTAGAACCCATTCACCACCATCTCTTTCTGTTGCTCTCACAACAACCTCGTCCCTTGAAACTACACCTAGGCCTACACATGTACCGAATCTTGGCTCTTTAAATGGCTTCACTGCTGATAGCAATACTTTGGACTCAGTTAAAGCAATGCATGCCCAGATGATAAAAAAGGGTAACAAATGGAATTCAGATTCTATGGCGAAGCATTTGATCACTTCTTATTTAGAACTTGGTGATTGCAAGTCAGCTGCAGTGGTTTTTTTTGTGGGTTTTGCGCGGAACTATGTTATGTGGAATAATTTCTTGGAGGAGTTCAAGAGCTTTGGTGGTGATCCAAGTGAAGTTCTTGAGGTCTTTAAAGAATTGCATTGTGAAGGAGTGGTGTTTGATAGTAGAGTGATTAGTGTGGTTTTGAAGATTTGCGCAGGTGTGATGAATTTATGGCTTGGTTTGGAAGTACATGCTAGTTTGATCAAGAGGGGTTTTGAATTAGATGTATATGTGAGGTGTGCACTAATGAATTTTTATGGGAGGTGTTGGTGTGTGGAAAGTGCTAATCAAGTGTTTCATGAACCCCGCAATTTAGATGATCTCTTGTGGAACGAGGCAATCTTGGTCAACTTGAAGAATGAGAGATTTGTTAAGGCTCTAGAATTGTTTAGAGAGATGCAGTTCTTGACTAGTAAAGTTAATGCTACTACAGTTTTGAAGATTCTGCAAGCTTGTAGCAAGAAGGGGGCTCTCAATGAAGGGAAGCAGATTCACGGGTATGTGTTAAAGCTTGCTATGGAATCAAATTTGTCGATATGCAATTCTTTGATTATCATGTACTCTAGGAATGGAAAAATCAAACTAGCTAGCAGGGTATTTGATTCAATGAAAGATCATAGTTTGTCCTCATGGAATTCAATTATCTCAAGTTATTCTACACTTGGTTACTTGAATGATGCTTGGAATCTTTTCTGTAAAATGGAAAGGTCAGGCACAAAACCAGACATAATAACCTGGAATAGCATATTGTCAGGCAATGCTATTGTTAGTTCATATAAAGAAGTCCTCATAATTTTGCGGAGGATGCAAGCTGCGGGTTTTAGGCCAAATCCTCGCTCCATCACTAGCGTTCTTCAAGCTGTCATTGAACCGGGGCTCCTGAATTTCGGGAAAGAAATTCATGCTTATGTGATAAGAAATGGGCTTGACTATGATGCATACGTGGGAACTTCATTGTTAGACATGTATGTGAAGAATGACTGCCTCACCAGTTCTCAGGCGATTTTTGATAATATGAAAAACAAGAATATTGTTGCTTGGAATTCATTAATATCAGGGTATTCGTTCAAGGGACATTTTGACCATGCAAAAAGATTGTTGAATCGTATGAAAGAGGAAGGAATTAAACCAGATCTCATTACATGGAACAGCCTGGTTGCCGGGTATTCAATGCGTGGCCACACCAAGGAAGCTTTAGCTTTGATTCATGATATCAAAATTTCGGGATTGACACCAAATGTGGTTTCATGGACTGCTCTCATATCAGGCTGTTCACAGAATGGTAACTACTCGGAATCTATTGAGGCTTTTGTCCAAATGCAAGAAGAAGGTATTAAGCCAAACTCTGCCACTATATCCAGCTTACTTAGGACTTGTGGGGGCCTATCCTTGTTACAGAAGGGTAAAGAAATTCACTGCCTAAGTATTAGAAAAAGCTTCATTGAAGATTTATATGTAGCTACAGCACTCATTGACACGTACAGTAAGTCAGGCGATTTAGAAAGTGCTCATAAAGTTTTCTGGAGTGCAGAGAAGACATTAGCATCTTGGAATTGCATGATTATGGGATTTGCCATTAATGGCTGTGGAAGAGAGGTGATTGCACTCCTTGATGGAATGCAAAGAGCTGGTATCTTGCCAGATGCTATAACCTTCACAGCCCTCCTCTCTGGTTGCAAGAACTCTGGTTTAGTTGAAGAGGGATGGAAATGCTTTGATATGATGAGCAACGACTATGGTATAAAACCAACCATTGAGCATTATTCTTGCATGGCAGATCTTCTTGGAAGAGCTGGCTACCTTGATGAAGCTTGGGACTTCATTCAAACAATGCCAATAAAGCCAGATGCTAGTGTTTGGGGTGCCATGCTTGGATCTTGCCGAATCCACGGAAACATTGAGTTTGCAGAGATTGCAGCGAAGGAACTTTTCAAGTTAGAACCATATAATTCTGCTAATTACGTTCTGATGTTGAGCTTATATGCCATGTCAAACAGATGGGAGGATGTTGACCGTATTAAAGATCTCATGGATACCAGGGGTATTAAGCCCAGGCAAGTATGGAGCTGGATTCAAATTGATCAGAGAGTTCATCTGTTCTCTGCTGGAGGAATACCCCATCAAGATGAAGGAGAGATATACTATGAGTTGTATCAGTTGGTCTCTGAACTGAAGAAATTTGGATATTTGCCGGATGTAAACTGCGTATACCAGAACATTGATGAGGAAGAAAAGGTGAAGATGCTCCTAAGTCACACTGAGAAACTTGCAATTACTTATGGACTAATCAAAACAAGTAGCGCACCAATCAGAGTGATCAAGAACACAAGAATTTGTTCTGATTGTCACACAGCAGCAAAACTCATTTCCCTTGTTCGCAGTAGAGAGATTTTCCTCAGGGATGGTGTTCGGTTTCACCATTTTAAGGCAGGGAAGTGTTCTTGCAACGACTACTGGTAACAATATTGGTCATTCATTGTTCAAGAGTCTACCCCATTACTCTGTGTACAGCCTTCTCAAATAATGGGATACATCATAACAAAAGTTTGACGTATAGCGGTAGGGGAATACTCGGGTCTAGCTTCAACAGCATCAAGCTCGGATGAATGTAGAACCAATAGAGAATCCGACCAGAGGAGCAAGCAAATGTAAATTTTGTAATATGAACTGTTGAGTTTTTGTAAGGGTCTTTTTTCTATATATAGAACTGTTATTTACAAAATCTTGCTACATAATGAATTACAATGCTAGCTTCTACTTGTTTTACGGAGTGCCGTGATGTCTAGCAAAATTAAGTGCCTAATAAAAACCTTAACATGGGAGAGTTTAGGATGCGGGTTGGTTTAGTCCTCTCAAAAAACTGAAGCTGGGTATTAATCGTCTTTGCTTAGATATATGTATGGACCTGAAATGCCCTTTAACTTCTTGGTTAACCAATCCCACCCTAACGACACTTAAAGATTCAAATGGAAAGTCTTCAAAATACAGCATATGAGGCCAAAATTCGTGTCAAAGGTTCTCCTGAGACTGCTAGTTGCTTCTAGTAAGTGAGATACCTTGGTTTCTATCCAGTTAGCCTTTTCTCTGTGTGGCCTGAGCTTATCGGACTTTATCCTAGTCTATAAATCACGACAAAAAAGGAAAATCAGCACTTTCTTGCACTCAAAAGCTGCTGTCACAATAAGCTCCACATAAAATAGTGGCAAGGATTGTTCTGGCTGGATGTTAGGGAGATAGGAGAGCGTCAATATTGCGCTGAAAGCAAAACAAAAAAGCATGCTGAAAAAAGAAACAACAGCTGCTAACTGCTACTTCAAGTTCTTCCCTATCATAACATCCTACACTGCGAGCGGCAACTACAACATAAAACCCTATCCAAAAGGAACCGACTGTGTCTTACAAGTGTATTTACAGATATGACCAGCAGCAATTTACATACCACCATTCATAAAGTAAAAACAACATTGAAAAACAACTGATCCTTTCCCACCGGATGTTTAAGGAAACTTGACTACAAACCTAAACACTAAACAGGGAAAACCCCATTCCAATGTTAAGGAATAATGCAAAGAGAACAACGGCAGAACCATTGCATTCAAAACTTCTGCGGGTAGGAAGTACTCCAACCAAACTCTACAAAGCTTCGGGAAACTAGATCAGTCAAACGGCATAGCTTTTACTTATCAATCTCCCATTGCACCTCCAGGACCTTACTACTCAGAATTGATTGACAGGTTCAACCCGGTCCTGCACAGCCATCCTCTCAGAGACATCAGCCAGAGATTTGAGATTGCACCTTATAAGGGCCTTGACAAAGTAACATGTCTCATCCTTGGTGTTCCCATCAGGCACATCTACAATGAATGATTCTATGACTAAAGTTCCAGGCCTCCCATCAATAAACTCAGGGTGGACAGTCATAATTGATGAGTAGTTCTGCAAAATAAACCAGTGGGGGGGATCAGATGGAGGAAGAATCCGGAATGCTTTTAGCGAAAGGCATCATTTTTTTTAGCCCAAAGACTGAATATTCAACCAAGCATCCAACTACAAAAGATTATAGTTAGTGGCAGATTCCAAATGTCTTTTCATCATGTGGGCATGCATGCACTTAGTCAGCGAATATATATCAAAGTTAAGTAACGGTTCATTCCATATCACAAAGGAAAAGTGGGTTGTTTATTTGTACCAAAATATATTTCCTCTGATTTTGAAAAGCCACAACCCCCAGAACTATTCTCTATTTAGTTTTCAGCATCATTCAACAAAAAAAGATTCCATTTTCTCATCCTTCAAACATATTGAGTGAGACAAATTCACACATAATTTGGACACTAAAGTAAAGGGATCAAAAGGAGGAGAAACTTTAGCTCCCACGTGCTTCTGTGATGCACAACAGCTCTAAGAGACTTGTGATATCACGGCTCTAAAACAAAGTTACCTACAAAGCAAATCAATGGAGAAAACACTAGAACATACCCAACCCATCAGAAGAGGTTCCTTTGGCCACACAAGTAACATGTGAATGAAAGAGCAGGTATGGAGAAAAAAGAGACACAATACATGGCAACAAACATAGCACACGAACAGAAGAAAATATCTCGTGCAATTGGCATTTCCTAGAACTAGGTGTTATGGTCCATGACCAATACTCGAAATATAATTCCAATCTTGGTCAAAACAGCAAAACTCTTCATCACATACGAAAAATACACAGCAGTACATACAGAGATGAAGAAGTGATTACATCGAGACTCATCCACTTTTCAGTAGCTTATCACACATTTCCATCCATCCAGGCTACAATATTTAACATGCCATAACAAAGTGATCCCACATATCAATTTAATATAAGCACAGAAACACAGTTGAAGGTATTTAAATCTATAACATAACAAGAAACAACAACAGCTTATAGTAAGAAGGCTAAGAAGAAAATAAATTTATTTATTTATACCTTGAGCCTGTGATCACCACCAACAATCTGGACTCCAAGAATGTGCTCCTCGTCATCAAGAAGCTCAAGCCTCTCAGTACTAGTAGTTGCAGGAAGTCCAGATTTAACATTCACCTCTCTAACACTTCCAATCCCAAGCTCTCCGTTCATAACACACCTGCTCACAAATGGCTTGTACCTCTGCGGCTGATCAAATCGCCTCACCAGTGACCAAACCTGATCCAACATATACAAAATCAAATCAGAATTTCTCTTAATAAGAATTCGTTTATGCGTGCAGAGTAAACCCAATAAGATACTGAAAAGAAATAAAATATAAGCCCCGTTCTTTTATATTTGGCTTATTACAAATGAAAGAGAAAAACAAATACTGACAGAGAGAATCCCATTAAGAGGAAGGGCAAAATCAGCCGAAATCGAGCAAAATTTCACAGATTTGACACAGAAGAACAAAGTCAAAACACCTTTAAACAAATCAACGGACATAAAATCAATGAAAAGATAAAAAAAAAGAGGGTAAAAAGAAAAACTTACAAGGTGTGCAGGAGCTTTGATGTGCTTAACAAGAGCAGAAGTGCACTGGTTCTCTCTAGGCTCATGTTTATGGTGTCTCCGTACGTATTGAGCCTCTGTTGCACTGTACGCATCACTGCCGTTCATTTTTTTTTTTTATGATGATGATGAGTACGGTTTGTATTGTTTCTCTCTTCTCTTTGTCTGAAAAAGGAAAATCTGATGCTTTCTAGGAGATAAGCTTGAAAGAGGAGAGGAGAGGAGAGGAAAGAACTTGGGATTTGGTGGTGCTTGAAGCTAAAGAACAAGAATAATAATAACCTCACTTAGTTTTCTTTAAGCTTAGCATTCTGTCCATAAAGTCCACGAATCCACCGACAATTTTCATTCTTTATCGTTTTCAAATTAAAAGGCCCAACCAAAGCTATGGGCCCATACTCCATTATATAAGGTACTCCTATATAATAATACTAAAAAAGGAAAATGTCGAAGGGGGCGGTGCATAATGTTTTTTTTAGTATTTTTTAGTTAGAAAAATTAAAATAATTTTTTTATATTAATATATTAGAATTATTATAAAAAAACTAAAAAATACATTAATTTAATATTTTTTAGAATAAATATACTTTTAAAAAATATTTAAGAATAAAGTTACATATTTAAGAAAAAATAAAAAATAAAAAATATTTTAATATTTTTTTAAAAAATAAATACTTAAAAAAATAATGTATTTCTAAAGTCTGCTATTACTATATTGCTGGACACTGCTAAGGTGTGCGCGGAGACAGTCCATTGCTGTTTTGTTTATTGAATATTGGATGAATTTTTTTAATATTTTATTTTGTAGGTGGGTAGGTACTTAGCGTGTCATGTGACCCTCACTAAGCTAGTGGGTTTACTTTAAAGTCAAACTATTACGTGGAGTGCAGGAGATGTTAGTGATCACGATGTCTTTTATTTGCCGTTTTATTTCTCTTGAAAATCTTGATTTAATTACTATCATGATGGAGTAAATTATAAATTAGTTCATTTAGTTTCAAGAAATCAATTGATTAATAATTCTTGCTTAAAAAAAATTATTTAAACCTTTAATAGAAGTTCATCATTTTTAATTTAAAAATATTATTTGTTATATTAGTACATCAAAATTATTAAAAAAAAAACATTAGAAAACACATCAATTTAATTATTTTTTTAATATAGATATACTTTATATAAAAAAATCCAAAAATAAACCTACATCATTTTCTAATGGACTCTAAGTACTAGTTTGAGATTGTGGTCTAAACGGATGTTTGTCAAAATTCAATTTTTTTCTTTGCTTAAAATTATTTTATAATTATTTTGATATATTAATGTCAAAAATAATTTTTTTAAAACAAAAATAAAAAACAATGTCAATCCGTATTAACTCATTAAATCTATGACCCGAGTCATTTGATCAACATCAACAAATCTAAAAAAGAAATTGAAGCTCATTCTTCAATAAACCAAATATTAAAGAATAAAATTAAAAAAACAAAACTTAACATATAAAAAGGATAAAAAATAGCAATTATAAGTCAGAAAAAAACATGAGTCTGCTCAGGTTAACCTGTCAAACCTATGTGTCAAGTTACAAGATCAGGATAACCTAACAGGAAAAAATAGTGAAAATCACAAAACCTAATTTAAAAAAAAAACCATTATCGAATTATGAGATGAAATTAAAATAAGTAAAAAAAAAACTAATGCCAACCCTTATTAGCTTGTAAAACCCATGCTATGAGCTATTTGATTGGAAGCACCGGATATAAAAAAAATGATGAATGTAAATTCTTAACAAATCAAATATTAAAA
>Ga0307517_10014913_pt1 | contig 10381 bp, 8 predicted proteins | sample 23_EM_MG_FD_194515 | JGI IMG/M metagenome (GOLD analysis project Ga0307517, IMG submission 194515) | Populus trichocarpa ectomycorrhiza microbial communities from riparian zone in the Pacific Northwest, United States - 23_EM | ecosystem: Host-associated > Plants > Roots > Unclassified | place...
TTAAAAAAAAAACTCTTTTTTTATATATATATATATATATATATCTCAATCCATTTCTTTTACACATTCAAAAATCATAATAATGAAGAAAACAATCAATCAAATTTAGAATTTTAATCCAAATTCCATTTATTTTATTAATTTTTATCAAACTCATGTAAAAAAAAAACCCTCTGTACTTGTGCCTGCTTCTAGCTATTACCTTGGCAGACCTAAAGTCATCCAGAAAAATACATTTAAAAAAAAAAAGAAAAAGGAAAACCCCCCGTCTCTGGTCCCAGTCTTCTGTAGAATAAACAAGTCTTTCGCATTGTCTTTCTCTCTGAAAAAACACAGGAGTAATCAACAAGAAAGAAAGGAACAAAACGACGGCGGTAGGCAAATAAGAAGCGGAGGAGATGGAGATAGTGAAGGCAAGGACTGATAAGCGAGAATACAAGAGAATTGTTCTTCCAAATGCTCTCCAAGTCCTTCTCATTAGCGATCCCGACACCGATAAGGCAATTTCAATTCCTTAATTTTTGCAATTTCAATTCAATTCTGGCGCTTTAATCACTGATTTAGGTCAATTCTAACCATTTATTTTTCGTTTCTTTTTAGTGTGCGGCTTCTATGAATGTTAGTGTTGGTTGTTTCAGTGATCCTGATGGTCTTGAAGGACTCGCTCATTTTCTTGGTAGCCTTTTCTTTTTTCTTTTTTCTTTTTGTGGTTTTCATGACGGTTTTTTATTTTATTTTTTTGGTTTCTGGTATTGGCAGAGCATATGCTGTTTTATGCAAGTGAGAAATATCCACTAGAGGACAGTTACTCTAAGTACATTATTGAGGTGATTAATTATTTAATTATCATTTAAATTGCTTACTTAAGAAAGAAAGAAAGAAAGCTCCTTTTATTTCCTGTTAAAATCTTTATATTTATTCTATGTGGTTCGGGAAGGTTGAATTGTAATTTTGGTGAGAATTTATGTGTTACTAAACGATGTTTTCTACGTATTTTGTTGTCTACTTGATGCGTAGCATGGGGGCAGTACTAATGCTTATACGACGTCGGACCACACCAACTATCATTTTGATGTTAACAGTGATTGTTTTGAAGATGCTCTGGACAGGTATAAAATGCACGCTTTCTTATTTTTATAATCTGTAATGATAGATAGCTTGTTGGTTTTGTCAGTTATCTTATAAAGTTTGTGACCTGGTTCTTTGAATGTGATTTACTGTTCAGATTTGCACAGTTCTTTATCAAACCGTTGATGTCAGCGGATGCAACCGTTAGGGAAATTAAGGCTGTTGATTCTGGTTAGCTGCTGTGCTTAGACTTTTTTTCCTTTTTAGGTTTCTCAAGCTGGATTGATGCTGAGTTTCTTTTCGGAATTAGTGTTGGTAATTACTTACTCTGGTGTTTGTGTCTCTCTTGTACAGAAAATCAGAAAAACTTACTGTCTGATGGTTGGAGAATAAACCAGGTATCATTCAATGCACTTGCTCACCTATCCGGTAGACTGTTGGTTTTCTTTTGTTAATCTTTCTTTTCAGTCTTTTGGTTGTCTTGTATTTGTATAAACTCAACAAATTGGTTGCATGTTGCAAGTGTTTTAGTTGATATGTTGTTTGCAAATTCCTAATGATGAGGAATCCTACAGATATCTAGGTTTTCTTTTTCCTTTTCACCTTTGAAACCACCTAGACTAACAAGAGGCCAATTTAACCTTCCAAATTAACTATAAGTAATGTCACAGATCACCTGCCGTTTTGTCTTAGTCACTCAAAAACAGGTATTCCATTGGGTAGTTCTATGCTTTTGCATGATATTGCACATTTGATTCTGCTCTATTTGAAGGTGCAAAATTAGCGTGTATGATATACTTGGTCACAACCTTAAGAAATAGTGATGCACAGTTCGTTCTTTGTAAATATTGCATTTCACATGTAGCAAACCATGCTGCTTGTCATCAATCACAGCTTCGTAGTGATTATGCAATTAATACTATTCACAAACTGTTTTTTCTCTCTTTCATTGCAGCTTCAGAAACATTTAAGTGAGGAAGGCCACCCGTACCATAAATTCAGTACAGGTTAGCTGCATATGTCGATGTATATGTGTGGTTGTATGCATGTGTGTATGAGCTGGTATGTTATTTGTAGAACACAGGAATCCAGGCATGTAGCAAGTCATGCATGCTTGTTGATTTTCAGCAAAACATCCATACTGCCTATGACTGTGTAAAGTTTAATTAATAATATTTTTCTACAACATTATGTTTTTAACTAATGATAATTTCTTAGGGGCGAATGCCTTCCACTGGCTTCCCTTAACTTCTAAAGGAATCATATTTACAACTACAATGATGTTTCATATTAAGGAAGATCAAAATTTATATTCTTTCCTGAATTGTGTCTATCATTTGTCAATTCATAGGGAATTGGGACACTTTGGAAGTTCAGCCAAAAGAAAAGGGGCTGGATACAAGACTTGAGCTTATAAAGCTCTATGAAGAAAATTATTCAGCCAACCTCATGAACTTGGTAATATATGCAAAAGGTTAGTAAATAAGCCTCCCTTCAACATTAATTATCTCTTGATTTCATTATTTACCAACAATTACAACTATAAATTTCTTTGCTGTGGAAATCTTCAGAAAGCCTTGATAAAATACAAAGCCTTGTCGAGGAAAAGTTCCAGGAAATTCGAAATAATGATAGGAGCTGTTTCTCTTTTCCTGGTCAGCCTTGCTCCTCGGAACATTTACAGGTATGCCAAGTTCTGCTGCATTTCTGATTCTTTGCTCGCTTCATACTTTTAGAGAATGTTAAACTTTTGTGAAAGACAGTTATGTGTGGCTGAAGATATTAAACTTTTGAGAGAATGTTTAATATTACCTTTATTCTTCACTGTGTTTGTTTTAGATACTTGTTAGAACTGTCCCGATAAAACAAGGTCACAAATTGAGAATTGTTTGGCCAATAACTCCGGGCATTCTTCACTACAAGGAAGGACCATGCAGGTATCTTGGCCACCTGATTGGCCATGAAGGAGAAGGATCTTTGTTTTATGTCTTGAAAACCTTAGGTGGGTTTCCCGCATCCTTACGATCTATCTTTATATTTTTTTTAATTCTACTTTATTAGATATACACATAGGTGGTTTGCTTTTTGCTTGGCAGTCCGCTTCTCATGTTCAGTGAACTCTGTGTGCATTCACTGTGTGCATGTTCATTCTTGTGCCTGTAGTTACCTGTCTTTTATTTATGATGCTGGAAACGCTGGCTTCTTCTTTTTCTTTTTTGAAAATCAGACTTGCCTTAAGATTTGGTTACTTTAAAAAAAATGCAGGATGGGCCACTGATTTATCTGCTGGTGAAGTAGATGGGACAACAGAGTTCGCTTTCTTCACTGCAGTAATTAATCTTACTGATGCTGGCCATGGTTAGTTCCCCTTTAGTTTTATCTCAGTTTTTGCTCTTGGACAATCTAGCTTTAACAGAGTTGCAAAGCTTAGCTTATCTTATTTTTTAGCTGGGCAGAATTATATCTGGGATTAACATCTTTTATCTAAACTATTCCTTTTTGTTTGTCGGATTGCAGAGCACATGCAAGATGTTGTTGGACTGTTATTCAAATACATTCACCTCTTGCAGCAGTCTGGTGTTTGCAAATGGATATTTGATGAGGTATGGAAATGCATTATATAATTATGGATTACCATTTTGTGATATTACTGACAAACAGGGGAATGGCTAACATGCATCACACACGCTTCTTGCCATGCTCATTTGCAACTCTAACCACATAGACCATGTTTAGAGAATTTGATGGGTGTTACCGTGTTAGTTTGAGAAAGAGAGAAATGAAATGTCATTATTGTGGTGATTAGGCAAGAGAGCCAAGTGAAAGAGAATGCTAGCTAGTTAAGGAGAAAGATTATGCTGGTGATTAGGCAAACCAGCATATAATGAATTCTTCTGCAGTTCATTTCCAATTTTAAAGTTGCAAGATGAACTCAACCAATTGGCATTTTGTTTAATTGACATTCTCATGCTGTGGAACATAGGGTTCCGTTACACTTTAATTTCTAGTTGAAATTAGGGGTTATCAATTGGCCCATACAAGTTTGAGCAAAAAAAAAAAGTTCATTTGAACTGAAGAAGCTTGAGGAGATGTAAGTTTTTGACCTTTTCTACCATGCATCTTGACATTTTCATGCTTCTATCCTTTATTTAATGGTTTTCTAAGTTAATTTTTGTTTTTGGAGCGTATTTTGCATCTCCCTGTCAAGTTAGATTATTTATTTATTATCTCTTGCATTCAGTATTGAAGTTTCTCTTTCTAATCTATTCAAGATGCTGAAATATTTTATCTTTTTTATGAAGCTTGCAGCTATTTGTGAGACATCATTCCACTATCAAGACAAAACCCCTCCAATTAGTTATGTTGTCCGGATTGCATCCAATATGCAGGTTAGTTATGGATTTGAAAGGGAAAAAAATTGCGCACTTCCTCTGGAATTTCTACATCTTGCCAATTTGGTTGTTGTTTTTATATAAGATATTCTACACCATTATGTTGTGTTGTATAACTTTTGTGAGAATTGCTCTTACTAAACAATGTAGCCAAATTTAAAACATCTATGCATCCTCTACAAACAACAATAACAACGAGCATTTTGTTTTCATTATACACTTCTTCATCAGAAGCAATACCAGTTTACAAGTGCTTCATCTTCTAACTTATGAGTTGCAGATTTTTTTTAATTTGATGAGCTGTGGCCTCATGTGAAAATAAACTGAAAGCCTTGACCTTTCAATTTAGGGCCAGAAGAAGGAAAATGGTTTGTGATTAAGTTTTTTTTTAAAAAAAAAAAACTGAAAAGGAGGTGAAGTTAATATAATTAGAAGGTGTGCCTCTAAAATTTGGGGATGATTTGCTGGAAGATAGATTTTTAAAGGTTGCTAGAAAGGCTAAGAAGTTTTTGTTTCCTATAGGATTTAACTGGGAGTAATTGATGGAAGAAAATGATTTTACTTTTGCTAAACTGTAATAGTTAAAGTTGAAGTGAGTTTTTGATGTGTTGGGGTCAAGTTGTGAATAGTTAAACGTTGGAGATTGTTTGAGAGCTTTGTTTCTCTTTACTTTTAAACATCTTTAAAATATATTCAGGTAAATGCATGCATGCATATAATATAGATATGTGCACATATGTATGTATATGCTTATTTGCATGCTGTATGTATTTCAAAGCTTGTGACTGAGGATATGTTAGCTAGCATATTTTTAGAATAATGGTCTTTAAATGGTTGTTTGGTTTCTTTTTATCAGCTATATCCTCAAAAAGATTGGCTGGTGGGATCCTCCTTGCCTTCTAATTTCAGTCCAAGCATAATTCAGACGGTACTTAATCAACTTTCTCCAGACAATGTTCGGTGAGTTATTTAGAGCTCAAAGGAGCTGTAACTTTTGCCAAAACAAATGAGAAGCAAACATTTTTTGTCCCTTATTCCTTATTCTGTTTTTTTGGTTTATGACAATGAAATGGATTTTATTAGTAAGGCATGAAACCAGAATTAGATCAGGAGAATATGCCAACCACCAAAAAATATAAAGCAAGAAACAAAGAAAAATCGTGTTAGAGGGGCTTTCTAATCCTGTTGAACCAGAACTGAGTTGCTTTCGTGTTACCTTACTTTCAAGGGGATTGATAATCGTAAATGATGCTAGATTCCAATTAAATAATAATAGAATGCAGTGAAATTGATGTATTTTAGCACCGTTTATGCTTAAGGGGAATGTCTCAAAATGGAAGAAATATGGCCATTCGTTTTAGAAAGATGATATAACTTTCAATTGCCTATTTTTTTTGTTATGATTGGATCGGCATTACAATCACCTTGCATGTAGATAGTAGTTGTAATCTGCCTTTCCATGGTAAAGGAAAACTAGTTATTGGGTGAACTTTTACAGACTTGTTTCTTTTCCTCATCCAGAATTTTGTTTGTTGTGCTCTATACATGTCTCAATTTGTTTGTACAAATTGTTCAATCAGTTATCTCCTTGGACATCGACTTGGTTGAGAAAATTTCTTAATTACCTCCTTTTATTCTGCAGAATCTTTTGGGAATCGAAGAAATTTGAAGGGCAAACTGCAATGACTGAGCCATGGTACAAAACTGCATACAGTGTTGAGAAAATCACTGGCTCCATGATCCAGGTCTGTTGTTGGTTGTTACTTTTTAGATTATCCAGTCAATGGTGTTATTAAATGCAAATCTTTTTGGACTTCCATTGCAATTTCTTTACTGTTTGTTGTCATCAAACTATAAGCAGCTTCATTTTCATGATTAGAATCTCTTGTAAAGGTACAAAACCTGATATTTTGCAAGTTTTTGTCTGATTGCAGGAATGGATGCTATTTGCTCCTAATGAAGATTTGCATCTGCCAGCGCCTAATGTATTCATACCTACTGACTTATCACTTAAGGATGCACAAGAGAAGGTTTGATGGAATTCTATTATCTGTTACATGATCATCATTTTTTTGTTTGTTATTTACTGATGTGACTGACCTTCGTAGCAGGTCAAATTCCCAGTTCTCTTAAGAAAGTCATCCTCTTCATCACTATGGTACAAGCCTGACACGATGTTCTCTACTCCTAAAGCTTATGTTAAGATAGATTTCAACTGCCCCTTTGCTAGCAGCTCTCCTGAGACTGAAGTTCTTACTGACATTTTTGCGCGGTTGTTGATGGATGACCTGAATGATTATGGTACCACGAACTAAAATTTGGATTTATTTTAGTGAAGATAAAATTTAATCTCTTACTTTTTTATTTATTTCCTTTTCTTCCTCAAGTTCCAGTATCTCTTATTTGATGAAGCAGTGTAGCATATGAATATATAATTCATATGAAATCCTCATCTTGATAAATTAAACTTTATTTGATATACTGGCATATTTGATAAATCTCCACTCTGCATCTTACAACAGTTTTATATGTTTTGTATGTTTCAGCTTATTATGCACAGGTTGCTGGTCTATATTATGGCATAAGCAACACAGATAGTGGTTTTCAGGTAGTAGCCTATTTGCATATTATATGTTATTATGATTTCTCTTCTGTCCCCTCTCTCACACAACCTACTTTTGTTTTGTTTTTTTGTAGGTCACTGTTGTTGGTTACAACCACAAACTGAGGATCTTGTTGGAAACTGTTATTGAAAAAATTTCAAATTTTAAAGTGAAGCCCGACAGATTTTCTGTGATCAAGGTAATGCAAGGAAGAGTTCATACAGGGTTTGAACTTCCTGTATCTACAAGTATTTATACTCAAAAGGATACATATATAGATATATTGATCAGTCATGTATACCAAATAATGCTCTCTTTGATTACGAAATCACTATGAACATCTTTTATGATTCTTCTGAAGCCCAATCAAAGAGGTGGAGCTTGTGTCACGTGTTTCCCTGTAACCTGTCAAAGAACCATCCCAACCCAATAGCTTAAGTTGTTAGGTGAGGTCCCAGAATATGATTTATATTATTTTCTAACACACCCCTTCAAGTGAAAGCCCTTTGGGCTTGAAACTTGCACAGGTCCACACTACATTGTGCTTAATTTTTATCAAATAAATGGGGATGATGAAATTCGAACTCGTGACCACTTGGTCATCAAGACTCTGATACCAAGTCAAAGAAGCATGTCAACCTAATAACTTAAGCTGTTAGGTGAGGTCCTACAATATGATTTATAATATTTTCTAATATAACCTGACTTTATTTTCATGTCATTTGGCAAGTGCAATTTTGATAATTAGAACAAGGGAAGGACAGATATGAGCCAAGCTCTGTACATGATGTTAAGAAGGTTGGGAATAACTTTTGAAAAATTCTTGTGGAATATGGCCAAGAGAATGCCACTTTTAGAGACCACTGAATTATTTATTCCTTTCTTTACCTTGTTTAATTTTGGTATTGTTTCTTTTCTTTAGGATTCCTGTCTAGGTGACTTTTACAGGTTGCATAGGGAAGAACATATGAGCAGTGCATTTTTTTACTGATTATCATTGATAGACACCTTGTATTTTTTCCAGGAAATGGTGACAAAGGAATATGGAAATTTGAAGTTCCAGCAGCCCTATCAGCAGGCTATGTACTATTGTTCTCTCTTACTACAGGATCAAACATGGCCTTGGATGGAACAACTTGAAATACTTCCTCATCTTCAGGCTGAAGATCTTGCTAAGTTTATTCCATTGATGCTTTCAAGAGCCTTCTTAGAGTGCTATATAGCAGGTTTCAACTGCCTGTCTTGTATTTCTATAATCATATGGCTATCTCGTCTTGAATTTAAGTATCATTAGTAATTATTCCATTCATTCAGGTAATATTGAACGCAGCGAGGCAGAGTCAATGATTCTGCATATTGAAGATGTTTTTAATGAGGGTCCAGACCCTATATGCCAACCCTTATTCCCGTCCCAGCATTTAACAAGTAGAGTTATCAAGCTTGAAAGGGGCATCAATTATTTGTATCCAATTGAAGGCTTAAATCCAGATGATGAAAATTCTGCTCTGGTGCATTACATACAGGTAACTGTATTTGCTTGTGAGAAATGGTTTTTCTGAGTCAATGTGGCTGCTTTTGCAGTTCCGTAGTTTTTGAGTTGTTGAAGATATAATTTAAGTCAAGAATGTACATGATTTCAACTTTAAGATGTAGCATCACTAATGAAACATAGTAGCATATAAATAAATTTAAATACTACATTTCTTGTCGTTTTCTGGTAATTGACTGGATTGAATAAATTATTTCTGGTGAAATTTTGATTTCTAATTGACAGAATCATTCAATTGTGCAGGTTCATCGAGATGATTTTACATGGAATGTGAAACTTCAACTGCTTGCTTTAATTGCAAAGCAGCCAGCTTTCCACCAGCTTAGATCTGTTGAGCAACTTGGGTACATTACTGTTCTCATGCAAAGGTATCCAGAATTACTCTCTAAACTTTGTCCCCAACATGGATTTTTCTCTAGGCCTTACCATTTCTTTCAATGTAGAAATGACTCTGGTATTCGCGGACTGCAGTTTATCATTCAATCTACAGTGAAGGTATTTAGCATTTCTTTTGTGTGTCTCTTCTGGTCATGTAGCCTTGTGTTATTACACTCTGTTCATTAATCCTGGTAATCTTGCTAGGGTCCTGGACAAATTGATTTGAGAGTTGAGGCATTCCTCAAGATGTTTGAAACTAAACTTTATGGGATGACCAATGATGAATTCAAGGTGAGGTTCTATTCTATCCCTATCATAATTGATTGATATTTTCTTGCACGTCTTTTTAGGTGGTTCTGACCAGCATGACATTGGTCAATGTTATTTACATGCAGTGATTGTTTCTCTAACTTTAAGGGAAGCTCACATGTTTCGTAAAAGTTAAAATTCCTTTTGGGAGGAAGATGGAGTAATCTTCAAAATACGAGCTTAAGTTGCGCATGGTTAATCTTTCTTCAAATGCTTACCTTCTTCTCTGTAAATTTTCTACCAGCACCTTTTTTTCCAAGACAGAATGAGATATAGCTAGCCGCAAATTGCATGCCTAAACAAAAGATTAATTCCTCGCTACCAATTAACAAATTCTTTGGCTATCTAATTTTCTGTACGAGCTGCACAATTTTTGAACAATATAACTTCAATGAAAAGGAAATCTAGTTGTTCCTAGACAATCCACATCTCAATTCATTATTGTGAACAGTTTGGGCCATTCAGATGAGAGCGAACGAGGCATATATTAGCTGCTTGTTTATTTTGTTATCTAATTTTATTTTGTTGTTGCCTCAATTTGTTTTGAGGTTTGGTGGTTGCAAGTGACCTATTTTTGACAAACCAGTCTTGTGATCCATTTCCGTTCACAAGGATTTAATTTCAAAATGCCTGTCAATGTCAATGCTCTGCAGAGTAACGTGAATGCTTTGATAGATATGAAACTTGAGAAGCACAAGAATTTAAGAGAAGAATCTGCATTTTTCTGGCGAGAGATTTCTGATGGGACCCTGAAGTTTGATAGGCGAGAATGCGAGGTATGAATCTCATATATCTGCAGATGATGAAAAAATCTATAAATTGTGTTTATGGAAGCGGCAAGTTAAGAGATAAGGGCACACGTTACCTTTCCCAGAATCTCATGTCAATATTGTTAGCCAGTTAGAACAAAGCTTTTTCATCAATGGCTTTTTTTTTCAAATGTTCTAAACTTCTAATCCATGTTGTTACAACAGGTGGCCGCGTTAAAACAACTTACACAACAGGACTTGATAGATTTCTTTGATGAACATGTAAAAGTTGGTGCACCTCGGAAGAGGACATTGAGCGTGCGGGTTTACGGG
>Ga0307517_10014914_pt1 | contig 10381 bp, 8 predicted proteins | sample 23_EM_MG_FD_194515 | JGI IMG/M metagenome (GOLD analysis project Ga0307517, IMG submission 194515) | Populus trichocarpa ectomycorrhiza microbial communities from riparian zone in the Pacific Northwest, United States - 23_EM | ecosystem: Host-associated > Plants > Roots > Unclassified | place...
AAAAATAAAATTAAAGTAGACAAGGTATCTTTTCTTATGGGCCCACGGTCCTCATCCACACAAGAAAATGAAGCCCATCACTGATCTACCCTTCACCGCCCAATGTTGTATTTATACACTGACAATTAAAATCCTCATCATAAAATATAAACAAAAAATTGATTATTTATAAGATTACCATTATTTTTTATTTAATTACTAAAGGCCCTTGTAATATTAATATTATAACTTTTTCATCAAACTAAAATTACAACTTTGCCAAAAATTAAAAAAAAAAAGACTAAACTTTGTATTGTCCACAAGTTTGGAGCCTAAAAAATAATTACTACTAGCTAGAGATCAACATTTGCAAGGAAAGATGTACAACAATTTGCATTTGAGTATCAATTTAAAATAATCCATTATACTTTTTGTTATGCCCAAGCCAATGACATGTAGATACAACCAACAAAACTTTGATCCTAAATATTTAAAAAAATTGGTCAGAAAAAATCATAAAGCTTAGCATGGTGTTTTGTTTAATAAATATTATAAGCATATAAGATTTCACATAAGTCTGCTTTATAAACCTTACCATTTACCCTAACATATGATTATGATGCCATGTACTATAAAGCTTAAACTACAATTACCTAGAAGGGCTACATAATATAATATGGATTACTCATATCTCAATTAGCTAAGTTAAAAGGGCTCGAATGAGATAAGACTTCATTTATTAAATCACTTACTATCACACAAGAGAGGTTGAAAGGGTATAAAATAAACATGTTCGATCAAAACATCCTCAATAGGTGATCTTATATGGAAAGTCATACTAAAAATTATCCATAAGGATCCAAAATATGGCAAATGGTCCTTTTACTATAAGGGTCCATAAATTGTTGCCAACGTTCTCAAATGAGGTGAATATCATCTAACAAATCAATGTACGAAAATACATTATAAATGATGGTTAATATTTGAAGAAGCATTATCTCTACATCAAGAAAATATTGAAATATGATACTCCAAAAGAAATTGAAGGATCAATGTGGAGATCACAATTATAAAATTGATTTAGATTTATGTTGATCGTACTCTAAGCCTGATTAGTTAGGATTTCTTTCATATTTTGGATTAAAATTTTTATTTCTCTAACTACAACATGATTTAAGTTATTGGTTAAAGTATAGTTAGTTAATAGAATTGAACAACATTATTCAAAGAATTAAAGAACAAGTATAAAATTGAATTTTATGAAAGGATTTTAACTAAAAGTTCAATATATACAATAAATATTGTTCATTAAAGGAAACTGCTACCTATTGTGGCTTTAAGAGTTTCCAAAGTAATATTAACACTATAAAAGTCATTTATAGATTTCTTTTTTATCTTGCCTTTTTCCCTTAACAAGTTATAACATGGTGTTAGTTAACTTTTGGAAAGAGAAATTATTTTTTAAATAATTTTTAAACTTAGTTTCTCTTAGAGTCAAATTAGTCTTAGTCATATTAAACTCCTCTTTGGCTTTAGCTAGTTCATCTTTTAAGCGGATCAGCTTAACCTTTTAAGGTTAAACCTATGTCGGTAAATCTTTAAAAGACTGGTTCATTTATTTAACTTTAGAGTACTCAGCATCCTCGGACCACTTCTAGTTTTCCAAAGCCAAACATATCTATTGTAGACTTTTTAATGTTGGTAAGAAATTCATTGCTAGTCTATAGGTACAGTAAAGCTTCCCATAAGTATTGGTCTTTTATGTCATAGGGGTCTACTCTAAATGACCAATAGTGGCTCAATTATTTAAAAAGTTATTTCATTAGGCAAGAATGATCAAGACTTCTTTGATCTTGGCCAGGAAGGGCTTTTTAGATTAACTATCTTTATAAAGGTCTAATTTCAATGAAAAGACTTTTAAAGTTGAAGAAGTAGATAATCATAAAGCAAAGGTCATTTACAGTTCCTTGACAAGATAAAAAGAAGAGCTTTTGTTAGTATTAAAACCATAACAAAAATAAAATTTGAACCAATTATAGAAACTTATATAATAGAAGAAAAAAAAGAGGAGTCACCAAGGTTGGTTAACCTTATGACATAACTTCTTCATATTCACTAAGAGGTATAGAAGAATTAGTTCCTTTGTTTTCTTCAATTATTGAAAGATAAGGGATTTCAGCTTGAAGACTCCTTAAAGACATCAACTATTATATCAACAAGAAGAGTATCGATCATTGATATAAGCTTCTCTAATAGAGTGATTGTAACTTGATTACACTCTATATATACTTTATACTGTGGGAGAAGAAAAACAAAGATTGTCTCTTCATGAAGAATTGAAACTTATATAATATTAGGAGCAGTTGTGTTAGTGGCTTTGTTTCCTTTATATCTTTCATTGATGCTACTCTTATATAGTATTAAAAGAATTTTTCTTAGCAATGTTTTAGCCTTTGCAAGAATAGTTTTAGCTGGTTTACAAACATTCTTAACACTAAAGGCAGGAACTCTAAAAGGTTTTATTATTATAGGGATAAAGTAGTACTTGGAAACATAAGGAGTTTCCTTTAATACAAGAGCATCTTACTGGGAAGTAGTAGTAAAGACTAAAGACACTTTCAAATTTTGTTTGGTACTTTTAGTATCAGTGGTAATAGTTGGTGGTGAAGGATTTTGATCAACATCACTAGAGAAAGTTGATATTATAGCAAGGTCATTTTAGATTCATTAATAATAGAAAAATTTGATGTTTTAATAGCTTGAGTAACTAGGACCTTTGCAGTAGCAATAACAAGTAAAAAAGTAGTCTCTAAATGAGGGGTGTCATTCATTTAAAAACAAGTATAGGTAACCTCCATTATTATATGCATTGAAGGAACTATAGAAAGAGAAGCAACTAGAGAAACTAGCTTTAATAAAAAAAAATAAAAAAGTTAAGAAATTGGGTAAATCAAAGTGTTAAATAATAAACTGAAGTTTAGGAGACCTTGATAAAAAAAAATTACCTTAAGCGTGAAACTTAACTTAATGATAAGAACCTTATTCTTTTCTTCTTTAAATTTATAAGGATTTTAAGGCTATGAATGTTCCATTATTAGTTGAATTTAAGGATCAATTATAGGCTTGCAAGCTATATATAAAATCATTGTTGAAACATTAGGAAAACAGATGTAATCAAGATTTATTAAGTTTGGATGTTCTTACTTAAAATTTCAAATGCATGTCTTTTGTTGAATATTGGGGGATGACTCCCAAGGATTTTGCTTTTGTTTTTCTTACTTGTTGGCTTATTATAAAAAGAAATTGTGTTGCCATGACATTTGAATAAGCATTATAAAGGAGATCTTGAGTCTTGCTACACAAAAAACATAAAGAAAGGAACCATATTGGATGGCTTACTACTAGCGAAAAGTACTTTACTTGGTAATTCTTAAAGAATTAATCTTTTAGTTTAGATACTTCTTTTACCTACTTTAGATTAATAAATGTTATCCTATTTGGACCAACTTTATTCACACCATAAAACATGAGAAAGTTGTATATTGAAGGAACCCTAATTATATAGCTACTAAGTAAGGGTTTTAGGGTTTACAAGAATAATAGTTATTCCTTGGGATAAGATCTATCACCAACCCATATGGTAGATCTTTACAGGTCATGATGTTTCTCTAAACTATAGTATTATCCTTTTTTATTTCAACTACTATTTTCTAGAGTTAGAGAAGTAAGATTCATTGAGGTTTTGACCTTATTGATGCTAAAAGAGATATTGTTATATCACTTATATCAACTAGATTGAGGAAAGTCTCTATATATTCCTTAAATAACAAATCTTAGAATGAAGATTATAATAGGTTTTTCCTTATGGATGTAAATTTTAGGTCAAAGATCATCCTTATATCACTAAACCTTATAAAAACAAATAGCTTCTCACCTACAATAACACTTTATAGATGTTTCTTTTCATCATGAATGATGTTTTTTTGCATTTGGCCTAACACTTTTCTAAAGCCATACAAATATAGCTTGCAATAAAAGGGTATAGAGTTGTTATCCTAACATCTACCAAAGCTATTTTTATTTTTTAGTATGATTTGGTAGGATTTTTTATTTTAGAGCATATAAGGTGTATACATACCTAATACAACATAAACGTTACTTGTTCTTTAAAGATAAAAAGTTTGGTGTTTTCTTTTTTCTTTTAATAAACACATTAAATTCAAGTACACTCATTATCAAATCTTTGAAAGAATTGGTATCAATCAATATAAAAGGCATAAAATTCATTTTCAATTAGGTAAACTCCATTTTTTATAGCCAAATCATATAATGTAATGGTTTGTGGTCCATACCTGAATATAAAAGCATTGTTGGACTTTGACTATAATAGAAAAAGGACAATTACCATGTCTTCGTTGGGTTTGAAATAGAGTTTAGATAGTTGGATTACATCAACAATATTTGAGCGTCTTGATTGGTTATCAAAATGGTGTTGCTTCTTACTAACCTTTTGAGATATTCAATGATAGCACAATTGGGCTATTAAAGAATTGTTTTCTTCTAGGTATCAGATTTAAGTGATCATAATAAAGGGAATTTTTTTTTCATTATTGATGTCTATAGTGAAATATTAGTCTTCTTCATGTTTAGGTACCTTTTTATATAATTGTCCTAAAAGTTCCCTTAATAATTCTTGTAAATATTGATGATAGACTAGTTAATTTGGGTAATTAGTTTACAAAGTTTTGATAATGAAAGATGATCATAAGTTTTGTTGGAATAAAGCTACAAGGTTCCATTTTTATCTTAAAGATAAAAAAGAATGTTTAGGATTCTTGGTTGAATCTATAAAAAATAAAATAAAATTGTAAACCTGTAAAATAGAGGTTAATGGTTTTTCAAGTGAAAAATAAATAATTGGAAGTAGTTTAGAAACTTAAACATGGCCCCTAAAAGCCATACCACATTTCATTTTTAAACTAAATTGATTGGATGGAATTTTTTATTTGTCAAACATGTTTTAAAAATGGTTGATGATTTTTAATGAACAATGACATTTTCCACGTCAAAATTTATTAATTCAATCAATGTATTTCACGTTTAGATTTTACAGGGAAATATTCCTTTATTTGAAAAATAAAAGAATATAAGGAAAATTACTTATACTAAAAATAAACATCCATATATCAAACATATAATAACAATGATTATTTATAACAAACAAAAGAAGAGAGCTACGATTGATCGAGTATAGTAAAATTGACCATATTAGAAGAGTTTTGATTAGACATGAGATTTGAGGAATTAGTCAACCAAGAGATTAAGATCCACAGTCAATTAAGGAAAAATGATCAACCATAAAAGTTTAAAGGTGCACAAGAACTAAAAAGCCTAGTACTATTTAGTGTAAGAGTCATCAATAGAATAACTAGTAAGAATCCATAAGATTAGTTTATGATTCAAATGGTATCAATAGATAAGGATTTTAGATTGCATTAGAATCCAATAAAGTCTCTTTACTTGATACATTTCTATAAATTAGGATTTACAGGTTTAAACAAGATTTAAACTTTGTATCAATATATAAAAGGTCACATAGTCACTTTGAACAATAACTAGAACCATATATACAATTTTAATATATATATTTTTTATTTTTTTCTCTAAAGGGTTTTTATTGCTTTCTTTACAGGTTTCCTTTATTTTTCTAAAAATAGATTTATTCAAATTATTTATCTTTTTAATTTTAAACATGTTATTTTCCTTGTGTGGTGTTGTTACGAAGGAAATTACATTTTTTAAAGTTTTGAACTTTTAGATCCCTATATTTTTCTTGATTTTATGAGGTTTTTAGATGTCTCTTATTAGGATTAAGTTCCTATTGTATAGTTCTCCTTATTAGAATATAGAAGTGATAAACTGATATTATATTTATCAAAAGAATATTTGAGTAATCAACAACCCTACAAAAGTCCTTTATAAACATCAATCATGACTAATAATGTTTTTTTTTTTTGTCTTAAATATCTTAGAAAAATTCTAGTTTTATATCTCTTACATAATTCATCTTCTAGGAAAACATAATTGGATGCTTTTAGTAAATAACCTTTAAACTTTTTATGAAGGATCCTACACATAAGATTTGATTTCTTCTCCTTAATCATTTTATGGATCAATGCCACTTGATTTATTGAGACATTCTACTTGTTACTTGGTAGAAAAGTTTTACAATAGTTTTATCTTACTATTTTGTGCTTTTCTTACCATATAATATGAACCCTTTTTTTATCATTATTACATCCTTACTGGTTATTATCTATGTTGGTCAATTAATAATTCTCATATAAATGATGTCATGATGATCGATGACCAATTTATATCTTGATCCATATTGAGCCAAGTTAGTGGTTTATATACTATTTTCTCTTACAAAAAAATAATTAAATTAGAAAATCTATTAATAAGGTGTTTGTTTATCGTATAATATAAAGTTAGCGTAAGATATTCACACTTATACTTACTAGCCAACTTTTTTATAATAAGTAATGAATCTCTTGTTACTCTAGCTGATTAAGCTTTTAAATCTATAAGTATCTTTAAAATTATGATTAAGACCTCATATACAACTTGATTATTAGTACAAGAAAAATCAAGCTAAAATAATAAAACCATTTTATGACCTTCTAGAGAAATTATTAACACCTATGCACAAGCTTTATTTTTTGTTTTTAATCCATCAGACCATAACATCTGCGAAATAAGTCTTGCGATAACAACGTTCATATCTTATTCCAGCTCATGGTCGATATCAAGGCAGTGGTGATCAACTAATAAATTAGTCAAAGCTTGACTTTTACTATTCTTTATGGAATACAATGTAAATCAAGTTCAAACAATGTTAATATCCAATTACCAATTTGATCGTGAGAGAAAGGTTTGGATAATATGTATTTTATCAAATTTATTTTATAGTATACATAGTTCAACTATTAGTATGTACCAATATAACTTTACACCAATAAAACATAAGGATAAAAAAAGTTTTTCTATTAAAATATTTCTTTCTTTAACCTCTATAAAGACATGATCGAGATAATTGATAGCTTGTTCATAGCCAATTTCATTTTTCTATGCAAGCATTTTTCTAATCAACCCTTGTACAACTAAAATATATAGCCTCAAAGGCTTTGGTATGGTCAATGCTAAAGGTTTAGTTAGATAAGTTTTTATTTCTTGAAATGCAATTTGATATTAATCCATTGAAACTTATATATGTTATTCCATCTTAGTAGTTTAGTAAATGACATAATCTTTTTTAAAGAGTTTGATATGAACCTCTTTAGAAAATTAATTTTGTCTACAAAGCTATACAATTTCTTTTTTATTTATGGAGGTCAAGCTTTCATAATCCCATTTACTTTGTTTTTGTCTACCCCTATACATGCATGCAAAAAACATATTTTAATGAATTTATCTTGAGATTATGCATTCACATTCACTTAAGGATATAATATAGCTTGTCTAAATAAATGGATTTTTATTTTTATTTTATCATAATATCATTACTATAGACCTCTATGTTATGATTAATTATGTTATGAAAAATCAAAATCATAGCTTTTTATAAGTCACACTAATATTATTAAGGATAAATGACATCACTACCTACTCATACATTTTTAATGAGCCAGGACATTTAAAAGCGGTCTTTGAAATATCTTTTCAATGATAAAAATCTGATTATAACCTGAATAGCCATTCATAAAGCTAAGGATGTCATTCCTTGCTATTAAATCGATTGATATATTAGTCATTGACATTGGATATTTATCATTTGGTGTTGTAAAATTAAGATTTATGAAATCTAAACAAACTCTTAGTTTTCTATTCTTTTTTAGTATTAGCATAATGTTAGAAATCTATTCAGCATATCTAGTTGGCTTAATGAATCTATCCTCTAACATTTATTGTATTTCCTCTTTTACATGATCAATCACATATAAAGTCATTCTCAAAAGAGATTGTTTTATGTCTTAAACCTAAGCTTGATTGATAATGGATTTTTGATCAAACTTATATCTAGCCCAAAAATCTCATCATAATCCCAAGCAAAACAATCCTTATAAGTATGGAGTAACGATACCATATTATTATAATAATCTTTGAATAAACTCCCATGTATATAGGTTATTTTAAGCTCATCTTTAGTTTATAAGTTAAATTTAATTAAAAAAAAACCATGTACTATAACCTTTCCATCATCATATTTGATGGTGTTAGAGTAAGTTTTGTCATTATAAACATGATCAATCAACTATTTTTACTTGATTTTAATTATGCGTGTTTATAGATATAGTAGGTTGCGTTTTGACCTATAATTATATCTAACCTAACTTTTGATATTTTAAAAAATATATACTTGACCTATTCAATTTTTTTAGATCTGAGCATGTTGGATATAGCGGGTTGGGCTAAGATTTTCATGCATATTACATATTTCTTTCTCCTATACTTTTAACCTATGAAAGTTAAGTTTAGAACTCCACACTTCACTTTGATTTATGAGACTGCTATATATTTTTAATTGAGATTCAGTTTCTAATTATAATTTCTTTCTTATCGGAAGGATAAAACGAAAGACAAATAGCATATTAATTAAAGAATCAATGATCAATCGATCAACAATACCCCAATATTAATATAACACACAAACACATACATCTTGTCATTTAATGTATATATTACTTTTTATTTTGTTTTTTTTATTAAATAATAAATAGTATTCTAGTAATGAATACTTGATGAATATCTAATTTTTGTTGTTGTGATATTTAGTTACTGTCTTGAAATAAAATAAAAAACAAAGACGAAAATATATGTAGTTTTTATTATTTTTATCTAGAGAAAATAATCAAATAGTTACTAAGATATGATACAAATATAATAGGAAGCTCAATAACTTAAACTAATAGTATTGATTGAGTGTTTGATATTATAGTATAAAATACTTTTTAAAAGTGTTATTCATTTGAAATTATATCAAAATATATTTTTTAATTTTAATATCAACACATTAAAATTATTAAAAAAACACTAAAAATAGTATTAATTTAATATTTTTTCAAATAAAATATTCTTTAAAATACACTTAAAAATATAAACAACCGCACCCAAACTATAATAAATAATAATAGCAACTTGTTTTCCTCTTTTAGATAATAACAAATCGAACTAAAAAAGTTGAAATTTTTTCCCACTAATCAATAAATTAATGAAAAAATAAAGAAAAGAAAAAAAAGCAGCCAACTTTGGCATGATCTGATAGTGTATTATTGGGTGGAGCTTTACGCAATCCCATTACACCACCCACCCCCAGATTCCTCTTCCTCCTCCTCCCTCCTCTGTTCATCCCTGGTGTTCTTCTCTTTTTGCAAAATCATTCCTCCTCCTCCTCCCTCTCTTCTCCTTGTTGTTGTTGTTGTATAAACAGCAAACAAAAGCAGAAATAAAAAATCTCCTTGTTGTTTCCCTCCATTTCCTTCCTCACCGAAAACTTTCCCTTCGTTTCCTTCCTTTCTATGATTGCCATTAAAACAAAAATAAAACAAAAAACAGAACCGTTGAAGGTTCCAGATCCGCTTCTGTCAGTTACAGCTAAACAAAGCTACTGGATAATTCTCTCACCTGTTTTTTTAGCAAACTGTGAACCTAAAAAAGACAAAAACAAAACAGAAACAGTCCAACCCAACCCAAAACTTCATCATGGGCAACATCAGCAGCAGAAACAACGTTAACAGCAGGCGGAGCCTCGGCAGCCGGCGGAGCCACCCTCCACCTCCACCGCCAGCACCCCCACAGCCTGAAATCACGGCCAACCGTTACGTTTTCGCCGCGGCAACACCTTACCCTTCGCAATACCCAAACCCTAACCCTCCACGATACTACCAGCACCCTGGCTACTATCCAGCCCAGCCAACAGCGATGCCTGTGCCTTTGCCAGCTCCGTATGATCATCACCACCGGGTGGACCATCCGGCGGCTCATTGGGTGAGTGGGAGGTGCCCAATGATGCCCCAACCGGCGCCTTATGTGGAGCACCAGAAGGCGGTTACTATAAGGAATGATGTTAATTTGAAGAAGGAGAGTTTGAGGATTGAACCGGACGAGGAGAATCCAGGGAGCTATCTTGTTACATTCACGTTTGATGCTACTGTTGCTGGAAGGTAAAGGTTAAAGCTTTGTTTTAAAAATTGTTTTTGTTTTTATTTTGATGCTGTGCTTTTGTTATTGCATGTGTAGAAAGATTTTTTTTTTTTTTGAAGGTTTTTTCCGTCATTGTTTGATAGCAGTACTGGATTTTGATTGTTGAAGGAGCTTGTTCTTTGTAAAGTAATTTGACTAT
>Ga0307517_10014917_pt1 | contig 10378 bp, 5 predicted proteins | sample 23_EM_MG_FD_194515 | JGI IMG/M metagenome (GOLD analysis project Ga0307517, IMG submission 194515) | Populus trichocarpa ectomycorrhiza microbial communities from riparian zone in the Pacific Northwest, United States - 23_EM | ecosystem: Host-associated > Plants > Roots > Unclassified | place...
GAATTACGCAAATTGTATTCGAGACAACGAAATCTTTAAAACAAGATGTCGCAACAGCTATTTTCAGTGAAAGGAAAAAGTCCCGAATGCCCGTTAAAATTATTGGTTATTATTTATAAACGACGACAACTTTTTTTTTTTTTTTTAGTTTAACGTGGGTGTCCGGGCCAGCTTGCGCGTACCTCGACTAATCCCACGGGCCCTGAAGTTAACGACCATGTAAGCCTCCAGTGACCATCATATGAGCAACCACAGGGCTCGAACCTGAGACCATAGAGGGAGCAAATCTCTTGGTCTCAAGCTCTTACCACTGGCCACCACCTAGATGGTTCGACGACAACTTTTATTTGGTTGCATGTATTGTTGTTTCAAATTTTACATTTTATTATTTGATATTTGAATTTATAATTGTAAAAATTTAGTAGGATCAAATCATATTTTATTTTAAAAAATATGTTTAAATTATAAAACTTTCTCAATTATATTTCCGAGACATACCCACTTATTTTTAAGTATAAGTGAACTTGTCTGGAGGGGATATATGTAGAAATTTTTTTTTCTATCAATTAAATTACATCATGTATTATTTTTATTTTATTTTTATATAAATAGATAAAATAAATGATATGAAAAATAAATGGATCTTCCTGTATGTTTAATCAATGTGGTTGAGTTTGTTGGCTTTAGAAAAGCCACTTGCATTTGTGTGCATGCAAGATGGTTGGTCTATAGCTACGTGTAAAATTATTAATTTTGCAGAGCAATGTCGATGATGATTTTGAACATAAGAACATGCATCTTCTAATATTCATCATTTAGGGCGCGTCTGTGGAGAGTCTGAAAACCCAGTCTTAAAGACCTTTTGGATTGTCCCCAGCTAATGTTGCTTTGTCTCTTGGGATTTGCATGCAGATTTTATGCTTTTTGAATGTCCCCCATCGGTTTTTTATTTTCACCGCATTTGTGATGAAATTGAACTGGCATTCACCTAACCTTCCCTTTTGATCTGCTTAGTTTGATGCTTGCTTTCACTTTCCCTCGTTCAATACCACTCTGCTACCCAACGTGAAAAAAATACCCCCTTGGGCAAAGTAACTGGTTACTAGAAGAACAAATACCTGGCCTTATTTGACCACAGTTCTCATCAACACAGGTTTTAAGCACCCTTTTTGGATTGCTTTTTAGACTTCTTTTCCAAAAGCAAACAGCAAACAAAGGGAATAATATGCTTTGTTTTCTCAGAATTGTACAATAATGCCACCCATAATGCTCATATTCCCTCTCTTTTAGTTGTTTGAAAGATTAGAGGGCCAACAAAAATCTGTACGAAAAAGCTATCGGAGGACATTTTGAAAGACTTGGGAAACAAATGATAAACACATCGCCTCATGCTTTTCTACAAATGGGATCTCTTGTACACGTCTTATTTTATTTTCCAAAAACAAGAATCCATTTAATTTTGTTAAGTTAAATCAAAACCCTTTCTTGCGTCGTAACATGTTATTTATCAATGGGAATTTGAATGTCTAGGCTTTTCCACTGCTAAATAAGGGTGTTTAGTTCCAAACCTTTTCTCTCTTTCTAGGAAACACTCTTAAGGGATATATATATATATCTACTGAGATATTCAACTCCAAAGACTACTCTTCCTGTTTTTACTTGTGTCTTCTAATCATTCAAGCTTTTTTAACCCACTGTAAATGCATATCCCTCTGTGTTTAGATCCTATACCTAGCAAAATGGTTATCCAATTAAAAAAAAAAGAGAGAAGAAAAAGTCCCATAGAGCAAATCTACAAAGGACGCGTGAAATCAGGTCTTACTCTTAAATTAATTAGAAAAAGTCTTGAAAAGAATTCTTTTTTCCTCCAAGTTATTAGATTAATTGAGGATTAGTAATATCTACAGTGATTAATCGATCCCAATTATTTCTGGATTGAAACTAAGTTGCATTCATGCACATATACAAACAAGTTTCACCTTAATTAAATCAAGCTATAGTGGAAGAATATGCTTTTAAGCATGCTTTTAATAAAGCTAGAAAAAGGTAACCCTTTTACTTTCAACGTTTCATACATTAACTCAAACGTCAGAGAACATGAAGCAAACTTCATGAACGTTGATTGAGCTACATTGTTTTTGGTCAACATTGTGCATGGGGAAGTGCCATTGCAATGCGTTATTGGTGTACCTTAAATATGCCATCCTCAATTTCGTAAGGACTGTGCATGGTATTCTTAGCTTTTCTTTTTGGAGATTAATTTGTGTCTGTGTAGGCCACCTCATGAGTACTTGTATTGCTTTGCTATACCTCGTTTTGTTTTTTCATGTCAGAAACAATAGTACGCGACACAGTAGATTAAGTAAAATTAGTGCTGGCCATTTCTTAGTAGCTAAATCAACCCTATAAGATGCACAGCAATGCATTATTTTGGCATCATTGCTTCAAAATTAATACAGTACAGCACGACTATATATGTTGCTGGGATATTGAATAACGTTTGAATTACTATTGTTTATCAGCTCAATTCAAATGATAGAACAAATGATGATGATGATGATTGTTGCTGTAATGATAGCAAGTCAAAAAGGCAAAAATAAATAAACGATCTGCTAATGTTTTTTTCATAATATGTTGCAAATCTAGTTGACAGAAATGATGAAACGAAAGAATTTATGGACTTCCCCGAATCCTTGTTTTCCACTTTTGTGGAGGAACGGAATTACTGATAGGATTCGGCCCTGAATGTACTTCATGCAAGTATTTCCTTTGAACTCGATCGCCTTGATCTGCAAATGACTGAAAATTCACCAGAAAGAGTATAAGAAAAACAACGAGTATTTAAAGCTCTGATGATTTCACTTGGACAAATGAGAGTAGAATATTAGATATGTTACTTCCTGTACTGACCTTGACTTTAAGATTTGATGATTTCATTTTGGTATTTCCGGTATCTGAAAAAAAGAAAAAGAAAAGGAAACCAACAATTTTAGATGACAAATACTATCACACTCAGAGAGAGAGAGAGAGTTAAAAAAACCTTCAAGCTTTTCCATGGCCAAACTTGAATGAAGAATGAGGTGGGAGAAGGAGACAAACAGTAAAGTGAAAAGAAGAGTCAAGGGAAAATTCATGGTGTATCATAAGGAAGGTGAACGTGTATAAGGGATATAGGTTAAATTCTAAACGAGAGACCAACTCTTTAATGGAGAGCGAGTCTAAGCGAGACAGATAAGCTTTGAAAACACAGCTTAGATAAAAAGGATTGGCTCCTTGATGAAAGAAGATTAAGATGATGGATCCAGTCAAGTAATTAAGAGATGCTTTCTTGTTAGCACAGTTCTACTCCGTACCCATGGCCAAGTAAAGGAAATCAAAGGACTGCCGAGGACCAACATATATATATGCACTCGTCACTTCAAACCAACATATGTGGGCTAATGGCTAGGAAATATTCCTTTTTGGAAACAAACAAAGGGTGGCCGGAATATGTTATCGGAAGGAGGAGGAGATAGTTATATTATTATAATTATATTACAACAAACACTAAAATACAAGGAGGATTTACTATTCAAAATGGTATTATGGATCCTATTCACGGTTAATATTTTTTTTTTGCCCTTTATATAACCATGTTATAGGCAAATTTAACTTAATTTATTAGAAAATGGTAAGATTAAAAGATAGGGGATTAACGTGAAAAAAATAGAGAAAATGAATGATTTTTTTAACTTTAGGTAAAATATTCATTGTATACCTCATACTTTTCAAATTATAAATACTGGGTCCCTTCAATTTTCAAGATTTTTTAAAAAATCAATTTTAATCCAAAATTTTAATTTTTTTATTTTAAAATTCATGGTTTGAGAGAGAAATGAGAAAGTCACTAGATTTCAGCGATAGAAAGAGAATATCGGCATTGACATCGATCCTAGCCACCAAAATGATTGATCTTGGTGTCAAATAGTTTCATTCGATGAGGGGAGTTCCACTTAGGTGTTTTTTCATCTTAAAAAATGCCTAAAAAATAGATCTAAGCTCGAGTATATTTTTTTGTTTTGGGTTTTTGTATGATTTTTTTAAAATCATTAAAGGGTTTATCAAGGTTTTTAGAGTGTTTTCTAAGTATTTTAGGTTAAAAATAGATTGAAAATTAAAATTTATAAAAACAATACCTAGAGCCGGATTTTCTAGTGACCCTTAGTCATTGGAAACTAGGCCAATAGATGACACATTATTTGTTGTTTTTTTTATAAAAAAAAATAAAAAGGCAGAAGACGTGTTGTCTACTTTTAAAAAAGATGTAAAAGCCATGTCGTCTGCTTATAAAAAAGGGGTGGATGACGCGCTGCTGGCAAAAGTAAAGGGCAAGCCAGAACTCTTTCATGGGTCTTGTGCACGAGCCATGCTTTTATGGGCTAGGCACATAGGTAGGCCCATTTATTTGGCCTGTTTGTTTTTATTTTATTTTATATGTTTTTAACCCCTTGAATTTTTTTTTAAAAAATACATTGTTTCATCATTTGTTTGGTTTTTAAAGATTTTTTTATTTGACTTGAAAAAAAACCTCATTTTGTTATCGATCTTTAAAAAAATTAAGGCTATTTTTTTTTTGTTTCATGTGCAACCCCTATTTTTATTTTTTGAAAACAATTATTGTTTGATATAAAAAAATCTTATGCACCTGGTTAGTGTATAATTAAATGAGATGCATGATCCAAATCAAGAGTTTAGCAGATTAATCCCAGTTAGCTTTTTTTTTGTCATTTTTTTAAATTGAGTGTTTTTATTATTAACTTCATTTTTCAACTTTTTTTTTTCCGCATATACTACAAAACATGTTCAAAGAGCTTGCATATTCATTCTTTTTTCTAGAAAAACAAATATTGGGCATGTAACGAAGCACGAGTCAAGTGGCTAGTGAACACTATATACTCAAATGCATCAAAAGACATTTAAATTAGACTAAAAGAAGGATGTTGTGTCTGGTAGCTTGTCATACCCACGTCCGATTGGGCTTAGCACGTAGCTGACCCCAATAATATTGGGTCTGATAGCTCGTTAGATCCATGTTTGCTTGAGCTCAACATGTAGTTAAACCTAATGATGTTGGGCTTGGAAGCTCTTTAGACCCATGTTCGTTTGGACTCAGTATGTAGCTGACCTTAAGGACGTTGGGTCTGACAATTCATTAGACCCTCACCCATTAGGCTCAGCCCACAGTTGGGCCTAAAGGCATTGGGCTTCGAAGCGAGCTAGACCCAAATCATCTCGGTCTAAAACTCTACTAAGCCTAGGGATATTGGGTATGGATGCAAGTTCCACTCACATATCATTGTATTATCCTCTTAGTTCATCGGTTGTCTCTTAAGTCTTTATGTGTTCCATGCGAAAAGACTTAAAAAACCTTATGAGAATCAATTGGTTAGATTTGTCTTGTCTTCCCTATAAATATGACGCCTTGTCATATTGATTACATACTGTCGAATGGTCTTTTCAAAGAGATTTATAACTTCCTCCCTGTAGCAGTTGCAATCAAAGCAGAAGGCACTTAGCCTACCTGAGGTTCTAGGGTAGAGCTACATGTCCTTCATTTATTAGTGGAAGTGAGAAACAATGGCCTATTTCTTCTCTTTCAATTCTATTTTTCACTTTTGCCAAAATCTCTCTAAGATTTCTGCAACAGGAGACCTAAACGAGAAGATCAAGTCTCTCAGTCATTTTAAGAAGAGTTTTCTTCTAGGTAAAAGCATAAACACTTTATTTTGTTCTTTCTTTGTTGTACTCTATCTTATTAAAAAATGAGTTTTAAAAAAGGTAGGAAGATTATATCATTTGAGGGGGATTTCAATTTCAAACTTCAAACTGAAATCGCTCTAGGGGTCAACTGTCATTAGAATAGGCCCTAGATCAGAGCGTGATTTGGCTCTACCCTTTTCTACTAGATGAGTAGACAAGATTATTCTTGGAGAGGTTGCATACCTTAGGGGACAAATAAAGCTACCTAAGCAGGGATGACAATTTCACCTGAACTCGATGGATACCGATCTAAATTTACTTGAATGGATCAAATGCTCTTTTTCCAGCCACACGGCCCACACTTATCATGAATCAAATGCTCTTTTTCCAAGTTGTATTTGTGCTAATAAATAGTATCAATCTTAGATAAGTTGTTTTCATTTCCTTTGTCAACTCTAAGCAACAAGAAGACATCATGGTACTGATGTTTGAGCTGGATGATCGGGTCACTCAGGTTACCAGCAAATATATTAGGGAAAACTTTATCATTACTGCCCCTATATATATGTACAAGTTTGGGTAATCGTTTTCTTTGCAATGGTTTATAAGGGGTGTATTTTGTTATTACAATCTAAGTCCATCTCAGCTCCACCCTAGCGAGTGGACTCCCTTGTTTGTTTTTGAGAAGTTATTGAGAATCCTTAAAGAGCCAACGATTTTTATATTCAGACACTACTACATGCCAATAAACGATGTTGATTCCATCCCCTTGTTCTTTACCTTTTTCATTAGGCCAAATAGGCATATGAAGGATACTTTCCAAGGCAAGGTCTCTCATGTGAAGAAATAGAGGGGGAAATGAGTATTGGTTAAGTTCAACGATGTAGCCAAACCTCAATTGGGCTATACTACTATCTGGGTATGCTCTCACTAGCTATCTGATCCACAACGAAGCACGAGTCATATAAATTATCTTTTTAACACACAAAAAAATGAATATGTTGACATTTCCTTCATATTTTTTAACATAAAAAAATCTCAATTGTAAATTAAAAATTTTATACATGCATTTAATTAAATAAACCAATAATTATTTGTGCAATTGAACCAAATTATAAAACCTGATTCTTAACCAACCAAAGTACCAGCCAAATTTATAACCCGACTTATGGACTCAATCGGGTTCAATAATTTTTTTATAATTTTTTATTTAATTATACAATAAAAAAAATAAACGCTCACAAAATCAGGAACCAACTAAATATTGGAGCATTTATTTGAGATCACGATAAACCTAAAAATATCAAAATAAAAAAATTACATTGCCCGATCAAAAATCAACAAAATATTAAAGAATGAAATTGAAAAAAATTAAACAATAAAAATCAATAAAAAATCAATTATGTAGGATCAAATTGGAGAAAAAAAACAAAAATATATAAAAATAGAAAGAAGGAAACTAGGCCCAAGCATACGGGGTTAGTTGGCCAACATGCATGGCCTCCAAAATAAAGCCCGTGTGCGCAAGCGTGGGACAACCCATGTGTCCGGGCTTGCTAAAATTCTCTTTTTTTATAGGGCAAATAACTTATTGTTCACCCTCATTGTTTTGAAAAAAATATAGCAATTGATGTGTTGCGTGCTTTGCTTAGTTTCCCTTGATCAATGGTCGTCGAAAAGTCAGACTTGGGGTATTCAACACTCGAAAAATCTATTTAAAGTTTTTTTTAGATTAAAAAACACCTAAAAAACACTTTAAAGACCTAAATAAACCTGTTTATGCCTTTAAAAACACAAAAATAGTCCATAAATTAAGAAAAATTAACCTGAATCAAAAATAGCTTCCCGAGGTTAAATCTATTTTTTTTCCATGTAATTTAAAGATGAAAGAACATCTCTTTGAAACTTTTATCATAAAATGAAACTCGTAAATATCAAGATATAATAACTTTTTTTTCTACCATCAAAATATGATGCTTTTTTTTTCTACCTCAAATTAGAGAGGAAATAAAATACTTAAAAATAAGTCAAATGAATAAAACTAAAATACAAAAGTAATGTAATGACATTTTAATACGTGGGATCCTAGATTTTTGTATAAGAAATTTTTTTGTCGTAATCTTACATTATTTGATTTTTTTAGACAAAAAGATTCATAAATTTTATATTATTTAGTTTGACAAAATTTGCCAACATTCAAAAAGAATATTTAACATAAAATGATTAATAACATGTTTTTTATTCCTATTATTGATTTTTGTTAACATCATATATAATTAAAAGAATGCTTTGCAATAACCAAAGCTACGATTGACGCCCTCTATATTTAGTATATTTAGTAAATAGGTTCTTGCATAAAGTTTGTGTTCATATCATGCATCTTATCAATTTATATAATATAAATAGATTTTATTTGGATTTAAAGTGATGACTTTGTTGATAAAAGAATTTAAAAATATTGTAATAATAATGATAGTCATTGTGAGAAAAATATGAAAATTTCATATGAAATATTAGTGTCTAACTTTTTATATATAGTTAATAGAGCACGTGTATCACACTCGTGCGACCAGTTTGGACTTCGCTTGAATACAGAAACTGGGCTTCTTAGAAAGTTCCCTGGTTTGAAGGATGGCGTCGATTTCTCCGACCTCGGCAAGGAAAGGAAAGTTCCGATCCTCCTCGCCTAGCCACTTTACACTATATATATATGTATTGCTACTCCTGACTGAAATAACGCGTAATCAATTTTTCTTTCCAAACAAACCCTAACGCTGCTGCTTGATTGTTTTCCTCTCAGATCCCTCTGTTTATTGCTTCCGAATTCAGTAAGGAATTAGTAACTTTCTTTTTATAAATTGATACACCCTGAGATCGAACTCCATCAAAGTTATATTTCTTTAGGCAACAAACGACATGATTATCAAAAAGAGAAGAATAGCTGTGCGAAGCCAGTCAAATTTTCAAGCCACGGTTTCGGTTTCTGATGATGATGAAAGCGGTGAGAAGTTGAGGATGAATATGGGAACCTGTTACTTCCCTAAAGATATCGAGTCGAACCCAGAAAGTCTAGGCCAAGACGCCCATTTTATTTGCCAAGAAAGACAAACCTTTGGAGTGGCTGATGGTGTTGGTGGTTGGGCTAAAAAAGGTATTGATTCTGGGATTTTTGCCAGAGAACTCATGTCCAATTATCTTACTTCTCTTCGATCCTTAGAGCCTGGTCGGGCTGTTAATCTAAAGAAGATATTGTTAAAAGCGCATTCCAAGACCGCTGCTATAGGATCATCCACTGCCTGTGTTGTTAGCCTTAAAGGAGACCATTTGTGTTATGCCAATGTGGGTGACAGCGGTTTCATGGTTTTTAGAGGGAAAAGGCTTGTTTACAGGTCACCAACACAGCAGAATTATTTCAACTGTCCTTTTTCCTTGGGGAATTGGGTTGGGGAGGGTAAGCGCCCGGTTTCGGTTTTCCTTGGTGAATTTGATGTAGAGCAGGGGGACATTGTGGTTGCTGGTTCTGATGGAGTGTTTGATAATCTTTTTGGCTCTGAGATTGAGGAAATTCTTCAAGAATCTGAAGGAAGACCTTGGCCTCAGGACCTTGCATGGACCATCGCAACTGTTGCATCCATGAATTCAACCAGCGAAGAATATGACTCTCCCTTTGCAATTGCTGCTGAGTCTGAAGGAATCGAGCACGTTGGAGGCAAAATTGATGACATTACTGTCATTGTTGCTATGATTGAGTTGGAACAGCCTAGGGTTAGCCAGGAGGAGGAGGAGGAGTAACACGCATTCATTCATGACACGAGACAAATTAGTTTTGTAGTCCCTGATCTGCAACTGTAAAAATTAAAGCTAGTATCTTTGTTTTTTCCTTTTCTTCTTTAGACTTGACTAAATTCACTGATTCTTTGCTACATCAAAAGATTTTAAGTAAACATCAATCAGTGATGCAGTCAGGTACAGGATCATCACCATTGTTTAATGTATTTACCCTCCTTTAAAGGCTCTTTGAGAAATCATCTATGTGGTCTAACTGATCAATTCTTTGAAGGGCATGATCAAATTCTTTCCATTTTAATTTGCCAATTGAGAATGAATATACACAGTTAAAACCTGAGAGAGTGGAAAAACTTTCTAGTTTGAAATGCTTTGTGTCATAATAGAATTCTGTGCACCTAGATAACACACACACATGCTTGTTCTTGAAGCACCATTACGAACGCAGGTTCACCTTTCTCCCTCTTGGACAAATTGATTGTTTAATTATATTTCTGCTAACCAGAGCATATTCCAGAATTGGACTAGGAGTATTTGGTTCTTATTTTTCACTACTACTTTCTTAGACTCGATCATTCTTTCTTCAATCTGTGCTACCTATATATATATATATACAAGCCTTTTCTTGTTCGTTCTTCGAGCTGGTGGAGTCCTTCCTGCTAATGAAGATACTGCTCCAGTCTTCCCATTGTTTCACAGTGGGTCCTTCCTTTTCCCTAAGAATTGAACGAACCAAGTTCACCTATAAAAACCTACAATCAACTTCCCACTTTTGATGTCCCACGATTCTGCTAGTTTAGAAACTAGAGAGAAAAACAGGGGTTATATATATATATATATATTTTTGTGCTGT
>Ga0307517_10014918_pt1 | contig 10378 bp, 5 predicted proteins | sample 23_EM_MG_FD_194515 | JGI IMG/M metagenome (GOLD analysis project Ga0307517, IMG submission 194515) | Populus trichocarpa ectomycorrhiza microbial communities from riparian zone in the Pacific Northwest, United States - 23_EM | ecosystem: Host-associated > Plants > Roots > Unclassified | place...
TTACTTAGCAATTAAAAATATAAATATAGATAAAATTATTTTTTAAAATACTGTAAAATCCCGGGAGGGGAACATCCACGATCATCAAATCAATGACATAATTACTCTCTAACTTCAAGAAAAATTGTAAACTTGAATGCTGGGAAACATCTTAATGAATATAGAAATCTTTTGAAAAAAAATAATTATATTAGATTAGTTTTTTAGAATTCTTTTTTAATTAATTAGTTATAATCTTTATTAAATTATGATATTAATTAGTTAATTAGAAGGGAAAACACATAGCATTTTTTTTTCTACTGTGTTTTTTTTTTGTTGTTGATAAAACAGGTTTGTAGATAGAACAGCCTAGCAACAGTTAGCTCCAACACCATATCCTCCCTTCGTACAAAAATCATAGCAGTTGCTACAGTTTCTTTGCAGCAACAAAGTCAACACAACAATTTAAAATCACAACAGCTCAACAGTTTTGAGAGTTTTTTTGGTTTTTTAATAATAAAAAAATTTGAAAAAATAATACAACTCAAAAAATATTTAGAAAAATAATACAATTTAAAGAGTCATAAATAATGTCTATAATTTATGAGTCATAATTATCATCTGTGATTTGTGAGTCACAATTATCCCATGACACCCTCTTAATTTAAAAAATTATTAGACACAAAATTCAATAAAAAAAGAGAAAAAATAAAAAAACTTTAGAGTCACTAAAACTTCAATGACGACACAATCGGTACTGTTGAAAAGATATCAAGAAGATAAATTCAACGAGACTAAAAAAAATCATTAGCAGTGACCGAAGTGGGTCACACGAGCAGCCTGAAGGCAAGTGAGCTCTGACATCTTTGAAAGAATCGTATGACCCACTTCGTTCATTGTTAGTAATCCTATTTGATATCGTTAGATTCGTCTTGTCGAGATCTTTTATATGGTACTGGTGGTATCGTCATCAGAGCTTCGGTGTACTTTTAATGTCGTCTTCTCTTCTTCTTCTTTCTTTTCTCTTTCCTTTCTCATCCTTGTATTTGTAACCCTATTTTTGTGTCATTTTATCTTCTTCTTTTTATTATTATTCTAGAGTCCCAAAAACTCCAGTTTTGAAGCAGCAGCTTGTAGCTCCAAACAACTCAACATGTTCATGCTTGCAGCAACATCTAACAGTAGTGCTCGACAGCAGCATCCAGAGCTCAAGGGATAAAAAATGATATTTTTTTCCCCAAAACCCAAAGATCAAATTCGTGGAAAAGACGTTGACACTATTTTCTTTTAAATGGCCTCCTAATTGTTCTTTGAAACAGTTTTAGTCCTCTCATTTCCACTTATTCTCAACAATATTGAAATTAAACCATTTCTCATTAAATTTAGCACCAAGACAATTGCATGATGTTATTTTGAGATCAAGTTAACTACATAAAAAAAAAAATGAAACAAGCTATTAACCTCAAATCTTAATCAACACAACATTAAAACATCCAATTAAAAAGAAAAAAAAATTGATGAAAAAAAAAACTAGAGTTTACACTTTCTTTTTTTTAAAAAAAAAAAAACTTGCTACTATTTATTTCTTTTAATTTTGTTGATTTCACCTTCAATTCCTTATAAATAATCAAATTGGATTTTTTATATATATAAAATCAAGCATTAATCCAATACTACACCGAACGGTTTTAAAAACCCACAATTACTATAAAAAATACAAATCAAAATAAATAATCAACCCGAAACCCCAATTAACATAACATAAAAAAAAGTTCAATAACAAAAGAAAACACTGATAATCCACAATGAATTATTATTTTTTAATTGTTTTTGGTTAATCAGACATTAACAAACCAAAAAAAGGAGTTAGAGACGGCGTATCCAGGCGTCATGAACTCAATTAACTAGGATTTATATTTATTTTTTGGTAATCAGTTAAATTAAACACAACTAACCCAACAAAAATATGGAGAAAGACATCAGTATCATATAGTCTCTATCCAAGGAGACAACGTCAACATCAAGCAATTCAAGGTGGCTCAAGGCATCCAGTGGCCATCTCGATATTTTCTTCAAACTCCAATGCCAAATCCAAATCCCATCACCTCCTTACTTTCTACGGAACTCTATCCGCTTCTATTCCGCGTAATATTTAATTTAACCAGCTATCCTGGTCAACACACCGCGTTCCTCTTCCTCCGCCTTTTATCTCCTTCCCCAAATCCCCCCCCCCTTCTCTCTCCAGGCATGGCTTGACAGAACTCGCATTCTCTCAGAAATTGAAAAATGTCTTCCCGTTATACCCCTCATATTTCACCTTATTTCCCAATCTCCACCTCTGTCTCTCAAAGAAAAACCCTAATTGGCGCCAACCACACCTCCGCTCGGTTCTGCTCTCGTTAGAAAAAAAGAGAAAATCACTCACTCCTCTACAGATTCTTTTTTCCTTAAATATTTGCTTTGTAATTGTATATTAAAAGTCATGGAGCCAACCGTAGGGAAACCGAACTTCTTGAGCAACATTCTTGTGAAGGTGTTAGTATTCGGTGTTTTAATCATTATCGTTCGATTCGCTTACGTTGTTACCATCACTGGCGAATCATGCAATCTCGGTGGATTCTGTTTCTTACCGGAGAATCTCAATTTCGTCATCGCCGGCACCGGAACCGGTTTCTCCACCGCGAACAGAGCAGTTGAATCCACCTCAGCGGGTCCCTCACAGCCATATCTCTACGCGAGTAAAGACTGGATCAAGGCCGTTCATTTCTACTCTGATATCTTTCATGATCTGGTATCCGAAGGTTATCTTTCGGCTATTTCCAAGACTTTGTGTGTAGAAACGCCGAACGGAGAAGATGTTTTCGCTTTGAAAGAAATCGGCATTTTGGACTCGATTGGGATTTACCAAAAAGCATCAAAGCCGTTGGTGATTTCGACGAATGAGAACGGGTGGCCGTTCGATGAGAATTCTTTGGACTTTATTTTCTCCGGCGGTGACCGGTTGGATAAGGCTTCACAGAAGAGGCCGTTGGATTTAACGGTGTCAGAGATCCAGCGAACATTAAAACCGGAAGGGTTTTTTGTGGCTCACGTGAGTGCTAAAGATAACTATAGTCTTAATTCGTTCCTTGATTTGTTCAATTCTTGCAAATTAATCAAGTCACTTGACATTGAAGGTTATAATTCATCACTGCCTTTTATTAGAGAAATTGTTTTGCAAAAGAAAGGAGGAAGTGAAATTCTTAGCAAAGATTCTGATGGCAATTCGGAGAATACATGCTCTGTTCCGGGGTATAAAAGGGATTTGGTGCGCAATGCCGAGTCTCTTATAAAGGAAGAGCCACTGAAGCCGTGGATTACATTGAAAAGGAATATAAAGAATATTAAGTATCTCCCGGCCATGGCGGATATTAGTTTTAAGAGGAGGTATGTGTATGTTGATGTTGGAGCTAGGAGTTATGGGTCTAGTATAGGGAGTTGGTTTAAGAAGCAATATCCTAAACAGAATAGGACGTTTGACGTGTATGCGATTGAGGCAGATAAGGCGTTCTATGAGGAATACAGAGTAAAGAAAGGGGTCAAATTGTTGCCATATGCTGCATGGGTGAGGAATGAGACGTTGAGGTTTGAGATTAATCATGATCCGGGCAAGAAAGTAAAGGATAGGACACGAGGGATGGGGAGAATTCAGCCAGTGAAATCTGATTCATCATCGGGAAGTTTTAATGGAGAGGTGAATGAGATTGAAGGGTTTGATTTTGCTGAGTGGTTGAAGAGCACGGTGACGGAGAAGGATTTTGTGGTGATGAAGATGGATGTTGAAGGGACCGAGTTTGATTTGATACCGAGGTTGTTTGAAACTGGAGCCATTTGTTTGATTGATGAAATCTTTCTTGAATGTCATTATAGTAGGTGGCAAAGATGTTGTCCTGGACAGAGGAGCTCCAAGTATGAGAAAACATATGGGCAGTGCTTGGATCTGTTTACTTCTCTTAGAGACAGGGGAGTTCTAGTTCATCAGTGGTGGTGATTGCCTGATTGGTGACAATCCTACTCATCTCTCTTCTTCTTGTTTTTTTTTTTTTTCAGAAAAGGGAAATAAAATCATAGTGCAAACACCTTAGGATTTAATCTTTTTTTTTTTTTTAGTATTTCCTTCGTTGCAAGTTTCTTTTCTTGTAAGAATTGCAGATGCAAATGAAAGTCTCATTACTTTATATTATTCTCTCCATTTATTAGATTTCAATGTATGAATCACTATCTAGTCTATTGAAGTGATTTTAGTTACAATTTATAACGAGATTTCAATTTATGTCTACCATTGAGATACAATTTGTTCAAAATTCAGTATTGTTGCTGACTGATTTTGGCTTTGTGTCGTTGAGAGCTTTCCATGCATTAATTAAGATGGCAAGCTTTAGATATGAGAATCCTCAACAAATGTGTTTCTTTAGTTTTATTATATGCTTAAGTGTCTCCCTAACAAATCCAAGCTTGTTTCTCTCTGGACTAGAGAGTTTCCCATGTCCCTGATAAAGAACAGGGGCAGTGCCATTTTGATCTGGTTCTGACCTTAGAAATTCGTAAACATGGCCTGACTAATGGTTCTTCCACTTCTCAAATCGTCCTCCGTGGTTGCTATATTATTGCATTCAAGCTTGTCATTTCAAGGCATACTTGCATTGCTGCCCATTGAGCACTGTTGTAAGATTATGTAGCTTATATGATTATTGTAGTGCCATTGTGCCAATTTACTTTTATGCAATTGAGTTTGCATGCCCCCTTCAAGCGTCAAAAACCATGGTCTAGTCTATTAGTCCCACATAAATGTAAGAATTGAATTGATTCTAGCAACAAAATTCGATGAGATTCCAGTTACTTTCTACTCTTGTTTGAGACCGTTCGAAAGTTCGGGCATGTAAGAATCGCTGCTATCCATGGTTCAATATTTTTACAGGCATGGGAACCAATGATTGATTTCAAATTCGTAAAATGGGCGTGCTTATCTTTAATCTTGTGTGAATTTAATTTGTTCGTGCTATCAGCTATGGTATAAATAAAATCAAAGCTACTCTATATTTTATGTAGTGGAGTGTACAATATTTTCTGTAAAAATCTATAATTATAGTATTAAGAATAAATATAAATTAAGATAACAAATATACTTCATACTATAATTTTTAAATTAGAATATTGTTTATGAATAAATAATAATTACATTGAGAAACCCGTCACTGAAAAGTTAAGTCAAATCACTTATATATGATTTTTCTAATATTTGAGAGATCATGGTAGGTTGCTAAACATTATACTTGATCTTTAAATATAAATTAATCAATTGAATTGATAATAAATTAACTTGTTTAATTTACTTAATCTTATTTTATTTAGAATTGTGATTTATATTTGAACAAATTTATTAAGAAATCTAATGAGTGACACACCTAAGAACAATTGGTCATAAATCAAAATAAAATGATTAAAGTGTAATTTATACAATGAATTATAATTTTAGACTTCAAGAAATCAAGTAAGGATTTGATTTAATAAAATTTTAAAATTATTTTGAAATAATATATTTAATATTACCCAGGTGTAAACTATATTTAGAGAAATATCTCCCATGTTTATCGTGGAATATCGATCACTATAAATTGTTTTTAGGTTGATCACATATTTAGTGAGGAATATCTCTCTTTTTACACCTACATATATTTAGAGAAATTCCTATGATGTATTTACTTGTATATATTGAGGACAAAACTCAAAATATTTTTACAAATGAAACTAATATATATATTAATTCATCCACGCAGTCAAAGAGTTGGTTTTTTCTTTTCTTTTTTTTTTTCAATCATGCATCTAGCTGAAGAGTTAATCGTCCCAAATAAACATACTTATTATTTCATAAATTTATTTTTTTGTTATAAATCTAATGTAAAACTTCATTTTTTTTTATAATTACAACTTTTTCATGATAATTGTTGATTTAAATGACAAAAATAATAATTTATAATTAAATTATCACGGTATAAATATAAAAATGACTATTATAAATTATTATTTTAATTTTGTATGAAAAATAGTTGTAATCATGATGTATTTTATATTTTTTTGGTGAAAAAAATTCTTTTTTCTTGATAAATAAACATGTTTTTTTTTAATTTTTATTAAAAAAAACTAGAAAGAAGAAGAAAATCAAGACGAAAAAAAAGGTTTTTTTTTTTGTTTTGTTTTTTTCTTTGTTACTAAACATACATGAAGCATCTACATCTCATTTTAATCGTAACATCAGCGAAAAAAGCTCTCTTGCCTCTCTTTTTTTCCCTAGAAAAAGAGCTCTCTTGACTGGCTTTACATGTCTTGAAAGGATTTGGAAAAATAATGAAATTTTTTTTATAAAAAAATCTTAAATATTAAAACATACTACTTTAGATTTTTATAGTTTAAACTTCTTAATATTAGTCTTGTAGTTTTCAAAATCTTAAATTCACTTACAACATGCATGTTTGTAATTTCTGAATTGAATTCAATTTAGAGGTTTTAATAAAATTTTATGTTTAGAATCTTTTAAATGTTTAGAATTGAATTTCAAATTAAATTAAATTTTTAAAAATATTACAAAAATAAATAAGAGGTCAACTCTTCTAATTTAAAGTTTTAAATAGAAAAAATTTAATATTAAAGTAACTTTTTCAAAATATATATCTAACCCTTTTATTTTTAAAAATATTTGAAGAAATAAGATGAATTGACATTTAAATTTAAATTATTTATCAATTAAATTTAATTATAGTAAAGTAGAGAATTAGTTATAACAATATGCGAGCCATCAACTTCCGCCAATTATTTAACAATCAAGAGACATGCACGGTAACATTTAATTTTGAAACTTATTGGATCAAAAGTGGAAAACCTAAGACTATAGAAACCAGAGTGAAATATTACTAAATCTATAAGGGCTAAAACAGGTTACCTAAACAGATACAAACGAGGAACCTGCCGTGTTCTAATGTCCCATGATTGGCTCTGGCATGTTTAGTTTCTGTTTTTTTTTCTTATCCAAATAAAATGTTGTGTTGTATATGAAAACTATCCTAGTTTTTCTCCTTTGCCCCTTCTTAATCTCAGCCTCCGGGGTCTATGGAAAATCTCATTTTCCTTCGTTTTCCTTGTTGTTTTTGAAGAAAAATGTTCTGTTGTTGATTGGATCTTGGTGGGTCCGCTTTGATTTTTTTTGCTACATTTCTAGTTGCTCATAGAATGGGAGCTTGTTGCAGTAGGGAACCATATGGTAATGGGGTGGATGTAGAGGATGCTGTTGCAGACAGAGAACAAGAGGATGGTGAGGAAGGTGATGCAATTATTGGAGATTATGGGGCCCGTGTGAGGTTATATGGAGCTTCAAAATATACATCAATGTACACCCAACAAGGAAGAAAAGTGACCAATCAAGATGCTATGACTGTTTGGGAGGTAATAAAAAAATGATATGCACGCCATTCATTGCTTCTTCTTCTTCTTCAACTTGGAGTTTTATTTCTCATATGATCCATCCATAATCAATATGTTTTGATAGTTACCACATTTCTTGCGTTGGTTTATTTTTCTTTTTGTGATTACAGTCTTAATTAATTTATGATCAATTGAGGTATGTTATTTTATGGATCAAACTTTTGTTTTCTCATGCAGAAAGGTGACAATATTTTTTTCATGAAGATGAAATTCAAAATTTTTGCTGTAATATTGAATTTGTTTTAACATCTCATTGCCTTATGCATTGTTGTTCTTTTTTCTTGTTGCCTTGCCCATGTTTTCAAAGTTTTATTTGGATGTTAATTACTTTGACAATAAGATTTTAGGTTTCCAGAGAAAGTTGCATTTCTCATGCATTTTGTCGTTTGCTTGCCATGTATTTGTTGGTTATGATCTGGTATTTTTATTATCAACCTGCAGAGCACAAGAGATGAAAGAAACGTTGAAAAAGTTGATTAATTACTGCATTTATTGCTAGCCAGTTGGTGAATAGAGATCTGAAATGCATTGTTCTGACTTGAAAAGAATTTCGTGAGAAATATATAGGTTTATAATTAGCATTGCAGGGCTAAGAACAAAAGAATTTGATTTCAGTTAGCTAATTTGGGGCTTAAACTAGGAAAGACACACCGCGCCTCTTCATTTATGCTCAATTAGATGCAATTTATTTGCTCTATATTACTCCAAGCATCGCTCATTTTGAATGCTAGTAAATAATCAATCTCATGTATTCAACTAAACTTTGAAGCTTGATCCAGGAATTTACTGGTGATAAGGATATGCTTTTCTGTGGAGTTTTTGATGGTCATGGCCCCTATGGTCACAAAGTTGCGCGCCATGTACGTGATACTTTACCCTCGAGGCTCTCTAGTGCAATCAAAGCATCACAGAATAATAGCTTCAAACGTAGAGATAACGAAGGAAAAGGAGATAATAGCGACGAGGTCAGTAAAAATCAAGGTGACGAAGATAGTGGCGACTATGATGATAGCAGTAGTCTGCTGTTATCTTCATGGGAGACCAGCTTCATTAAATCTTTCAAGGAAATGGATGAAGAACTTAGCCTTGATGCCAGCATTGACAGCTTTTGCAGTGGAACTACTGCTGTGTCTGTAATTAAGGAGGTATAAGTTCACTCTTAAGTAAATTCGTTGTCAATGGATAGAGATATTTTTTTTGTTGTTTGTTTCTGAGTCCTTGATTTCTAATTTTCAGGGAAACAACTTGATAATTGCCAACTTGGGCGATTCTCGTGCTATTCTTTGTTCTAGGGGCCCCAAAAACCAACTTGTTCCCGTCCAACTCACTGTTGATCTAAAACCAAATATTTCAAGTGGGTGTTTTCTCATTACCTTTCAATGCATGACAAGAGTTGCGAATCAAATTAACCTTCTTTTGATTCTTACGGTAACTCAGGTGAAGCTGAAAGAATCAAGAACTCCAATGGCAGAGTTCTTGCATTGGATCAAGAACCAGAAGTTTTCAGAGTATGGATGCCTGATGAAGATTGTCCTGGTCTCGCCATGGCAAGGGCTTTTGGAGATTTCTGCCTGAAAGATTACGGCCTCATTTCAACTCCTGAGGTTTCTTATAGAAGGCTAACCGATAAGGATGAATTTGTGGTTCTAGCAACTGATGGGGTAAGAGGAATGAAAAACCAAAATATCTGATAAATTAACTTATTGGCTAACTAGCTGGTGTTCACCACGGAAGTTCTTGAAACTGAGGATGATTGAATTCACTGGAGAAGTCGTGAATTGACAGGAAATGCAATAATCAGTCTAGTATGAAGCAAAACAAACACTAGTCGTTTGGACAGAATAGAAGGGGAGAAAGCCTGTACAGTTATTTTTTGTCAAGTGTGACATAAGCCCTGTACCATATAGCTTATTGATTACTTTTTCACTACATTCGATTCACCTTGTAGAATTTGAGGATTTTTGTTTTATTTACAGGTATGGGATGTGTTAACAAACTATGAGGTCGTAAAGATTGTTGCTTATGCAAGGAAGCGATCCATGGCTGCTAAATTGGTAGTAAAGTATGCTGTTCGTGCATGGAAAATTAAATATCCCGGATGCAAGGTCGATGACTGTGCAGTTATATGCTTGTTTCTGAAGAATCGAACTTTGTTAGCCAGATCCTTTTCTGAACTGACCCAAGTCAGTGTGAATCACTCAGAGCTTGAAGCCTGCTCTGATGTGAGCTTGGCCAAGCTTGAAAACTACTCTGAAGTGAGCCGGGCCAGTCTCAATCACTCAGAGATTGCAGCAGTTCCAAGAAAGTTTAGATCCAAGAAAAGAGGGGAAATCTCCGAAAATGCCAAGATTTATCTAAACTCGGACGAGAATGACTGTCCTCCTGCCAGATTAGACAAAGTAAATTCAACCGGTAAGTTCCCTCGTTTGCGCAATGTTTTGAGTCGGCGAAAATCAACCAAAGATCATGAAGCTGTTGAAGCCTGGTAACAATCTTCTTCTGTGTCTTAAACCTAACAATGAGGTCATGCCGAGGTGGCCTGCACCTCTGGGAATACTTATGCCTCGTTTGTAAAAATATAGAAAGCTAAGAACCATGCTGGGTTTCTCCCCGTTCTGCTTGAAATCATCCCTCAATATAATTTTAACTGGAAATACTAATAGATAAATGGTCATTCGTAGCACTCTTCACTATTTGTGGCAGATGATTGAAGACTCTACTGGTAAAATTAGTGATAGTCGCTGTTTGTTTTTCCTTGTTTTTTTTTTCTTAAAGCATGGTTACAAAATTTGATATGAGAGTTGACCCTGTATAAGACTTGTGTAATGCTCTAAAATTTTCATATAAATTTCTCTTTTTTTTATTATTGTACAAGTGAAAAATG
>Ga0307517_10014919_pt1 | contig 10378 bp, 10 predicted proteins | sample 23_EM_MG_FD_194515 | JGI IMG/M metagenome (GOLD analysis project Ga0307517, IMG submission 194515) | Populus trichocarpa ectomycorrhiza microbial communities from riparian zone in the Pacific Northwest, United States - 23_EM | ecosystem: Host-associated > Plants > Roots > Unclassified | place...
AATGAAATAGCCCCCAAGGAACAATGAAATGCCTAGGCATTTCATATCATATTTCTCTGGGGGGGATTGAAAAGACTGTGCAGGCAACTGCTTACATTTTATCATAAAGGGTGGTAGGTACTAGTGATCCAACGGACATTTGAGAGTAACTGTGGGGTACGCATTGGGATCTGCCGTCCGCATGTGTTCACCCCCATAACTTCCGAGTTATTCCTTCGCCGAGAAGCCAGCTTGAGGAGGGGGATATAAGATATCCGCGGGTCCCGGTCGTCAACCGCAAAAATTACAAGTGCGGATAGAGGCAGCGCACTGAGGATCAAGAGAAGAAACGCAAGACATATCAGACTTTAGCGCCCAGTTAATGCAAACCTGTCCGCGCATGACATGACCTAGATTCTCTTTAATCTGGTAGGCCACAGTCAGTGGTGAATGGTTTAAGAGGCAGAGCCTTGGGATCTGGCAGGTGCGTTAATGATCTTGTCTAACAAAAGGGAGGCATTCTGGTCGGACCGAATCTTGACAAACCTCAATTAAATGTAGGGTGGACATTTATATATGGTTGGTAAGATTTCTCAGGGTTTCTCTCAACCACTTCTGCACCACGCTATCCACGATTTCCAGTGAGTTCTTCTCCATGAACATCATATGACCATTCCCCATTATCCCTACACTGGAAAGCTCCACATGTTCGACGATCACCCCAGCGCTTCTCAAAAATTCGACGCTACACGCATCATAGACGGAGTGATATCCCGATTGCGAAGTTACAACCAAGACAGGGATGTTGGCAAGGTTAACGAGCTGGCGCGTTGGTGACACTTGTTGAATACAGGTGAAGTTGGTGTCGGAAGATACGATGACGGTTTGGAGGTCCATAGGGGATTGAATGGGAGGAGAGAACGTAACCGGAATTTCTGTCAATCCATATGGTCGGGCAGGCGTTAATGGTGGGAATACTGCATTAATGAAAGGCGGTCCTATTGGTTCAATGGCCACGACTGCCTTCACAAGCAATGGGCGGGCATCCCCTAAATTCCACCCATACTGCCCTGACTGTGAATGGGTGAGCACAATTGCAGGCTAGCGCCGGAGAGAGTTATCTCGGTGACTCCTCTAAAAGCAATGGTAAGCCACGTACCCCAATCTTATCCAATAAGGCCACGCCCGCTCTTTGTACCTTCTTGGAAGCCTCCTCATTCGAAGAAATAAAAGGCAAAATTGACGCATAGAAATTGTCAAAAGTCTCGTCGCCTCGGCTACCATTTCCTGGCCATTGGGTATGAAGCTCTGCTTGAGGCCATAGATTAAAGCGTCGCGTCGCCGTAAATCGTTGTTCTATTGTTAGTGTATTAAACTGGCTCTGTGGACCATCGACTCTTTGCTGCCAAGGCGAACGTCCTCGAGACGGCTGATCAACAATGTAAACCTGGTAAGGATTAATGAAAGGTCCACATGCGGCAACGAAGACATTCCAACCTCGTATCCCTTTTTCATGAAATAATCAGCCCATCCTGATCTGCCATCAGGAGTGTTCAGGAAGTTTGTACCCGTCATGCCTAGAGTTTATTTATTGTTGGTTTGTATAACTGAGGGAGTTCACGCACCATTTCCCGGAATCATAACGATAGGGAGCTTTGCCGTAACATTCCCTGGCACAAGATGCTCAACATACATCTGTCCAAATGAAATAGCGGCGCCTTCTGTCCCCGCTGGTATTGCTGGATCATACGACCCACCAACATAGAAGTAGGATCGACGGTGCAGCAGACTGGCACCTGGGAAATCATAACTGATGTCGACAATATCATCTCCGACGGGTATTGTAGAATTCAGACCTAGATGAGGGGACAGAGCAAGGATAAGCGCCAGGAATGTTACTCTCATCATGAAAGGCCTACTGAACCTTGGGTTCTATCGGACCATCATGGTACAGGTGGAGTAATTGACACGTGGACTCGCCTCTCCATCCTCACGCAATCTTATGTGAAAAGTTCCAGGAAATACTAGTCATAAGTGGCAAATAAATGCATCCAGTTTGCCAAGATTCGGTTCATTAAATGCTAGGCAGCGAGTTGAGGTCATTTCAAAGACAAAAGATGCATGACCGGACTGCAAGGAGGCAAGCTTGGATCCAATCTAATCTTTATGGCCCATTAAATGCATAATAAGCGAGCCATCTAAGCAATCATCTTCGTAGATGACTACTGATTCTGAGCCCATAAATTAGGTGGATGCTCCTCAGACTGGAGCGGTATTTTCTCTCAAGTCGCAACGTTATGGAATATTGAATATTGAAGGTCCATTACCATCCAAAATAAAAAAGCATTATTATTCGTAACATGGGCACCAAAAGAACATTACAGATCACTACTCGACGCTAAGGCTCAGGATGCGGTATTTATCATTCTGCCCTGAATATCTGGAGGCGACAAGAATCATGCGCTCTCTCGTTTCTCAGGCTCCTGATCGTGCACCTAAGCATAACAAGGGTTAGTGATGCTACGTAAAGGTGTTGCAAGGGGACAAGATATACTTCGCCCTTTTCAGCGACGAACTGTTTGGTGAACGTCTCGTCTTCAGCAATAATCTTCTTGCGGTAGGCTTCTGATCCGATGACTGTTGGAAGAAAACCATGAGCCAACACTTCAAAAATAGCAAAAGCGATAGTTCATACTCGAGGACTCGCGGTACAGAAGGTCGATCTGCTCCAGCGACAGGCCCTTCGTCTCAGGGATCATGAAATATCTGTAAGACAATCTCCCATCAGCACAATGCAGAATAGCCAGAATTTCAGTGAATGAATTACGTGAAAACCAAGCATCCGACACAAGTGGAACCCCAAATGAAAAACACCTTGACACCTAAATTCGCCGCCTTCACTCCATTGATACCTGTCGTTGTGGGGTTGACCAGGTAGGGTGTGGCATAACCGATCCCAAAGTTCCACAACCAGTTACTAGCAACGGCAAGAGACATGCTCTTTGCGCGAATACCGAGGGGCTGGGAAGGCATCCTCAACAAAGAAAAGAGTAATGGAAAGAAAAAAAACTCACGAAAAGCTCTCCCGTAAGTACCCAAATAACGGGACCCCAAGAGGTGGCGAAGAAGGCTATGTAACTGTACAAAAAGAAGTTCAATAACTGTTATGATAGCGATAAGTGGATAACCAACATGCAAGTGAACGCAATCAAGACTCGTTGGGCAGCCAAGTTCACCTCAACGCCTGATGCAGTTACCGTGGGGTGACCAGCTGTAACACCCACGATGGCAACGATGAATTCGCTGATACACATTCCAGCAGCACCGATGAGGAGGAGCTTTCTTCGCCCGACACGGTCAATGAGTTGAATACCGAAAATCGTCATGACGGTATTGACGACATCTGCTATAATCCTGTAGTGGAGAAAGAAATTAAGCAAAGAACAGGACTGGCGGGTTTGAAGATTTACGTGATGATGAAGGGATTCCTGATTCCAGCTTGTTGGAAGAAAGTCTAGATGTGATGAGTCGACAACTTCGTCAATGGATGAGTGGAGACGTACGGTTCCATAGTAAACTAGGGTGTTGGTCAGCAGAGAAAATGAATTGGACCAAGGATACTCACAAATGAAGTTGATACCGGTGAGTTGTTGCCACTACATCGTCTCCTATCAGATCTGGATACAGAAGGTGTGATATTTATAGAACGCACCCCTTGCATGAAAATCCCAGTCCACGTTCTGAAGCCATTCCTGTTTTCATTATTCTTGAAACAGTCAAGGTATGTGGTGGATCCAGCCTGTTTCTCGACAGCGAGCGCAGTAGAGATCTCAATCGCCTCTGCCTCGACTTCCGGCGAATCCGAGGGCAAGGTCATGAGCCTCCCAAGAGACTTTCGGGCATCGGCTTGACGGTCCTTCAAAAGGAGGTAACGCGGGCTTTCCGGCAAGAAAGCCTGTTAAGAAGAAAGTTCGTGAGAGAGTTAGCTCCTGGGTAGAATTTCGCGTACCATTCCACCTGCGAGGATTGCAGCCCATGCGAATTGTACAGCGATGGGAGTCTAGGAAAATGTGGGTAATCAATGTTAAGAATTTCATACCTGTCGCGTAACCGGGGTGCCATAGTCGCACCCAGCGTTACGAAAAATTATTATAAATGTCAAATTTACTCACCCTCCACGACCTGTGACTCTGTACATCCTTTGTGGCGTTCAACACAATGGCAGCGAGGAGTGCTCCAATGGTAACTGAAGTATCATCAGTACATCATTCATGAGGCTAGAGGAGGAATGAAACGTACTGGCCAATTGGTAAAGTCCAACAATAAGTCCACGGATCGACTTGGGCGCGCACTACCAAATTGGGAATTGTCAGAAAGGAGAAAACCCAGGGTAGAAAACACCATACCTCTGATTGATACATGGGAACGAGGCATGACACAAGACCCTGTGACGAACCAGGTCAGAAAAGAAACAAACCGTCCCAATAAATTACACACCACACCGAAACCAGCAATGACTCGTCCGACGATGAAAGTCGCCCATTTGGTGTCGAGTTGGAGACCAACACCCAGGCAAAAGACAAGGCAGGACATGATTAGACCCCATTTACGTCCTACTATATCTCCCATCGGAAATGCCAAGAGGGCTCCAAAGAAAGTACCTGCTGAGAGAATCGAGACCTAAAATCCACTGTTAAGTACAGCCAAGGTAAAGAGCAGTCGTCGTCAGCAACTTACCACAAGACTTTTGTCGTTCGTGGCGAGGTAGTAATTCAATTGACCCGTGGCGTCAAATCTGCCAAACGTTCGGAGCCAGTCATCCATTGCAATTACTCCTCCAATCGTTCCCGTGTCATAACTGCGAGTTGTTCAGCTCTTGTTGAATACAGCAAGGGCTAACAAACCCGAATAAAATTCCTCCAAAGCCTGCATGGTTTAAGCCTTGTCAGGCACTGGTCTGCAAGGTTCAGAGTAGTCCACAAACCTGCAAAGGCCGACATGACAATTGCCCATAGCAGCGACGATGTTTCGACACCACCGCCAGTTCCTCCTGGACCACCAGCCATGATGATTCACGCGTTAACTTTTGGGGGTGTATACGTAAGAGTGGAAGGCGCTGGGTTAAACGAAAACAGGGTGGGACAAGTGCGAAATCGGAAGAACGGAGGTTGATTTAAGGCTAGTTTATATGGGTTTGAAGAAGTCCTCAGCCATGCCGTCCATGCTAAAAATAGATGGCCTTGAGATCGGTCACTAACCATGCAGCACACGGACATCCCGTTCCTGGGTCCGTGAAACGCGTTGCGGGGTTGGAGGATGTTCTTGACGATTTTGCACCTGGATTATGGGGTAAATCCTCCCCAGGAATAAGTCACAGTCCGCATTGCACACGCAATGTAGGTGGTTATTGAGAGTGGGCTTTTGGAGTGGGAATCAGGCACGATGTCCATTCAAGCTTTTCGGTCAAGTGTTCCGAAGAAGATTGGAATGTAGAAAGATACCTAAAGATACTCGCTGGAGATGCATTGACTCGGATGACCTGGTGGGTGAACAAATCAGCAGTCGGTCTCCGGATTTCCAAGGTCCGCAAATTAAGTATAACTCCGCCAGGCTTTGCCGACATGCCAATTTTTGAAAAGTACCCAAGTTTAAACGGTCTAGTTTCCGGACGGCGGAAAGTCGTTCTACTAATAGCCTTGTGCGGGCCCTTCGTTTTACGAAAGATGTTAGTGATCTTCTAGTAGTACCAAGAATAGCCATCTGCTGCATTCCATCAAAAGCGAGAATTCCATCAACATGTGCTCTAGCTTGACTCCATCCATCCATCTCTCACGAAGGGATGGGAGAAAAATTCCCCCATAATCTTCTGCGGGGAGGTCCCCTCTCCCTCTGTCTTGTCGCTGATCCATTGGCTCATCCGATCTTCGGATGTGCTTTCATCGATGATCCAATTTCTCGCACAATAAATGTGATATCTTCGAAGATATCTGCACAATTAGTCAAGGATTTGGTCTCAGATCCGGGGATGGCGGAGGGCTAAAAGAATCTATCCCACAGGACTCAGTAATCAGTAATCCCATCGAAGTCAGCAGAGTTGATATAAGATCTCAACGAGGCCAGCCTTTCCGGAAAGACACAATTGTGTGATATGCAGACCTACCAGTAAAATTGAGATCCAATTGCCAGTGGGCGCGAAGATTCCATATATATATCTCCAAGGGATCAGCTCCCCCCCAGCTCAAGTGCTACCCTCATCTTCTATGGAGTTTCCTCCGAGCTTCTAGGTCGATACTTCCTTTCGTTCCAAATATTTCAAGGACGCTCGTAGCTCAATTGCGAATAATTTGCTAAGACTCGAGCATTGAAAAATTGGAGATGGTTCCAAAAATCTTTGGTCTATGTCGACGATCTAGAACCCGCGAAGCGATTTACGGCCGATTCCAACTTGACCACCATACAAATTTTGGGATCAGCTTTTCCACGAAGACCGCCCACAATTTCGTCATCAGGCACATAAATTTCTGTTCTTGCTAAAGAAAGATAAACTGGTAAAATTCCGTAGAGAATGAAGTTGAGTTAGTAATACATAAGTAGCGAATGTAGACAGGTATATGGTAATAATAAATGCGAAATTGAGGCTCTGAATCAGAAAGCGACATTCAAGGAAACGATCTGGGAAATTTTCTTTTTGCAAGTCGAGATCAATTTCTTGCCCTTGGACATCAGAATGTTCTCCGTGTCGTCGCCGCCGCTCATGCTTGTCCAATCACGGAATATTCGGGCCAATGTCTCTACATCCTCATCTGATTCATCGAATTCTGATCCAGAGGGTGAGTCGAGAAGCGAAGCAGCTCCTCGACCTCGAACAACCTCTTCGTAATCCGGGGGTGGAGATAAATCATCTTCGACATCACCCCCGTAGTCGCCCTCGTTCCATACAGCTCTGCGATCCCTGGTGCACTCGTCCATCTTATCCCTGAACCACGCAAACGACCCTCCGTCCACCCGCACATCCCCATGCAACGCTTCGCAGAAGTTGCTCTCCATGGTCTCCAGTTCCCCTTCCCAGAATCTGTCGTTCGTCAGATCCATCCAGAAGTCCACTTGGTATGATACACCGCACACCTCCGTGGCCGCGACCATATAGGCAGAAATGAAGAGGCGGTTGGCATCCTCGTCGTGGCGCTCTGCGCTTTCCTGAATAGCGGCTTTGTATCGGGAGAGTAAGGTCATCGCGGCGACTGCCACGGAGATGTCCAATTGGGATCGGTGGAGGATAGAGGATATATACGAAATGAGGTGTTTCCGCCACAATGCTAAGGGAACAGGTGGGCGAAAAAAGTATTTGGGTGGGTATTTGGGTGGAAATAGTTGGAGCATGTGGTTAGAGCAAATCTCGGAGATAGCTTCATAATCGTATGTCTATTGACATTCTTGCGTTAGGACTGATCAATATTGACAAGGGAATATCGACTTACCGAAAGTGACATGCTGTGTAAATGTTTGCAGCGTTTGAAGTGACAGTTAGATGTAGGCTGGTATGTTGCGAATAGCGTTGGTGCAAAAAGGTTGTACGGGTTGATGTTCATGTCGTTTTATAGGCAGTTGAACCCCCTTTCCGAAGTCTTAGTATGCTGTGAACAGATGAGGTCAACAAGAACCGTGACGTTGTGCCCCTTTCACTAGAAAACGTTTCAAGGCCAAGATAGGGGACCCCTTGAAACGGTCGTCCCCAGCGCACAGTTCAGGAAAGTTTAAAGATCAACATGTAGGTGAAACTAGCTCTGTGACGATGTCAATCTGATGAGTTTGACACTTTGATCGGTCGAACGTGATCACATTTTAGGCGCCCATCATGCGTCATCATTGATGGGCTGACGAATTTTCCCAGTGCATCACACGTAAAGTGACCGTTTGATGCAAGTTTTATCCACCATTTACCATCGTATTTAGCTCTGTTACAAATACTACAAGAAGATTACGGAAGGCAATGGCGTTCCCAACCCCGGCCTAGAAAAGAGGTTTCTCGTGCTTATACACATGCTTATTTCAACTCCTAACTGCGATCACTGTTTTGGTAGCGATGTTTTACAACCTTTGAAAAAGAAATGACGCATAATCACCTGATTCCATTATGTTTGATTTCAATGAAGACTGGTGACGCATGCGGCAATTGGTGACAGATGCTTGATATTTGAAACGTAGCTTCGCCAATCGCCGATAACACTGAAATGGTCTCTTGGTTCAACGCATTCTGAGCGGGTAAATTGGTATGAAAAGTGATCTTCTTCAAGTGAGGCACAAGCTAGCTGTCTCCTCTGGCCACCTTCCAAGATTAAGGAGTTCGCGATGTGTCAACCTCTTCAAGATTTGGTGCGCTTTTGAGGGCTCGGATCAACTGACTAGAGCCCATCTTCGCTCGCAGATGGAACCTTCTGAGGGACTTCCTTACCCCCTTGAGAGCTACGAAATCAGAAACCAGGGAACGGGGACAGTGATTATCGAGGCTGACGATCTCGAGAACAGGAAGTTCAAGCTCTGGGAAGATAGTATTAGATGGCGACTGGACATTATACCTGATACTCAAATACCTAAGATTCGTCATGGAAATAGAGGCGTCAAAAATACGTGGCCGAGATGTTAAGGCTATGAAGCGTAGCTCTAGCTGCTCCAGGGTTTCTTTTGACTCGTCCGAAATGTCATTAATGTTTTGGTGCTGCCTCGTCCTTGCCTAGATAGTCGCTCGGAGCACTGTCGGAGCACTGTACGGTGATGCGGAAGTGGCGGGGTTTAGAAATGCCAGAAATACTAACTTCCCGCGAGTTTGGAGTATCGAACTTTGAGAACCAGGGAATCAGCTCATCTGAAAAATATTCGGAGGGATGCAATCCAAATTTTTGTAGTCGTGGGAAGGCACGCCCCGAGTTCCTTTGGAGGAGCTTCTGGGCAGAACAGAATGCGTCCAGGACAGTAAAGTTCGACTGTATGACCAGTCCACGCAACCCATACGCATGTCCCGCCAGCTTTTTGATCGCTGCCAGTTCACAGTCGTTAACTTCGTGGTCATTGGCCGGTCAACGTGCAACCATTGTAAATCTCTGTCCTTTGAACGCAGAGGAACAACTCCGAGAAGATCCAGCCCCATAGCCGTTGTTTCCCCAGTGAAGAATTTAATCCGTGGGAGGTAGGACCAAAGATATGGAACATTGAGTGCCACATCGCGCCATCGCTTGCAGACATGGGAAAGGGAGAGAGATGCAGGACGGCGTCGATCTTTGGGTGGCCATTCCTCGGGATCAAACAGACAGAATTTAAATACGCATTCCAGCAATTCTAGCGGAAAGGTACGAAAAGAGGATAATAGCTGTTCGTGGTCGTGAATGAATCGCTGCTTCTCAGAAGGGTCATCTCGGAGACGGACATCCACTTTCGAGCGCTCGAGCTTGAGCAGCGCAGCGACTTCGGAATTTCGAGCAGCTACAAAGACCTCATCGGTTCTTGTGTACAAGCTATGGGCGTCCGAGCAGTGTTCTCGAAGGACGTCGATGGGAAGTCACATTAACAATCCGGAAAGAATACACGACAGTGGATCCTTCAATTTGGGGTGTTTCTTTTCCATTGTTGGGAAGGTGATGGACGTTTGAAAGAGGGCCTTGAACCTCCTGAAAACTCTTTGATAAACCAATGGCAGCAGCTAACCGGAACTTGAACAAAGAAAACACCGCCACCAGTTCTTATCGGGCCAAGGCTAAGGCGCTAAGCTGCTTGGGCTTGCTGGTCATTGGCTTGTCGTGATTCGTGGAACAAAATAAAGATGTATTTCGACCGTCGTGATATATATATGTGTTCCGCTGCGTTCAACTAGGTATGTATGTTCCAGAGTATAAGTAAATGTACCAAGTAGTAGCTACAGGTAGTGATAGTCCCATAAAAATCCAATGTCTACTTTTAGTTCGTTGTCCATAAATTAAAGTTCTCTATCGATATAAATCTCTGTCCTAGAAAGTTCGAAGTCCACCGGATGAATATTAAATACATGGTTTCTTACAGGCGCTCGTATTCAAGGAATCCTTCCTCGAATGATCCGTCTCCTTTCAGTCCATAAACAAGATCCAGTGCATTATCCGATGTGCGCAATGCTGCTTGGATAAATCAAAAGGGAATAAGTTGTTGTATAACACAAAAAGCACAAGCAGGAGCAGGAGCAACCAGGAATCTACTCACGGTGATCCCCCGGAATAAACACAATGGCCCTAGCCCCTTTGATCGCCCAAAAAAAGGTAGAATTGGGGCTCGAAATATCAGCCAAGAAGAGTGCTTCCCATCTCGTCAGAATTGCCGCCGCTCGTTGGCGAAATTTATATTTCCGATTTCCAGGAAAGCGGATGTACCCGACGAG
>Ga0307517_10014920_pt1 | contig 10377 bp, 8 predicted proteins | sample 23_EM_MG_FD_194515 | JGI IMG/M metagenome (GOLD analysis project Ga0307517, IMG submission 194515) | Populus trichocarpa ectomycorrhiza microbial communities from riparian zone in the Pacific Northwest, United States - 23_EM | ecosystem: Host-associated > Plants > Roots > Unclassified | place...
GTGATGGTTAAAGGAATGTGTGGAGGGTTCTTGAGTTCAGCGAGAGTGGGTGCGAGTTTTTGAAGTTTTACGAGGTTGAAAAAATTCCTGGCACCCCAGAAAATTCTTGTGCTCGAAAAAGGGGCTCGAAAAAAGGAGTGACGGTTGCGTGAGGGCTTGAAAAGGTTGATGTCGACGTCCGAGGAATGGATCAGGGAGTGCCGGGGCCCATAACCTGTTGGAAAATGAGGCGGGGACCCAAGGGCAGAAGGGCAAACGAGTGATATTGGTGGTGGTACAGGGTCAAGAAGCGTATATGGGAAGGAAAAAATGGGGGCGCCAAAGAAGCCCCCAATGTATCTACACATACAAACAGCAGGTGGCGCGCACCGAGTTGGCTACAACAACATGAAATGTCAACATCATGAATCCCAAAGATCAACAGGACATCAAGATGGCCTTTGATATGCTGAAGGTGATTTGGAATTTACCTCGAGAATCAAGCAACAAGAACCCAGGGTTTCAACAGGCTCGTGAAGCACTTTGGATCTTGGGGAAACTCCTCTTTCACCTCATATATCCATTTCTATGTGTCAATCTCTCTCTCTCAGAGCAGCTGGAACATCTAAGTGCTGCAGCCCATCTTGCACTCACCCTTTACTCTAGTGTTTGAAGGTTAGGTTAGCTAACTGGAAAATAACTGAGACTGGACCAGACCCTAACCAATTAGGACTGCAAAATATGCTAACCGATGCTAACTGTAACCACGGTCTGGTCCTCGGTTAGCTCTAATTTTAGATTTATGAATAACTGACTAAAACTGGTCCTAACAGGTCTTCATGTCCTTATATTATATATACATATACCCCTAATTTAGATCTTTCTAACAACCCTAAAATCATAATTTTTGGTCCGATATTAGGGGAGTTATAACTAAACTAAGGATTTGTGATGTATAATTTAACCTAGTCTCTCCTAGACAGACTGCAATATATGTGATGTACCCTACAGCTCACGATATATGAAGTCTGTTTATTACCATGCCCTCCGAACCGTGTCAGAAAGTTATGTAATCTTCGGAGATTGAAAATTCAGTCGAGCTCACTTAACAAGATGAGGGGAACCCTTTTGGAGATATTTTGGAGAGAAAGATATTTAAATAAATAAATTGAACCTTGTTTTACAATTTGAGGATGCGCCGAGGCGAGATGGGCAAGTTAGGGAACTAGTTGCGCACAAGGCCGAAGATCATGTGATGTCGTTCTGCTCTCAAACCGACTAATACGAAAAGGACAACGAAATCCCCTCTTCACATTATAAATTTTTTTAATTAGTTCTCCTTGAACTAAATATATATACTTTGTCTCTAAGAAATATGCAAAGACTTACTTCATCGTGTCAATTGGACGCAACGATAATTGGAACTCCGAAGATTACATAACAATTTTCTGACGCGGTTTGAGGGGCATGGTAAAAAAAGGACTAAATTTAACCCCAGTCACCAAGTGACACACAGCGCTTGTTTGGCGCTTGTGAGTTGCCACATCACCATCTCCACCACCCATCCTCTCGTCTCCACTCCCCCCACAATTGTCGAACACATAGCAAATGCCCACACAGGGCCAAGCCAAAGCAGGTGCACTATTTTTTTGAAGTAGGAGATGGGAGGTGTTGAAGGACAAGTGTTAAAAAGGCCTGGGATTAACAAGGTTCGTTTGCACCCATTTTTTGATTGTTCTCAGCGTTTGGGGGTGCGTTTGGAGGCTAAAAATCGCCATTTTCAGGATTAGGTTTTACCTTGATGATTGGTTTAGTTTTCGTTTCACTGTAACCAACGCAGGAGGAGGTGTTAGGGTTTAGGGGAGAACCTTTTTGAGCAGGTTCATTCTCATCCATTTTTGGGTCATTCTCGATGTTTGAGGGTGCGTTCGAAAGCTAATAAGCACCCCTTTCAGGATCTGGTTTTACCTCGTTGATTGGTTCGGTTTACGCCCCGAACGAGGTGTTGCATCATCCTCATGCCCCTCCCCTTGTACAGGATTTTGAGTAGGTTCGTTCTCAGCCATTTTGGGGTCATTCTCGATGTTTAAGGGTGCATTCGAAAGCTAATAAACACCCCTTTCAGGATCTGGTTTTACTTCGTCGATTGGTTCAGTTTACGCCTTGAACGATGTGTTGCATCATCCTCATGCCCCTCCCCTTGTACAGGGATGTGGGCATAGCCTCTCACGCTTTTTCTATCTGTTGAATGGGACCTAAACCTCTAGCGAAGTTGAAGTTTGACTCGGTCCTCATAGAATACTGTATTAGCTACATATGTCAAGTATTTTATGCATGCATAACTGGTCCTAACCGGTTCTAACCGATCCTAACTGGTCCTAACCAAGACCAGTTATAACCAGTTATATAACCGCAAAAAACCATAATTAACTGGTCTGCACTGGTTCGGTTAGGTTATTTTGAGTTTTTGAAATAAAACAGACTGGTCTTGGTCTTGGTTAGGCATCCTGGGATTAAAAAACCGGACCAGACCGGACTTTTAAACACTACTTAAAACTATCCTGATAATCATTTGTTTCCATAAATTAGTACCTCTGTAACTCTGTTTTACATTTCAATCAACTAATTCTATCATATACCATAAATACAGCTGTATGACCATAATTCCTCCCATATCATACCATTTGACCATTTGACTTTAACTTGTACAGTATGGATGACTTGTGGAAGAGCCTGTATAAGCCCATAATATGTATGGTGTGAAGCCCTAGGTCACCCTAGAAGCTTTCGATGGCTACCATGTACTTATAATAATAAAGTTATACAGGAGTTGAACATGAGAAGAGTGTCATGTTTGCTAACAAATATAGCTATCCCAGTGAAAAGTTCCCAGTACTACCTGCTATCCATTGTCCTAATCCCACTGATGAATGCTTCTTCATCTGTCAATGAATATTGTATGTTGGCATATGCCATATCCCTGTCGGACCTTGAGTTCCAATCAACATCAGCAAGGCTGAGCATAGAACCATACAGTTCTCATCCACGCTAAATTCATGAATGCACTCAGACATCCAATTTAAGAAGCAGTCTGAAAGGTCCAAATGTGCCTAATTGATCCCACCATATGTTATAAATAAAAAATATTGCGCTCGATTGAAGCTCATTTCCCACTTGGAAATTGGAATTTTCCTGCTCTCCTCTTGTCATCCTCAGGGGTGTCATTAATAAGGTAAGCACTTGTTGTTCTTGTTCTCAAATGTCAGAGTTCTTGCTATGTTGACCAAGCATCTCGCCGCCATTATATCCAATGGCAAGAAAAGATGAGATAGTCAGCCAATGTTTCATATGCGCTGTGACAGCTCCTCTAGTGCCCACCATTTCATTTCTCGAGTGCTATATGCTTCCTACTGATTGTCAAATTCCCATACGACGAGGCCAATATACAAGTCCAGCATACATGACAAGTCTCTCTTGTTTCAAACTCCTAGCGGATAGTGATGATAATAATGACATTGAGGACGGGTCCTTGCCCGAAGAGACATATGGCAGTTTAGTCAGATTTTTGTAGCAAAAATGCCTTTGTCAACATTTTATCAACTTTACCCAAATTAGGTGCTTACTCAAATTTCCAGACAAGATTAAAGACTGCCTGCAGAACACTGGTTTTTATTCAATTGAATCACTCTCTTGCTCTATGTTACTAGCAGCACCAATATTGAGAAGGTCATAGAGCCAGCTAATATACCAGACATTTTAGTCAGTAATCAAAAATTCAGAGTAGGTCAGGACAAAGTCGTCAAACTGTCGACAAGGGCATTTCCGCTACAGAAATCTGATTAAAGTCCGAATTTACTTTTTACTGAGCGTGATGAGTCCAAGTCCTATATAAAGTCAGATGGTCCGTCGCCTGGATGGCAATGAACCTGAGGGATGGGGAAGAATTGCAGGGACCTCCCTCCGGCCCTGGACCTGTATCTTATCAGTGTCTACCGAGAGACGAAGTAGTCTGGGCAATTCTACATCGGCCATTTGCCTGGCCATTTTGAATGAGTCGCGTGATCGAATACTTACCGAAGGCGCAAGCAGCCTTGAATGAGTAGCTTAGACACAAGTCACAAACTGAAATCGAGATGCGCCAAAATCAGCAACTGTTGTGCAACACTCCATCAAAAACAAAAAAAAAAGACATACGGATTCATAGGGACGTTCCAGCGGTTGGCCATGTTTCGACAAGCCCTGTGGAAGCGCTGGGCGCCTAATATATGCAATACACAACCCACAGTGATCTTGATACCCTTGGTTTTCGAAGAGGTACGTCCTCAATTCCTCAGGATGCTGCATCCTCGGTGGGGGGAACACGACGTAGCCATCTGGAGTTAGATGGTCTCCGCGGCAGTTCCAATACCCGCGCCGTATGGTTCGGTATGGATCCAGTAGAAGTTGGAGTGTGTTGGGCCAAGTTCGGCTTCAACAAGGAGGCGGAACTGTTAGGGAGGTGTGAATTCTGTAATAGGTACGGATTCTTAGACGCAGAACCCTTAGATGGTTGAGCAGCGAAGAACGACGACTCAGCTCTCTGCATGAGTCCTCTGGGAATTTCATCTGTAAAAACAGGTGTTGAAGGAAACTCAACCGCCGCAGGCAGAGATGCGATGGAGAGTGACTCAGAAAATAGATCTGACACGATAGAAAGACGAGATTCTTCCGAACTCGTCTGGGACGTTGAGCTGGTGCTGCTCACACTAGCACCATCGATCTGTCGTCGAAGGTCAGCCATGTGCAGCTTAAATTGGGTATCCAAGGGCTTCTGAGGCACTTGAAGTTTACGCGAGGCTAAGATCCATGGGGCGGTGCCACGCTGAGAGTTTTGAGATGGAAGCTGGACCACTTGGTTTGTGTTGGGTGCGGTGGGTGATTCTGGCTTATCCTCGTGAGCGATTTCAAAAGTCGCGGAAGCGAGACCCAATGGTCGACGTGGTACAGAAGGGTTAATAGAGTTCTGTATCCAAGGAGCAGGTAACCCCGTTTTCTTGGATTCTAATACCCTGTCAAGAAAGAGATGCATTACAATGAGAACCAGGAATGAAATTCTGAGACGCACTCTCGCGGAATCACATTTGTACGATCGGGTGCATTATCCACCAACTTCGTTGCAAGGTACTCCCCACTGGGTGGATGAATCACTCGCTCTTTCGGTTTTCTATATATATAATATTAGACATTCAAAAGTATCCGTAATTTTGAGAGAACGCACCGAGATAGTGGGCTTTCGACGTTTTCTTGCTGGTGGCGGGTTTTTTCTTGGTGGTCGTCGTGGGAGTCTGCTTGGGGACGCATCCACTCACTGTCAGAGAAGCCAAAGGAACCCGAACGGACGAAGGTGCGGGGTGTGAGATCAAGGCCGGCGATGAACTCGTCCTCGTGGAACCACCGCTCGCTTTCCTGTTGCTGGCGCTGGGCTGCCTGTTCTCGGCGGTTCCTCTGCCTAGCGGCGCGAGCCTCGTCCTCTTTCCGTTTGGCCGCTTCGCGAGCCTCGGGGTCTCTCTGTTTGATCGCTTCCTCCTCTCTCCATTTGGCCGCCTCGCGTGCTGCCTCCTCCTTTCGCCGCAATTCCTCCCGCTTTGAATCTTCCTCCTTCAACTTGGCCTCCACCTCCCGGCGCTGAAGCTCCTCCTCACGGAGAAGCAAAGCAGCTTCTCTCTCCTGGATCTGGAACTCTTTCTTTCGGGTTTCCACTTCCAACTTCCGCCTTTCCTCCCCATCTATCTTCCTCGCCTCCTCCTCCAACCTCCGCTCCTCGTCTTTGAGCCTTTGAAACTCCAACGTTTGCTCCCGGATCTTCACGTCCGCCTCTCTGCGTTTCCACTCGAGACGCCGCGACGCCGCTTCGAGCTTGCGGGCCTTTACATCAACCTCGTCGTCGTCATGTTCACTCTCCTCTGAAGTTGAACTCAATTCATCCTCTTCAAGTTGCTCCTCCTTTTTCTTCATTTGCGGACGGTCCCAATTTTCCGACCCGATGACAGGACCACGGTCCTGGTGTTCCAGCACGCGTGCGCTTGATTTCTTCTGCTCCCTTTCGGAATGGGGCTTGCAACAGGTTGAACTCTGCCTCCCTGCGCGTAAGCTCCTTCTTCGACCTCCCGAGGTTTTCCTTCGTATTCACCTTATGAATGCTGGCGGTGTCATGCCTGCGGCGGTCGGTTGGTGTATCGTCGATGATCCCCCCGTTGGAGGGCGAAGGCCGTGGGATGGGAATGCTTCCAGTCGGTGCGCGTGCTGAGGCATGCGTATACGACCGTATATAACCATCTGTAACGAGAAAAAAGGAAATGTTGTCAATAAAATTATTTGGCTTTTTTTTTTCGATTACAAAGGGGCAAGACAAAGAAGAATGGCACGAACCTAACTCAGGAGGCCCATCACCATCGATAGTACCCCTGCTCTCGCCCTCTCTCCTATACGACGGTCGTCCGCTCTCCGGACGAGGCGGGTAATCCCACTCGTCTTGTATCACCGTCGGCGAGGGCACAATACCCCGATAACTGCCATATGACCCCCGCACCGCGGCAGCGGCAGAGCTGGGCAGGACAGCGCCGTCATCGTATATATCCTGCATCAGGAGGTAATCACCGACGCCGCCCACATGGGATTGTGCCACCCGCGACGCGCTAGAGGGCGGGGTAGAGTACCCCCCTGTACGCGGAGAGTACGGCGTCGAGTGCGAGTGGGCGTACTCGCGCTCTCTTTTTCCTCTATCGCGCTCGCGCTGATGATCCCAATCTCGCCCTCTCCACTTGCGCTCCCGCCGTTTTCGCTCCCACTATCCCTATCTCTGTTATCTCTCTCTTCCGCCTCCCTATCTTCATCCCATTGCAGCTCCCAATCTCGTTCTCGTTCTCGTTCTCGTCTCCACCTCTCGTCGTAGCTACTAAAAGACGATTTATGCGAGATCGAAGGATGGTACTCTCTTTCTCTGTCTCTGTCTCTGTCCTCAGAGTCTAAATAAGGTCTGGACGACTTCAACGGCCTGTCCCTTTCCGCTAGATGACGAAACCGATCTTCGATGGATGAGGAGAGAGCGGGTGTTGCGTACCGCGTCGGTGAGCTTGGACCACGCGCAGATCTCAAGCTCGAAGGAGGAGGAGGGGGCTCATGGTCGTATCGATTCATGATGCTCGCATCGATAGGGATGGGCCGGCTGTCTCTCCTGCTACCCCGTTTCGAATCTATGTCCCATGCTGGTTTGACAACGGCGGATTTGCGTAGCCGGTCTTTCACGGTAGAGGAGAAGGGACTTTCTTCCACGCCGTAGGCCCGTTCTGGGATCGTCTCAGGGGTCGGGTGGCGGATGCTCCTATCAGAGTGCCCGGACCCCGTCGAACGAATGCTGGCGGTACTCCCACGTCGGCCAAATTGGTATTTAGTCACTGGAGGAAGTGGTGGATTCTCGGTGGTCGGATGGCGGATGCTCCTATCAGAATGCCCGGATCCCGTCGAGCGAATACTCGCGGTACTCCCACGCCGGCCAAATTGGTATTTAGTCGCCGGAGGAAGCGGGGGATTGTCAGCGGGGGATTTGCGTAGCCACTCTTTCACGGTAGAAGAGAAGGGACTTTCTTCCACGCCGTAGGCCCGTTCTGGGATCGTCTCGGGGGTCGGGTGGCGGATGCTCCTATCAGAGTGCCCGGATCCTGTCGAGCGAATGCTTACGGGACTCTCACGTCGGCCAAATTGGTATTTAGTCACTGGAGGAAGCGGTGGATTGTCAGGAGTAGATTTGCGTAGCCACTCTTTCACGGTAGAAGAGGAGGGACTTTCTTCCACGTCATAGGCCCGTTCTGGGATCGTCTCGGGGGTCGGGTAGCGGATGCTCCTATCAGAGTACCCGGACCCCGTCGAGCGAATGCTCGCGGGACTCCCACGTCGGCCAATTTGGTATTTAGTCGCTGGAGGAAGCGGTGGATCCTTTTGGCTCGCAGTTGACAACCCCCGGAGGTCAGGGTTCTGAATGGGAGGTGCTGGGGGAGGCAAACGACCAAAGCGATGACGATCGGCGGAAGAGACGGCGCGTATCGAGGCGCTGGACCTGCCCAACGAGGAGTCCCATGGTATTTCAGAGTTGGATCGTGGTCTGCCTGAGGAAGAGCGTGATGACGGACGATGTTGTTCCTCTGGATCTTGGGTGTGCGCTGCAGATAGGGTTGGCTGGTACTGGTCGGTGTTGTGGCGTCGGAGGCGGCTGGGTGGCGGCGGTGCTTGATCTTCACGGTCTTGCGATGAGCCGCGCTGGGCGTTGTTGTCATGCCTGTGGCGGTAGGGGGAGGAGGGGGAGGACAAGGTCCGAGAACAGGTCCTGTCGCGGGTTGGGGGTGGGTCAGACGAGTGCGGTTCATCTGCTGCAAGTGCGCCTCGCCACCAGGGATCTGATGATGGTGTGGATCCGTTAGTGCCCCGTTCGTGTGTGGGACTTTCAGCAGCACGGGCAGAGCTATCGGAATGGTTACTTTGCTTGATGCTGTTCATGTTATTCTGTTGTTCCTTGTGGAGGACATCGTTCCAGCCAGGCAGCATCTGAACACCTGCAATCCAGCGTCGCTCGTTCCGTTCTTTCATGAGAGCGAGCTGATATTGTTCCTCCGCCAACCCCTTGATGTTGTGCAGCGTTCGCTTGTACTGGAGGTCGAGCTCTTCCCGACTGACGTTGCCCTCCATGAGCTGTACTTGCTGCTTGTCTCTGGCCTCCTGGATCATAGATTTGAAGCTCTGCTCAATGTCTTGCTTCAGCTTACGCTTCCACTCGTCATCCGGCTCGAAATCGGCGCCATCGCGTTTGGAGGGCGGGGTGATGTATGGAGGTGCATAGGAGGACAACGTGGGCATTGAGTAGAGGGCGGTTTGTGCTGTGGATATCGGGGGTGACCTGTGGCGGAGGGAAATGACTAGGCAGCGTATGGAGTGAGTGGTAGAGAACCAAAACGATTTAGGTCATCAGATGGTGTTTTTTCGCGTAATCACAGCATTACACAGGAATACCCTGGGCCTCATGTCACCTCAACACGTGTCATTGGCAACCCAATACACAATGCTCACCGATATTATCCTGCCCTCGTCGTCGTCGTCATGTGCGGTCAAGGTCTTTTTGAGATATAGCGAAGATTCAAGAGGTTGAGAATTGAGGCGTCGGCGTCGGCGCGCACTCGTCACGTGTAACACGTGCTTTGTGAGGAACTTTCAACTCTTTGGGGACTCCTTGAATTCCGAATTCTTTGTCGCGTTGCTGAGTTTTTCAATACCAGGTTGGATGGAGTATTCGGTAAGTTCTTGTTTTGGGCTCGCAGTTGAACGTTGAACGTTGAACCCTTGATTTTTCGAAAGTTCTTGAAATTTATTCCATGAGCTAGGGAATTCTCTGGCCTCATCCTGCCAGTTTGTCGTCTTTGACTCGCGGGGTGTCGCTGATCATTGTAAGCACCTTTTCTTTTCTTTTTCTTAACGTCGAAAGACCTCTCGCTGCTACGTCCAATGACAAGGAAATGGTAGATAAGTTGGGTATCCGGACGCCAAACGTCTCCCATTTACTCGCGTTGTTGTTCTCTTTCACTATGACAGCTCCTCCACCTGCGCTTTCACTTTTTGAGCGTCGAAGTTGTTCCCCCACCGTCGATGATCTCGCCGACTTCCCGTTCCCACATGTTCACTGCCATATTGGTAAGTAATCCAACTTGATGGATATGGATTTACAGAGTGGTAGTCGTCAACGCTACTTCCATCCTTTTTGGGCTTTAGAAATATGTCGGTCATAATTAGCTTGACTATGCCCCCATTTCTGTCGAATCCTCGCCTGAGGGTGGAGTATACTTACACCGAGGCCGCTAGTCTGGTAACTCGAATTCCGCATCGGTCGCTGCATGATCATTTCGGATGGGTCCAGTCCAGCCTACCAACTCGGCTGATCGAGTTCCTCACCGCTCTCTTTATCAGGGCAGCCACACGATAATGAAATTTCAAAACGAAAATTCTATCGTCCTTCCCGACCTTCATCTCCTTGCTGCCTGTCTTATTCCATCGACTCCGAGTCCTTTCTCGCAGAACGGCATGAATATTTCCATACTCTTGAATATCGACGATCTCGGAACGAATATTGCCTCGGCCTTGCGCACGAATCCCGACATTGAAAGCGTATCCTTAGATCCCGGCTCGCCTTCGAATTCGTGGGTGCTAAAAGGGAGACCTTACTTGCATCCTATGACCAATATCGATCCTTCACCTTTACATCACCCCGATTCCTGGGACATTCCTTCCCGCCCCCTCATCATCAAACCATGGTTGGGGAAGCCCTCTCCGAACGGGTACGAGACGCTGCCCGACGCTACTACTACTACGCACGTGGAT
>Ga0307517_10014921_pt1 | contig 10377 bp, 12 predicted proteins | sample 23_EM_MG_FD_194515 | JGI IMG/M metagenome (GOLD analysis project Ga0307517, IMG submission 194515) | Populus trichocarpa ectomycorrhiza microbial communities from riparian zone in the Pacific Northwest, United States - 23_EM | ecosystem: Host-associated > Plants > Roots > Unclassified | place...
CAGTAAGAATCGGGTTCTCTTCCATGGCCTTGTTCGATGGTCGCGGGTCTGGCTCCGAACCCAGACACTCCAAGATGTAAGAGAGGAAGCCTAATCCAACAACGGTCCATCTTAACGCGAGAACCTGGGAGGCGGATCGCCCATCTCTGGATACAATGGTACGAGTCCAGATGAGGGTTACCGCTACTAGAAGCGGCCAAAACACCAAAAGGAGAGTTGACGCAGTTCTGGTGCGACTGTGGTTGTAGTATGTGAAGACGAAGATAGAGGTCAACGCGAAAGGCTCCAATATGTAAGCTCGAAGAACAGGAACGGAAATTTGTGAAGTGACAACAAGCACAAGACTCGCGATGCTGGCTGCGATGGAGAGGGCGAGTATGACCTAGTCATGAGGCGGTTAGTAAGGCCTCGAGGGGTTTAAGTGGGGAACAACCCACGAGCTTTGCCCTCAGCAGGGAATGACTTTTACGAGACCGTTCGAGAGGTTCCCTTAAGCAAATCCAAAAAGTCCTTATGAGAGAAAGAAGGAGGATGGCTGAAAGGAGGCCGGAGAGTACGATGCCTTCCTCAAAGCATGGGGTCAAGTCGAAATCGCGAAGGCGAGATACCGCGCGCCATCCCTCGATGTCGTGACAAGTAGCCATGGTTGGAGTCTGGAAAAACAAACTGACTTGTGCTCGGCGCGTCCTCGGACCCGCTTGAGAGCTATTTTTACACGAGTTGTTAGTCAGCCTGAAATTATTACCATGCACATATATTATTTGCAATCTTGAATCCATTTCACAAGTACGTCTAAATATCTAACGATCTATCCATCCGAGGGCAGTATTTGCTAAACATCAAGAGCAGGAAGCTTGTCTCCGACAATAACCTCGCCCTGAGCAACCTTTTTAAACAGCTCGTACGCCCGATCAAGGTCGTCGTTGATGATGACGAGGTCGTGGACGTTGGGCTCCTTCGCGAATTCAATTTCCTTGAGCGCGGTGGCCAAGCGCCTTTGTACAGAGCTTTCCGTTTCTGTCCCACGTTGCTGCAGTCGGGCCCGGAGCGACGCCAGATCAGGAGGGGAGATGAAGAGGTAGACCGGGTTCAGGTTTGTGTTTTTTATTTGCCGAACACCCTATGGACAGGGAGTGAGGAACACGCAAATCCAAATAAGCGTTTCTCCCTCACCTGAGCCTCAATGTCAAGAATGCAGCGCCGGCCTTGCTCTTGGACCTGCCTAACAGTCTCAAAGCTCGTCCCATAAAAATTGCCAGAGAACTCGGCATGCTCAATGAAGGCATTTTCCTCTATGAGATCCTTAAAGGTCTGAACGGTAATAAAATGATATTGCTTCCCATTGACCTCTCCTGGACGAGGGTTACGAGTGGTATCTGTGTGGCGCGTTGATTACAAGCAGAAGCCAGATAGATGGTACACACGTGAGACGCTGAACCCAAATTTGTCCGGGAATTCTGCGAAGAGGCGCTTGAGAAGCGTGCTCTTTCCTACGCCAGAGGGCCCAGAGAGGACAAGGGGGCGCAGAAAGTCGGGACACCGGGACATTGCTGGGTTGAAGCCGTTGAATGTGACTCCCTTGTGACTGCGATCAGTGTCCTGTCACTCAAATGCGGGGACTCGAGTTGCCCTTGAACTCTTTGGCTTCAAGCTCGTCGGAGCGAACGCTGTCCTCAACGCCCCCGACGACACTGAAACGTATTTTCCCTTCACAAATACCCCCTCAGGACACCCAAGCAGGCTATTGTATTTTGTCCCTACTCATTCCTTTGATCAAACTCCCACCCCCGCTCTCCCCAACCTGTTTTTCACCCGTACATCTACCAAGACGAACGCATAACGACTTGAGATGGGTGCCGTATGCTGCAGGTCACAGGTAGGTCCCTTGTTTTTTGTTCTAAATATATTATACCCACCCCTCTATCCAGCCCATCGACTTTGATGGCGAAGTCAATCTCTTCCATTTCGCGCTTTTACGATGCGTCGGCAAAGGTGCATTTGGAAAGGTTCGTTGAACCCCCCCCATCTTCCTCTCCATAATTTACCAAATCCTGCTATTTCAAAGGTTCGGGTCGTCCAGCACAAGCAAACCCGTGAGCTTTATGCCCTCAAGTATATCAACAAGACGAAGTGCGTAAAGATGAAAGCTGTCCCCAATGTCATTCAAGAACGACGTCTTCTGGAAGAGGTCGGTTCTCCATCCTCATCTCCACAAGTCCGCTTACCAAGCCCCACTCAGGTCGACCACCCCTTTATCGTCAATTTGCGATATGCCTTCCAAGACGACGAAAATTGTTTCTTCGTCTTGGACCTTATGTTAGGGGGTGACCTTCGCTGTGAGCACTACCTTTTCCAAGGACAAACATGTGCCATGCCAACACGCGGCTGCTAACGGCCCCAATAGTCCACCTCGAACGGCTGGGCTCGATGCCCGAAGAAACTGTCAGATTCTATTTGGCCCAACTCTCTTCTGCGCTATCTTTTCTTCATGAAATGGGCATTATGCACCGGTGGGCATTTAAGATTCCGCTTTAGGTGGCGCCTTTATCTGGCGCTAATTTCATCAATCCAGGGACCTTAAGCCAGACAACATCCTTCTTGACGAGCGCGGAAACGCACATTTGACCGACTTTAATATTGCGGTTCACTTTGGTGAACGAAAATTAACTGGGGTAGCGGGATCGATGGCATACATGGCTCCCGAGTGCGTTGTCAATCCCATGATACTTGACCGGATCTGATGTCACGTACAGAATCCTCCTGAAGCGAGGATACACATATTCCATTGATTGGTGGTCGCTTGGTGTCTGCGGCTACGAACTCATATTCGGTCGTCGGCCATTTAGAGGTAGATCCAATAGTGATCTTACCTACAGCATCTCCAGAGATCCGTTGAAGTGGCCCGATGATGCGGAGAAGAAGTGCAGTCGTAGTGGGATGCAGGTCTTAAAGGGGGTACGTTGCCCCTCTATCTAAGCTATTTCCGCCTTCTGACATACCACTCATTCAGCTGCTAGATCGCGATCCAAGCAAACGTTTCGGTTGCAAGCCTAACGGAGAAGGGTTCCAAGAGTTGCGCAGACACCCCTGGTTTAAACCCGTCGACTGGGATACACTGGAAACCAAGGAACAAATACCACCTTTCAAACCTGACGTAAGAAGATTTCTTTTGCTTCTGTCTAATTATATGTATAATAATTGTGATTTTATCTATAGGAGAATAAAGCCAACTTTGATGCTTCCCATGAATTGGAAGAATTGCTCCTGGAAGATAACCCTCTAAAGGCCAAGGCACGAAAGGCCAACCAAGATAACCTGAGCGCCGAAATGAGGCAAATGGAAGAACAGTTCGTGAATTCGTTATCCGTGTTCTTTCCAAGCTCACGCGTTTCGCTTCAGATTCACATCTTACGACTTCAAGAAGATGCAGCGAAGATCGTATTACCCTCATAATCAACATCTTATTTCCACAGCAACAGCGACATCTTCAGGCCTCGCATCGTCACGGCCCGCAACGCCTGCGAATGACCTGCGGGTAGAAAACGGTGGCCTCCGCGTGGAAGGTGATATGCGAATGGATGGTGGTGGAGGGATCGTGTACAATAGCAACTCCATGGAGTTGAATGGCCGTGATGAAATCACGATGAAGGAGGTGCGAGCGGATCATATACACCTCGAAAAAGATTATCCATAGGTGTCTGTTTCGGTTATTCTCTTTGCTGCTCCTGCGCTCGGCCTCTTTTCATGTGCGAATTTCATCGACGTGTGGTTATATCCTTTTCAAACCTCTTTCGGGCCCCTCTTCCGTTAAACATATATTTTAATCTTTCCTTTCGATCTTATGCCTCAGTCTATGTACCTTCAGCTCAGATATTCAGTTGGTAGCTATTGCTTTCTTCGTGTTTCTTCGCCCTGCTTTTATATTCAGCTGGGATCCTTTCGTGGTTACTTTAACATTACACTTAATCAGGTGTTGAACTGTGTAACTAGGAACATCGCAATGTTACATTTACCATCTAAATAATGTTGATGATGGCCCATCACGCGACTGACGCGACGCGATCCTGGGTCAAACACGAACGACAAGGATGGCTCAAGATGTCTCTGGTGTCCCTTTCTCTTTGTCAGTATTGCCTTTATCTCAAATGACTCACGTTGACTTGTTCTGTTCATAATCAGCTTCTGCTCTCTTATCCGGGAAATATCCAAAATAAGACCCACATCCCCCAATACCCGTCCCAGACAATCAACATCGCGATTTGATTATCCCGCACTTCAAGTTTTTAGTAGATGGATGACCGAACTGCGCAAAAGATTCTCGCCTCTTCCTCTGAACACCACCGCGATATGCTTTCGGTTGCTCTTCCCCGAGGAAGATATCCGTCGTAGATATGACATGCAAGAGACGAGAATGGTACAGATGCTCGCCGATTGCTTTGGGGTAGACGGCAAGGTCTTTGATAAATGGAGTCTGGAAGAGGCTTCAGGCTGCCTTGGGCAGGAGTTGAAGATTGTCTTGGAGCGAACATGTCCAGTAAGTTCCATTCTTCCTATAGCATAAGTTACACCACCGAAGGCCTACTTTTGATCCAGCACGAAGATGGTTTCGACAGTACCATCTCTATCGCAGCCATAGATGAACTCTTGGACGAATTGGCTGCAAAGTCCGCCTACTCCCACAAATCCGTCCGTTCGAAATACCCAAAACAACATAGCCGGCCACCCTCGACCATCCTACGTACCCTTTTTCGCAAACTCTCCCCGGAAGACGCGTCCGTGCTCACCCAGATCATCCTGAAGGACCTGAGGCCCATCATGTACCCATTAATCGAATTCCATTATACCACCGCTCTTACCAAATTCAACGCGTCCTCTGTCAAGATGCTCAACAAGGAACACGCCATGGATATCTGGGACCCCTCAAGACACCTGTCTTCTTTCTACCGCATGCGGTCCTCCCTTGACGAAGCAGCAACCTTCGCCGACAACCATTTATCGTCAAAATCAAAATCAAGCTGGAGTGACATACGCCCAACTATCGCCTCCCCAGTTGCTGTAAGTCTTGCCCTTACCCTTCTATCCACTCTCATTTCGGTGCCTTGTGTAGATCCCTAAATCAGAAAAAGCCCAAGGGTGTGCACACGCCCTCGAATTCCTCCAAGGTTCAAGCAAAGTTTGGGCAGAAACCAAATATGACGGCGAGCGTGCACAGATCCACGTCGAGATACGGCCAGACGGCACGTCCTCCCATATCACGATCTTCAGCAAAAGCAAACGAGACTCGACGAACGACCGACATGGTGTGCACACTCTCATCCTGTCCGCTCTTGGGCTCGATGGCACATGTCGACGACGACGATCCGGGACACATCAAGTGACGCAGAATGTCATCCTGGACGCTGAGATGGTGGCTTTCCGTGGTGACAAGGTGGACGGTAAAATCTCATTACAGAGCGGAAAGAATTATTTGACTGACCCATGACCACCTCGCAGAGTTTTGGCGCATCCGACAACTGGTCGAAGACACTGCACATGGAATTCGGGCGAAGCGAAGATCATATCATGGGCCCACATACGAGTGCGTGTTTCATCTGACTACCACCATCCTCTGCCGCTCTTATCATTGGCATCGGGCAGGCATGAATCTATGAATAGCGAAGCCAACGAAGAATGCAGCTTAGGGCTCGTCTTCTTTGACATCATCTATCTAAATTCAGAACCCCTCCATGCCCAACCATACTCTCGACGACGTGAAATCCTCGAGGACTTGATCTGCCAGGAACCAGGGAAGACTATCCTCGCTGATCGTTATCCCATCCAGATGACTGCAGAAAAGCCAGAGCTATGCTTACAAAGGATCTTCTCAGAGCATATCGCAGACCATCAGGAAGGACTTGTGTTGAAGGCAGAAGACTCCAGATATAACGATTACCGAAAACCATGGGTTAAGCTTAAAAAGGATTACATTCCTGGATTCGGTGATACACTTGACTTGATCATTCTTGGTGCGAGTTGGGAGAAGGTTCGAGGGAGGAGTTTGCGCGGTGGGTAATTCGTCTTAGTTCGTGGTTCGTTGCACTTATTGAGACGCTATTATTAGTGCCACCGACAACATTTACTACATTTTATGTTGGCGCCTTGGAAAGTAAACACGAAGCAGTAAAGATCCTCTTTTTGCTTGTGAAATTCATCTTCGGCCTTACAATCTATTATTTCAGAATTCGAACTGTCCTAAATTCCATGCGTACTTTACTGTAGCATATGGTCTGACGCGACAACAGCTCGAGGAATTAAATTTCCTAATAAAAAGCTCGAATCCAGTTGCATATTCATCATTGGTATGTCCTTTGTGAGTTGTCTCCCTTCATTAACTTATCAACAAAATGCAGGACACATCTAATCTTCCATTCGCCCTCTCCATTTATAAAGGACTCAGTCCTCCTCCGTCAGTCATATTACGCACCCCATTGGTGGCAGAGCTGTTTGGCGCGGGGTTCACCAAAGCACCTCATAGCCACGTAAGTGAGCCTCATATCCTCACGATTAACAAAAAATGAAACGAATATTCGCAGCATTACGAGTTGCGATTTCCACGAATTACGAAGATCTATCGTCCTAGCGAGCGCAATTGGCGAGAAGCCACAGACCTTGAGAAACTCCACCAGATAGCGAGAACTTCAGTCGGCCGAGATAGGGCACATAAAGACTTGGATGACTGGTGCAGCGGCCTTTTCCAGAAGATTGCTTCTCCCAGTATCAATTCTGCACTGAAGCGAAAAGAGAGAACAGAGCTATGGGAAGGCAAGCTGGCCCAACTGGAAAGGAAGAAGGCTCGTCGGGAATCTTCTCCAACCCCGCTCATCAAGGCTCAAACTGGAAAGGCTCCAGAGTGTGCTAGCAGGGTATCCTCTTCGGATTCAGGACCTTTGGTATCAAAAACGAACGTATTCAGGTCGCCTGAGTCGAGTTCCTCGGAAGGAATGATTTCCCAGCCTTTATCAGTTGGGCGACCTCATGGACCTCCGAAATCCCCAGAGAAAGCGGGGTCATCGACCACCATGCCTGTGGAGAGTGCTGTAGCATGGTTTGCAAAGCCAACGGGGAAACCCTGTTCATCTTATTTAAAATGGAAGAAACGGTTTCCGAGAGAGCAAAGACTGCACTCCCTCCCGTCTCTGCTGGCAGGGTGTGGCTGGACAGGAGATGGTGGTGCAGTGATAAAGCAAGGTGTGGTCGTTATTGATAAATGTGACGAGAGCGGTGAAAAGTGGAAAAGCAGCATCGGGGAGATTCTGAGGCAAGCAACTGGTAATGCTGGCGCTGAGATAGTTGTAATTGAGTGTACCAATGACATCATTTGATATGTTTTCTTTTTCGCGTTCATCTTTGCGCCATTTCTCATCCTCGGCGCGCGTCCTCAGCCGCGCCGTCGTCTACTCTCAGAATGGTGATCCCAGCAAGGTCCTCCGCATTCTTACTTACCCCTCCATCCCCTCGCCACCACCAAATTCTGTAAACGTTAAATTCCTCCTCTCACCCATCAACCCCTCAGATATTAATGTGATCGAGGGCGTCTACCCTTCCAAACCCGCAGAAACAGACGCATTGGTGCTTTCAACTACAGGTGGAGAAGCTAATCCAACTTTCGTAGGAGGAAACGAAGGATTGGCAAGGGTCACTGCGGTAGGAGAAGGCGTGCATTCACTCGCGGTGGACGACTGGGTCATCATGATCAAGCAACAAGCAGGAACGTGGGCTACAGATAGGACCGTCACCGTTGCAGACGTAGCCAAAGTTCCGGATTCGCGGTTTCTTACGGAGGCGCAGGCTGCGACGATTACCGTGAGTGTGGCTTGACGGAAAGTTAATTTTGCCTGACATTGTTCCGGCGAGGCTACATAGGTCAACCCGCCAACTGCGTACAATATGCTGGCGGATTTTATTGACCTCGAATCAGGGGATTGGGTAGTTCAGAATGGTGCAAATAGTGCGGTATGTGTCCCGCGTTTGTCTCTGGCGTGGTGCTTGCTGAATGCATTGACCAGGTCGGACAAGCCGTCATTCAGATAGCTGCTGCCCGTGGCTTGAAGACTATCAATCTCATTCGTGACAGGTGCAGTAATTACCCAAGACGTCGCATCCTCTCTACTTACCTTTCCTCCTTGTAGGCCAGACCTTGACCAACTCAAAGAAAGACTGTACAAACTCGGAGCAACCCACGTCTTGACCTATGACCAGCTAACGGACAAATCTGTGAGAGAAGATATCAAACAATGGACTGGCGGCAAGGTATACCCGTCATATTATTAGTCCCTCTTGTGTAAATTAATGGTAGCCAACAGCCGATCAGGCTCGGACTGAACTGCGTTGGTAGGTATTTCCAAGTCCAATTCTGAATGTTCAAGGAGAGATTGACATGGCGTAATAGGTGGCAAAGATACGACAAATATGGCCCGTATGCTTGGAAGTGATGCGCATCTGGTTTCGTATGGAGCCATGGCCAAACAACCTTTGTCCATCCCGATTTCCCTCTTTATCTTCAAGAACTTGACGTGTCACGGCTTTTGGCAGAGCCGGTGGTATATTCAAAAACCACTGGAAGAAAGAGAGAAATTGATGCAGAATTTGGTCGACTTGATGAAGGAAAAGAAGGTGAGATGCATGATTCAACATGTTGACATTCTGTTGATGATTTTGTTGACCTCCGTAGCTCGACACGCCTGAACATGAGGTTGTCACAATATCCGCAGAGCAGTCGGACGAAGAAGCGACCAAAAAATTCAGAGAAATAATAGAGGCAATGTCGGAAGGGCGTTATGGGAAGAAAGTGCTGCTTACAATAGAAAGCAAATAGTATGGACTTGATCATGCCTGTTCCAATCCGTAGACACCATTTTAAATTATAAGTACATGACGCTATCGCATTTTTCGATCCTCAAAGAAGTGCTGCGAAAGAATTATAAATATTTTGTGGCAATTCCGAAAGTTGAAATACACACCTTTAAATGCCTCAACTGCCATGCACACGTTGCTACGAGTACGACAATTTGAGCAAGACTATACCATACCGCCCGGGCATTGGTGGTCTCGCTCAAATCCCGGAAATCCTCCTCGCGCTCTCGTTGGTACTGCTGTTCTCTCCGGATGTCCTCGAGCTTTTGATTGAGGTCGCGAACCTTATTGGCCAATTCAGATACATGCGTTCGGTCGGTTTCTACGTCAGCCTTTGTCGAGCCGACAACGATGTCGAGGTGGAGACGGATATGTGTGTGACTAAACCAAGAAGTGTAATTCGTCGAGAGACAGATGGAGTGGTCGCCTGCTTCGACAGATGTGAATGTGAATTTGCCTTCCAGAGGGCCTATGGTCTTTACGACAACATGACCTGAAGGTTCTTCCTGTTTGTTGCCTCGCATCTGAGCGACAGCCGGGAAAGCAACGCAAATGACGCACCTGGACTTCGACAATGATACCCAAGTCTTCGTTGTCCACATACTTTTGCTGCTGTTCCGACCACTCCAAGGCACGGTAGTGTCCTATTTCAAGGTAAATACAAGGATTCGCTGATATAAGGGATTGCCTTTCACCTTCAACAACAGTGTCGGTTGGGAGTTCCTCAATGAAACACCGCTGTTGGTTAGCGTCAAGGTAAAAGTGAAGGGCATTAATAGAAGTCACGAAACATAGAAATAATGGGAAAAATGCGAAACGCATTTTTAGTTGTGAAAAACGACCGAGAGTGTTAATGGACGTGGCGGGAGACTGTTGTTTGGTCCTGTGTGTATTGCTCCGCTTGGTCGGAGACTCGTGAACATACGGCCGGCGTTTGACTCCGTGCTCCATTGTTCTTATTCCCATAACTTACCCATACGAGGGCAAATTTTGACCCAAGAAACATCCTGCGCATCGCCATTCTTGGCTATAGCGAACGTTCGGGTTCAAACGTCTTGGCTACCCAACAAGACCCAAGTACTTTCAGAGTCTATTCTTGGTCTATTCTTGGCAGGATGGCCATAAAGGCTGTGCAATCCTTATACATCGTTTTTGCATAACCGCTTTGCTGGACAATTATACACGCACCAGGTATAAAGGGCCGCTGAAAACCTAATTCCTGCCGATTATCCTCCTACCCCCCCACAACCTGCTGCGGCCTCGATGATGCCTGCCGCTTTGTCTGATTCTTATTCTCTGACGGTGGATGAAATTGGATACTTGAAGAAATACTCTGGCTTCCTCCCTATCCATCCAAGGGATGTTTCACAGAGCCGCAATGATCAGGTCGGCGCCAAAATTATGCGTGCACCTCTTTTTAATTTATATCTCATGCACCACACCCAGAAGGTTTACTTTGGACAGCACAACGGAAATCTCGTTCGT
>Ga0307517_10014922_pt1 | contig 10376 bp, 10 predicted proteins | sample 23_EM_MG_FD_194515 | JGI IMG/M metagenome (GOLD analysis project Ga0307517, IMG submission 194515) | Populus trichocarpa ectomycorrhiza microbial communities from riparian zone in the Pacific Northwest, United States - 23_EM | ecosystem: Host-associated > Plants > Roots > Unclassified | place...
AGGCGGTATAAAGTACAAAAATAACTAGCTCTAGTTATAAAAAATAGAAAAATTACCTTAAAAATACTGAGTTTAATTTATAATTAAAATATAAAACTATATACAATATCTTTAATTTATTTGTTAATTAAGCTTATGCTAAGTTAGTTATAACATAGCTAATTTAACAAAATATAATTTAAGATCTAAGGGATTCGAACCCTTATAACGAAGATTAAAAGTCTAGTATTTTACCATTAAACTAAGATCTCTTTACATAAAAAAAAAATTTTTTAGTATATTTCAAATGTTTATAGTAAATATAAACAATAAAAAAAAAATATAAGGATGTAACCTTATATGTGGTGCAAAATAATTTATATGGTACAACAAAATTAATAATATCCTATAATAACCTAAATTATTATTAATAGTTCATAAAGTCATAAGGTTCTAAAGCTAGTTTACTTAAAATATAATCTATTTTGCTTTATAGATATAAAGCAAAGGACTCGAACCTTTTATTGTGTATATTTAAGTTTATACGTTTACACGTTTACACTAAATACTCATTCTGAATTTTTTATTTAAATAGTTTTATAAATATTAACTATTGAATATTAATAACTTTAAATAAATTACCAATTAATAGAAAATGTTTTATTTAATAAACTATTTATTAATAATATTATCAATATTACTTATTCTTTTAACTTTATCTTGCGCTATTACTCTAAGAATATCTGTTATAAATATTTCTTTAGCTACTAACAGCTCATTATTTGTAAATTTTTCAGCTAACTCTAAAGGATGATATGTACTGGTATGAGCATTATACCCTAATACATTTTTTCTATCGTATAATAGTTGTTTTTCAGTCTCACTTAAATTAGCTTGTAAATGAATATACTGTACTCAAAACGGACTATATAGAGGAATTGATTTATAATGACCCATATATGACATTTGGATTTCAGCTTTCTCTAAAATTTTTCATAGAGGGTTATTATCTCTCTCGACATAAATTTTTCTAGGAGTTCCAGTTGTATATCTTCCATCATAAAAATATCTAGGAGGCTCATTCATAGAAAGAATAGTAAAAAAAATAACAGAAAAAACAAAAATAACAGCTACAGTATAAAGAAGGAAATTGTTTAACTTATGAACAATATCCAATAAATTAGGTAAACTAAATAAATTAGGTAAACTAAATGAACTAACTAAACTATGTAAAATATTCAATTTATTTAATTGAATATTAGCTAAATTTGCAAGTTCATTTGATATATATGAGTTACTTAAAGTTCACTCACTTGACTCTAAAATACTATATTTTATAATTAGCTCTCCTAAGAAAGCCACTAAGGTTATAGTTTGTAACTTTATTTTTTAAAGTATTACTTTGTCTACTTTCAATTTTTAAAGCATTTTTACCTAATTCAAAAGTAAATCCTAGTGTTAAAGCTAAAAAAAAAATTAACATTATAATTAAACCATATATACCATTAGTATATGAACTAACTGCATAAGGATATACTAATAATATTTCTAAATCAAATAATAAAAATAATAAACCAAATATAAAAAAAGAAATACTGAATTGTGTTCTATTTTGGCTTAAAAATGAATGGAAACCACATTCAAAAGGACTATTTTTTTCTTCAGAAGGGTTATGTGGAGCGAAAATTAAATTAACTGCCAACAGTATAATGGCTAATAAAGGTATAAAAAAGAAAAAAAAAGTTGTACTTGTCATTTAAGTATTAAATAATATTAAAGCTAATATATTAGCCATGCTTAATCATTCATCGGGCATAAATATAAATAATAATGTTAATAAGGTTAATATAGATATAGTAATCGTTAAAGATTTAGATAAAACTACACTATTTATTTTAAAAGTTAAATTTTGTAGAACTTTATTTTTTTTAGTTATACTACCTTGTAAGGACATACTATTAACATCAGTGTTAACACTATATTCTTGTGAATCAAAAAAAATTTGTTTTATTATGTTTAAATAATATACAGCACCTATAACACTAGTTAATATCGCAACTAATGAAATAAATACATAACCACTATCAAGAGCCGCACTTAAAACCATCTGTTTAGCAAAAAATCCTATTAGAGGTGGAATACCTGCAAAAGAAAAGATAGTAATGGTTAAACTTAAAGCTAAGTAAGGATTTATATAAAAATAACCTTTAAGTTGACTAATTAACTGAACAGGTGAATTATTTTTATCGTCTAATTCCTTGTACTCTTGTGTAGAGTTATTTAAATAGTAAAGTGAAAAACCTATACTTACAAGTATAATAAAAGCGTTTAAATTGATAATAGAATATTGCATTAAATAAAAAATAAAGGCCTGGATAGACTCTATACTATTAATACTTAATGCCAATAAAATAAAACCTACGTGAGATATAGTACTATAAGCAAACAATCGTTTTATTCTAAATTGAGATAAACCAACGACTGTACCTATTATTAAAGAAAGTAAAGAACTAACCAATAAACTTGAAGTCCAACTATATTCAAAAGAAAAGAGAGAATTACTTGTGTAATGTACTAATTCTAATAAAAAAATAAATATAGATATTTTTGCCACTATTGCTACAAAAGTTGTCACAATGGTAGGTATAGCGTCATAAACATCCGGAGATCAAAAATGGAAAGGAGCTGCACTAGCTTTAAATAAGAAACCAACACTCAAAATAAGAAAGGCAAAATTAATATAATAAGGTGTGTAGTGAGAAGCAATGTTATTTTGGTTAACAAGCTCACTTAAACTAGTAATAACGTATATACCATCTAAATTACTAGAACCTGAGTTTGTATATAATAAACTAGTCCCTAATAAAATAAAACAAGAGCTTAATCCTCCTAATAAAAAATAAGTAAGACCACCTGAAGTAGCTAATTCTGAATTTCTATATAATGTACTAAGTAAATATAGACCATAACTTTGTAACTCTATAGATAGAAAAATGGAAACTAAATCACTAGTTGACACTAAAAATAAAGCTCCACTTATTATAAATAATATAATAAGTGGATATTCTATAATTTTAAATTGTTCAGCTAATTTATTAATTATTTTAGTAGTATAAAATAAAAACTTATAAAAAACAATTTTGTAAATAGATGAATAGTCCGCTAATCAAACTCTACGAGGATAAAAAGCCGTTAGTTGTAAAATAACTGCAGAAACTATAAATATAAAAATATGAAAAACTTGAGTAATACTAGTTGCATTAAATAAAGCTCCGAATAACCCTATACCTCTATATAAAGAAACTAAATATAATCCTAATACACTTAATAAAAGTGAATACATTAAAATCGTTATAGTTAACCTATTAAAAAGTATTGACTTATCTCTACGAGCAGTTAAAGAGTTTGATAATAGTAAAAATAATAAAGAATATATAATAATATAAGAAATAGGTGATTTGAACACCTAACCTACCGTGTGTAAAACGGTCGCTATACCATTAAGCTAATTTCTTCAAGATTAAAAAAAAAATTATTAATATCATCATGTTATTTGATAGTTCATAATATAACACCGTAACAATAAAAGAATAAAAAATAAATGTAAAAATTATGTCTAAAATAAGCGCATATAGGATTTGAACCTATATTAATGTGGCCGAAACACAGAGTTTTGCCATTAAACTAACACGCCTTTTATGTTTTATTTAATTTAATAAAAAATTTTTTTTTATATATACTTATCATTAAATACTTGTAATACTTAAAGCCTTTAATATGAATCGAACATATGTCTAAATATTAACAGTATTTTGCTCTACCGTTGAGCTATAAAGGCTTTTATACATTTTTATGTTAATTTTTTTATTATAAATATAACTATACTAATACTTTTGTTAATATTTTTATTAAATTTATTTAAATTTAAATAATAATATATGTTGTTACTAAATATATGGCTAATCGGACTTGAACCGGCACACATAGTGCAATAAACACGATTGTCTTACAAACGATATACTGTCAATCGGACTTGAATTGACAAATATCGTCTGGTAAACGACTTTTTTTATTAAAAAATTACGGTTTATGGATTTAAAATCTATGTTTATTTGAAAAATTTAAATAATAATACAGTCAGCCGGACTCGAACCGGCAAATATTGTTTGGAAGACAACTTTTATTTTCCATACGATTTACAGCCAGTCGGACTCGAACCGACAAATATCGTTTGGTAAACGATGAGTTTACCATTAACCTATGACTGTTTATAATAAATAGTTTTATTATATATTTTATATATAGAAATTTTTTAAGTGATTCCAGTTAAAATAAGTTCTTTTATTATTCATAGAATTTTTTATATTTTGTATTTCAACAATTTCTTTGTCTGTTAAACGTTTACCTATATAATTTAATCCTTGTAAAAAAGATAGATAATTTAGGTGTTTACTAGACATTAAAGGGTATTTATCAAAATAAGATTTAGTTAAATAATGTTTATTATCCGCTTGAACTAAAAAAGTTATTCCATTTTCGCCTTTATAATTTATTTTACACTGAAACATATTTGCTATTTCTGTCATAAAAGGTAGACACGATAAACCTAATGGTTTATCCATCATTCTTTGTTTTATACAAAAAGTACACTTTACTCTTCCTCTAATATTGGATTTCTTCAATCCATAGTTGCCTTCCAAACTTATGTGAAAATTACCATCTGCATCCGTCATTCCAGCTAATCAAGCATTATTATTTAAGTTACTATTGTCTAAGGGAAGTTTAACTATATTAGCCTTATGAACGTAATTAATGTGATCAATAGCCCTGTGTAAATATATTATTTTTGGTGTACGAAACTTACCATTTATTAAATTTATTATCGTTATTAGTGTATTTTTTTCAGAAATACGATATACACAAGCATTACTACTTTTTTCCTTTAAAAGACTTCCTGTCCCTAATATATCTCTAATATGCTCATATAAAGCTATATCGTTTATATGAGAACTAAATGATATTTGGGGGTTATATACACGACTTTTACCCGGTATTATTACTTCCTTTGGTGTCCATATACTTCCATCACCTTCTATTAAACCAGCAAGATAATAACCTAATTGTGAATTTATTAATTTTAAGTTATTCATATTACTTTATATTGTTAAATTATAAAAGAGACAAAATTCTCTAAGTTTCTCCTGTGTATATAAAATATACTATATTAAACTAATTTCAAATTAGCCTCCTTAAAAGCAATAATGAATTATTAATGCATGCATTACTACAATAAAATAGCTATGTAAAAATAGTAATAATTTTACAGTCAGTCGGATTTGAACCGACAAATATCGTATGGCGTACGGTATGTTTACCATTAACTTATGACTATTTAGAACATTAATTATTAATGTTCTAAAGGATAATTAATGAAATAATTATTATTATTGACTTCATCTATTTTAAATAATTTATTTAATAATATGATAACTATTATTATTATAATATAGTTGATAGTTACTAATATAACGCATAAAAATGTCATAATTATCTATGGGATTATATATACTATCCAATAATTAACCCATCAAAATTTTCTACTAAAACATAATTTTTAGGGAAATCATTACCACCTGAACCTATAAAATCCAATTCAATACAAGCAATATCCTCAGAATTATTAATAATATCCTCTGAAAAAGGAACACATGTAAAACGAATACTAGCTTGATCATTTATGAACTCAAAAAACTCCACTAAAGAATCGTAAGACATATAATCCAAAACAATATTCCTCAACATAATACAAGTATCTGCAGTACCATTATTACCATAAATCAACTCCACCGTAATATTATAACTATACCCCTCATCCAATTCATCAAGACAATAAGAAATAAATTCAGGTTGAACTTCTAAATCAGTGTTCTTAACAAGATTAAATTTATAGTTACCTGACGGATAACTAACCAATGAAATAAAAGGATTAACATCAACCGCCCAAAGATCTGCATAAAAAGATAAATACAAAGATTTCATAGTATTAAATAAAAAAAAAATAAAAGAGCCGATTTGCTCTTAATAAGGCTATAAAATAGGATTAAACAAGATTAGTTTAATATACTATTAATTTTTAATGAATATTCACTAAAGATTTGAGTATAATGAGCAAGTATTTCATACTGGTTATATATTATATACTCCAATAAATTAAGGTCTTGGTTTTCTATTTCTGCTTTTAAATTAGAAGGTAAAAAATAGCTAGGGAAATAAAAACCATATTTTTCTGATTTATCGAACATTTTAATAAAAGGATCAAAAATAAAAATTTGTTTAGAACTATTTACTGAACTTTCTACATAAATATTATTTATATTTTCTGTGCTAATTAAATAAGATTCTGTTAATACATCATTATTATAAAAAAATATTTGATTTAAATCAAAAAGAATTAAAAAAATTGTATACAATAGAATAAATATAACTAATAAAAGTAATATAAATATAAAAATAAGTTTTATAGGACTAACCCTAGTGTATACTTTGTTTTTTATGTTTATATTATTTTCAAAATTTATATTTATTGTTACACTATCTAGTACCTCTTTTTTATAGTATGTTAATTTAGAATCCAAAACTTGTTTTAGTACAATAACAACATCTGTATAATCAAAAGTATTAAAAGGTAAATTATTAATTAATGTAAATTTTTTGTTCTTTTTATTAAAAACAATAATAGTTAATCAAATTTTGTAATAATTTGATTTACTAATTTCCTTTATTCAAAAATCCACCAAATATGTGCAAATGTTAGCAAGAGTAATATTTAAATTAATATTATTATATGTAATAGACTTCATGAAATTTATTTAATGTAAAATAAAAGAGGCAATATCCTCTAAAAAGGCTATTATTTATTTTTTATAATAGTGACGACTAGAGCTATTATAACCACTATGACTATCATAACGACTAGAATTGTGATTACGACTGGAGCTATGTTGACGACTGGAGCTATAATGACGGCTAGAACTACGATGACCATTAGAAGTATTATTACCGTCACAACTAGAGCTACGATGACGACTAGAGGTATGATGTCGACTAGAATCATTTATATTGCTCACATCTTTATCTCGATTAGAACTATGACTATTTTTATTATGTCGACTTGAAGTATCTTTATTGTTAGAATGTTTAGAAGAAGATTTATTGCTTTCAGGTAAATGTTTAGATTCATTTGAAACACTTGGTTTGTTAGATGAAGTTTCTATTCATTTACCTTTACTATTATTTAATTTATTAACTTTAGGTTTGTTATGAGAAGTTTCTACTAATTTACCTTTACTGTAATCTAATTTATTAACTCTTGATTTAACACCTAAAATACCTTCTATATCAGCTTGCATATCTCTATGAGTTCTTTTAGTAATTTCTTTTCATATATTCGTATTAGGGTCTCAAGAACTCTTAAATTCCTCATAGGACTCGTAAACACCATGTTTTTTCTCTCAAATAGTTCAAAAGAATTTTCTTTTACTAACATCATGATATTTTACTGCAATACTTTCCATGTTAGATACAGTTTTGTAAACTTTAGAGTCTATAAAATTAAAAGCTAATTTAATTTTACCTTTAACACCTTTTGGTTTTAACTCTATTTCTTGAGGCATAGTAATAATGTGAGGTATATAAACTTCTTTTTCATTTGCTACTCGCTCATTTTCTACATAAGTATTGTTTATATTAGTTCTTGCAAGATTTCTGTATTCTACTCAATCAACAGAATTTACATTTGCTCTTATTTGTTCTGGCTTCACCTCCGGTTGCGGTAACATAGCTTTATTAATATTATTTAATTCTGCTGAATTTATGTTTATACTATTAGTAGTTGGATAAAAATAAGGAGCAGCACCTGGTAGAGGATAATTATTACCATTATTATTATTAATTAGAGATGAATAAGTACCATCATGTTGACTATAAACAGAATTACTGTAAACAGTGTTATAACCAGAATTACTTCTAGTTATAGGGGTAATATTTGAATAAGAAACATGTACATTATGAGGACTATACTTTACTTGAAGATTTCGATTATTACCTTGATTAGTATCATAAACATTTTCAACATAATGTGAAGGATTTCTTTCATAACTAGAGCGAATTGAACCAGGTAATTTACCAAACATTTCTTCTCCATCTATTGAAGATAAACTAGGGGTAGTAAGTGTAGATTGAACGGGTCTATCTAATATAACAATAGGTAAAGGTCTAGAATAATTATTGGTGTTTCTAATATTAGATTCAGGTGTATTTAAATACCTAGATTCAAGAGAATCTCTGGATTTAACAGTATTTACTACAAAATATAAATCTTCATTACCACTTTTTCTTCTTAAAGGTATTCTATTTATAGAAGTATCTTGATTATAAACTTCAGGTCTGGCATAGGTATTCTGATTATATATTTTAGGTCTGTTAACTGTACTATTAAAAGTTCTCTGACTAATAGAAGTATTTCTAGCGTATCTATGTGATACATCTTGATTAGCTTTATAATAAGTATTATCTACAATATTTTTAGGCATTTTATACTTATAGGAAAAAGTATCTCTAGAATTGATATAGCTAAAGTAATTTTCCAATTTTCCTTTTAAATTGTTATTATATATATAAAGCCTTAATGATCTAAGTATAGAGTTTAAACTTCGATTATATATTCTAATAGAAAGAATAGATTTATTTAAATTACTTAACATATCATAAATATAATTTGTTATATTAAGGTAAATGTGGCTAAAGAATGAAGGTATTATATTAAATTGGTAATATTCGACAATTTCATGTGTTAATATAAGAAATACGGATAAACATATATAATATATAAGCGATATATTATAAAAATAGTCTGTATATACATTTATATTATGAATGTAGTTTATAATAACTCTTGTGGAAAAACCAATAGTAAAAATAAAAATAAATTTAATAAAGTTGGATTTATTAAATATTTTATTTATTAAAAAGGCAAAAATACGTATAGTATTATTTATGTATTTTGTAAACATTATGTTTTTTAATTAATTATAAAAGAGCCGATATACTCTTAATAAAAGGGATATGTTAAAGTCCTCTTCCTCCACCTGGCCTACTTCCCTTAAAAAATCAAGATAGTGTACGATCAAATACTTTAATTTTATGCTCAATAAGCTTGGTTTTATATTTAAGTTCTAAATATAACTTACTTGTAGTATTCTTACATTTATTATAGATACTTGTTGTTTTAGTTTCTTCATGTAAGGGTTTCTTATCAAAAAGTGGTTTATTTTCATTAAATGAAGAATTGTCATTAAAGTACGAACTAGTTTCTGAATTAACAGGGTAATTATCATAACTACGCATGGTATTAGATAAATCTAATCCCTTGTGTACATCATGGCTTACAGTAAAATCAGGGCATAAACCATCAAAATAAAGAATATCAGAGGACGATAAAAATAGTAATAAGGTTATTGCAAATAATAAGCAGACTAACCATATAGAAAAAATAAATATTATAATGTTTATTTTATTCATGTTTTTAATTTGTTATTGTATAAAAGAGGCAAATTCCTCTAAAAAGGTAAGGGGGTAGATAAATAACTATCTTCTGCTTATATAAGTGTAAAAACAAGAACCATTATAATTAAATGACTGGAAGTTAGGTTCTATATTTCTTATACACCTTTCTAATACATTAATGTTATGTAAATACCCTTGTATATTAAACCTTGTTTCTGATAATTTATTAGAATATAAATTTTCCAAATAAAAATTTCTATAGTTAGGCTGTGATATATGATTTAATTGTTCTTGAAGATCTTTATATGTTTGATACTCTATAAGAGATGAACGATATTTATTAACTTGTCAAGTTAAATCTACTTTTAAATCATATAATTCTATATTACCTACATCACATAAAACAAAAGGTGTGATATATTTTATATATAATATGTAAAATATCAATGCTAAAATAAAATGAAATATAGGAGATAATGTAAATAAACGTAAATGAGTTAAGATGTAATTTTTTTGCATAGTATTATAATTTTTTATTTATAAAAGAGCCGATTTGCTCTAAATAAGATTTATTGGACTTGAACCAATATATAATGATGTAAAATCATTTACTTTAACTTAAGTTAAAATCCTTTAAAATAAATATCATTTATTTTAAATTATGTTTAATTATCATTAATATGGTACCTTGGAGTACAAGACAAATATTTATCTTTACTTATTTTGTTAAAGGTATTTAAATGTCTAACATGTTTATGATCATAATTAAACATAGCCATAATATAAGAAGATAGTCTTATATCTAAAGGACTTAATATGTGACTTTAAGTATA
>Ga0307517_10014923_pt1 | contig 10376 bp, 6 predicted proteins | sample 23_EM_MG_FD_194515 | JGI IMG/M metagenome (GOLD analysis project Ga0307517, IMG submission 194515) | Populus trichocarpa ectomycorrhiza microbial communities from riparian zone in the Pacific Northwest, United States - 23_EM | ecosystem: Host-associated > Plants > Roots > Unclassified | place...
AACTCTATTTTTTTTTTTTTTTTTTTTTTTTTGCCCCCCAAATAACTATAATATTAACTTGTAAAGCAAAAGGAAACGAGAATAAAACATGCTCATTGCTGAAATTCTCTACTTTCCATTCCCGACCTTCAAAAGGATTTCAAGAGCGTTATTGCCATCTTTATGGAAAGGAACTAGTTAATTACCAGGAAGCAATTCTAAATTTGTGGATGGAAAGAATAACAAGTGGACTGGCAAAAGCTTTGCAAGATAGAAGCAATAACAATAGACTCGTCGTCTTGTGTGGTACCTATGTCCTCCATACCAAGTTGATCACCCTTCTCCATCTCAGGCGGTGGCAGTGGAGGTGGAGGCGCCTCTTGTGAAGGAGAGGGATGCGCGAAGAAAGGGTAGTAAAAGTTGGTACGAGCTCTTTCAATGCCACTAAAAGAGATGGAGGATAGATCATATGCTACAGCAGCTTCCTCAGCAGTGTCAAACGTGCCTAGCCAATGCCTCTCTTTAGTATATGGATTGCGAATCTCGGCAGCATATCTCCCCCATGGTCTTCTCCTTACTCCAAGGTATCTACTTGATTGCCTAGAGCTTCTTTTGGGGTTTCTGTAAAGCAATGGAGGGAAGTTTTCCATTCTTCTTGATGTTAATTTTTACAGGTTGAGCTGGCTATGGGAGGAGGGAAAAGAGGGGAGTGGATTTATATGCAAATTAAGTTGCATAATCAAGGTGGCCTTTGCTGGTTAAATTATCCACTCTTGATCCCTCACTAGATTGGTAGAGCCATAATAAATTAGAAGTCATTTTCATGTTAATTTATCAATATTTTCATAGTAGTCAAGAGGGGCAGGTAATATGCATAGCTCATCAAAGAGTAAAGTAATGGATATGTTCATGATATCTTGTTTCTCTAATGGCTGTTTGTAGGGTTTTGCCTCCTTAAATTCCTCGCTAATGACACGACTAGTGTGAACAAAACGCACAAATCAATGGAATCCACGAGCCATTTGCTACCTGTTGGCATATTCTAGCTAGCGATCTCTATCTCACTTTTTTTAAGAAATCCAAAATGTTTTTTTATAAACAATCTATGAATCAAGCTGCATGTGTGCAAAGTAATGGCAAAACGTCCATCACATCAATGGTGATTAACTGGAACTTCCAACAACAAGCATAGGGAAAGCTGAAATTGTTTCTCCAGTTTTCTTTACCTACCCTGGTGGAGTTGTTGATACCTCCTCACCCCTACTTGATTATGGCAAAATACAAAGTGGTTGAGTTTGTAGCTTGCAGTTCATGAAATCGGAAACAAAAAAGTTTTTATTTTGATTAAATTTTCTAGGGATCAATGTTTATATATATATATTAACAAAATCTTATAGGGATAGGGCGTGCAAGCTTCGTTGCAGCTATATACATAATTTATTACTATAGTTAAATTACTATTTTTCCATTTGATGGAAATAATGAGAGGCTTTGTATAAGGGTAATTTAGTCTTTTTTTAGAGGTCCATTGGATATTAAAAAATTATTCAAGGGGTATGTTAATCTTTTTTAAAAAATTTGCACAATAAAAATATGTTTCTACCCCTTAAATCAACACAATCTAGAGTTGTTGATTAAGAGTTATTTTATCTTTTTAAAAACTTTAAAAATATCAAAATACTTATTTAGCTCTTAGGTAAGAAAAAAATTAGAACAGCTGACCAAAAACATTTTTGTTTTTTCACTTATGAGTTGCAACAAAAATATGTTTTTACCTTTAGAAAAGACAAAATTCAAGGCATAAGTATAGGGTATTTGTGTCCTTTCACGATGTTTTTTTTTTTTGTAATTCTGAGTTCATGGAAGACATTCTAGTATTTTTCATTTGGAGAAATATATTTTTATTTGAAAAAGATGCTGAAGCGTGATGAAGACGCGCCAATGCGTGAGTGTCATTCATACCTTTTGGGTGATGCATGCGACACCATACGATAGCCAAACCTGTCGTTCCACTGTGTTCTTAGAAGCTCCACTGTGTTCTCTTTTTTATGAGGCAACAAATGACAGTGGATGATAGGCGGTTTGTCGCTGACGATTGTTTTTTTTCCTTTCTTCTTTTCTCTCTTTTTTAGAAAAAAATGCACGTCTGTCCTCTTTTCTTTAGGTTTATCAATTTCAATCCCTATGCTTTTTATTGCTTTTTTTTTTCTTCTTTGGTTCTTTTATAAAAGTTTTTTATGTTTTCAATTTAGTCCTTAAATTACAATTTGTCATATATTATTTATTTCAATTTGATCCATATTCTTTTGATTTCTGATTTTTTCCTTGGCTCTTTTGTTAAAGTTTTGTTGGTTTTTAATTTTATCCTTTAATCAAAGTTTATGTTATTTTATTGTTTTCAATTTAGCCCTCGTTCTTTTGATTTCTTTTTTCTTTTTGTTAAAGTTTTTTTTTCTTTTCAATTTAACCCTCCAATTTAATATTTTTATGCCATTTAATTTATTTTTTATTTTAATTTTCACTCTCATTATTTTAATAACAATTTTTTATATGATTGACATTTTTTTAATTTTTATTCTTTGGTGTTTGATTTGTCTGGGAATGAGCTTCGTAGTTTTTTTATTTGTCATGCTTTCGATCTAATAACAAGTGAACAAGTTCGAAAAGTTTATGCTTTCTTTTATAATTTTATCATTCTACATTATTTTTTTAAATTAATTTTTTAATTATCTTCAATTTATTCTCTATTAGTTTATCCCGATCTCATAGTCTAGATAATTAGTTTTGCAAGTCTTTTTTAAATAAAAATTTGTCTTAAAATATTTTATTTATATTTAATTTTTGAGGACTTTTTTTTTATTTTATAGATGAGCTTTATTTTATATATAAAAATATTTTTCCTTTTATTTTATTCAAATGTGGTTCTATTTTAGCAAACACAAATAAGTATATATCTTATTTTATAAGATCAAATATCTTAATTTATATTTATCTTTTAATTTTTTCAGTTTTTATTTATTTATTATTAACTATTTTTGTTATTTACATAAATAATTATCAATTTATTTAATTAGATGTTTTTATAAGCCTTTTAATTTATATTTTAAATTTCTTCGTATAAAAAAACATATCAAAATAGTTTATATACCCAACACAACATTGCGTAGATAAAGTAGCTAGTATACATATAGGAGACGGATATACACGGTCAAAATTTGTCATCATCAATAAAAATGAAGACACCAGGTCATTACAATGGACGATTACAAATGATTGACTTTACAGCAACTTCCTTCTTTTTTTCTGGGTCCATGACGGCACTTGATCTAAGTGAGCTTTCGCCAGAGAGATCCTTTGGAAGCTGTCAAACACTTCACCTTCGGAAAAAGAAAACCAGCCTTTGCGGGGTTTCCATCAACAAGTGAATTCTCATATATCTCTTTGCACTCTTGCATAACCTGTGAAAGGAATGACATGAGAATAGATTTCAGAAATCTTCCCGAGTCCTAACATGCTATATGGTGCAACTGTAGATATCCCCATGCTCTTGTTTAAACCCTGTGAAGCCATCCCCCTGTTGCTGATAAAAAGAAGAACCGGCAACTCATGCGGTTCCGACGAGAAATATATGGACGAGAAATATGTGGTTTGGGTTGGATCGTTGATTCATCACATTAGAAGCATTTGAGGTTTGCAAGTGTCTTTTATACATCAGATTTATGTAATAGGTTTGCATGTACCTCTTTTGCATCCTTCCGTGGTATGCCTTCTCGCAGTCCAACAAGCTTTTCAACAACTTCAGGCTGCAAATCGCAAGCACAATACACAAATCAGATACCAGGTTCATCAGAGGCACAAGCCTTGGACAATCTTGACACGTACAAATATAGAGTGCACTTTTTCTCATGGAATATATAACTTGAATTGAAAGAAATCACTAAGGTCTAACCCATTAATTTGCCCTAGCCTATCATACAATTGACAACTGGTGATCTACTCGTGCACAATGGATCCAGTATAAGAGGAGTAATTATCAGACCAGTATCGTCACTCAAAAGAAGAAATATTAAGTGACACTTACTGGGCAGTCGGGTTGATGTTCGAGAATATTTGTATAGATGAGTGTGAAGGAATCCAAACTCTCTGCTGAAGCAAGTTCTCTCAAATCACTCAGTATCCGGACTCTACTTTCTACTTTCTGAAGCAAAGGTCAGTTGATCAAATATTAATAAAGAACAAAAAGATGATACAAGAACTGTTTATCTCAACAGAATTACTTGCGAATATACTAAACCTAGAATAATTTAAACAAGTTTCTACATAACCTCTTTCATCTAGCCACTTACAGACACTGTGATATACTCCCTGAAGAAGTCCATAATAACCTCTTCATCTAGCCTCATCCGTTCTATTGTCTCTTCCTTTATGTAGTTTCTCTGCAATAATCACAACAAATTATAGATTAAGTAAATTTAAAATTGAAATAGACACGGGGAGAATACATGCAGGCGTATCTTCCAAGAAAATAGAAGGTTCAACTTTATGTTTGAAATAAAACCTGAGTCAGAAGGTGATCAACGTAAACCACCATTGTTTCCTCAAGACAAGCTTCAACAAACCTCCTAAATGATCTTTCTTCAATATACCTGAGGTACCAAAAAGAAAACAAATAAGAACAACTTTTCTTGTTTAACCTACAGATACAAGAACAATAACGATGCATGTGGGTGCAAGAAAATATGTAGTTTCCAGTAGATAAACTAATTTACACACCAATTGATGTCTTAGATGTTGAGATAACAACTTCCAGACTAAGAGGAAAGCCTAATTTCAATAACCTAATCACATGGGTATAGCTAATGTGTTAGTGCAAAGTCCTTCAAAATTTTCCCAGAATCTCTCTAAACAAATAAGAAATGGTAGCGGGCTGAAACCCTGTGATATTCCTCTAACCCTTCCCCTAACAATAGCAGGCTGAAACCCAAGCTTCTGATCCCAGGCTGCATGCAAAATTCAATTTGCCATGTAATTAAGTGGCCTTGGCTATAGAAGTTGGGACTTCCCTTAGAAAAATCATGAGTCTTTCCCCCAGAAATGTGTAGTAAAAAGAAAATGTTTACCTGAGAAGCCCCTACAACAAACAAATGAAGCTTATAATGTACCTTTAGCTGCAATACAGCATGAACTAAAATGACTTGTATGTGGGATCTATGAAGTTAATTTGCTATAATGTACCTAAGCATCACTTGTACCTATAGTGCAATGCATCCCACAAGATGTAACCCAAAAGGCAGAACTCAGAAGAAGAAACACTGACAAAAGAGCAAACTTACATCTTTACATCTGTAAAATAATCACCAAATGTAGCAACTAGGTACTCCGTGACCTGTCCTTCAGACCACTCTGAAACATAAGGTAAATGCTTAGAGGTAATATTTGATAGATCAAATGCATTAAGAAAATTAATTGAATCAACATCTTTCAACATATCTGAAAAATATTCTATGAAAATCAACATAAGCTCTTTCAGTAGTTAAACTTAAACCATTTCACTAACATTTCAAGATAGGCACATTTTATTTTTCACAAGAAGTAGATTCTTTCAGTAGAGATATTTTCTCTATTTGCAGTGTACTCCCAGGGTAGCATCATGCCCTAATGAAATAGATTCTTTCATTAGGGCAGCATCAATAATTTAACATTAAAATTGTATGTCTGCATAAATTGTTTAATTATAGGCATCCAAACATATAGAATATGGCAGTCTTAATTAAAGTAAGAAACATGAGGCAACTAAAATGTTAAAATTAAACTCTATATTTCCTTCTAAAATACGTAGTCGTGAAAAGCTATTATGCAGGCCCACATCACAGTGGTTAGATATTGTGATTGCATTGGCCTGTTAATATGCACTTGAATTTTGTCAGCTTGGTACAAATTATTTAACACAGATAGCATAAATGACATGTTAAGAGTTAACCAAGATAACATGATAGAGCATGGTAAAGCTGAACATTACTTTACCTTTATGATAAAGCTTGACAATTAACTCCTGCACACCAGGATCTTCAAAGATAACCCTAACAGTTTGATGTACAGCTTCCTGCCATCAGCAGATAGACTAAACATTTATTTAATGATATCATATTTGTGCAGGAATGCCAATAAAAATGCTAATGTATGCTAAGCAAGGCCACTAGCTATAGCAATAAAAACATCAGGATTGTGGAAGAAAATAGCATTTGCAGTGAACAAACTCCATGCTAGACGATGCTGTTGGAACTTAGCAGCCATCATAACAAAAAGTATGAACACATGTGCATACACAATTCAGGTTTCCTATAATTGATCGTTATCCTATCTGCAACAGTGTAGATGTTACCAAAGGACGTACAATCCATTAAAAGAATAAAATGACTCTCCCCATTATTACCGTTGTACATTCTTCATCAATGCACAGAAGTTCTAAACTTTCCATCACTACTGTTTACAAATCCAAATCAACAAGCACACAAAAGATCACTCATCACCCAAAAGACTTTTATCTATAAAAAAAATATAACAAACAATAACTAATTAATCGATGAAGGATTTCTGCTTCAAGCTGAACACTTGAAACAAGCAAAGCCAAAGTTCAGAAAAGTAAAGGATGTATAGATTAGGTAGGTCTGTACTTGATTTCATCAAACCATCACATATAATGGAGATATAGCTTGGATTCCATATGAAATAAGATATCATACATGGTCAATAAGAAGTTTGAAGGATACTGGAATATAACAAAAGAGGCAGAGAGAAAGGCAGAACCACTGTCGTTATTTGTTTATACCTTTGCAACCTCTAGGAAACCTTTGCAAGTATCTTCAAAGTTAACCTGTGAAAGTGACAAGGATAATGGATTTCATAAGGGAAAAAAAAAAAAGCGCTACATATTGTATTTCAACTATGCAATTAGCATAGTGGTTCTGAAGCATATCATAAAGTAATGCAAATGAAAATCTTGGCAAAGATTTGAGACATTTAACTTATGATATATATTTAATTACCTATTAAAGTGGGATCACAATAATGCAAAAACCAATTTCTTTAAGCAGCATTAAATATAACGCTGTGATTAGTAGGTGTTTATTTGCTGCAGTCTACACATTGGTGCACACAAACACACTCATACTGACCAGAGTGAAAAGGGAAACAGGAAAAATGAAACAAAAAAAACCACCCAAATATAAGAAAACTCGTAGAAGCTGTCCTGAGGTGGAAGTAAAAATAGGCAAGCCGTTACAAAGAACAGTTACATCTTTATCAGGGTACCTTTCACAACCACTGTTGCCTTTTCTTTTCTGGAAATTGGCATGCCTAGCCAGGTTCATGAAGTAACAGGTAAATCACTTAGGTTAGAATGACTTTCTCTCAGACCTTCAGCCATGACTCACAGAATAGGTAATATGAATATGAAAAGATTGCACGCAACAAACTAATCAATTAAAAGCTCAGGCAAGGAAAAAGGCAGGAAGGAAAGCTTCCCTCCTTTGATTAGAGTGGAAGGAACAAGAAGAATATGGGATGCTGCTTCCTCCTAGACCTGTCAATTTCACTCACTATAAAATGGACAGGTTTAGAGGAACAGAGAATCTTTTAATCTTTTCTATATTTTCCCTTTCTGAAGAAATAATTTTTTATGCAATACGCGTTCCTTTTGTCAGAAAAAAAATACATTTAGTCCTTCCTTTCATTACCCCAGCAACAGAAGAGAAGGTAGTCCTTCCCTCCAACCTCTCCTTTATTCCCATTAAGTTTTTGACTTCTTTCCAATTTTCCCAACCTCAGACAAACAAGTTGTTTCCATCAGCACTGTGATCATTTTAACTATAAGAAAAACTGATGAATTGAAACAGAAGCAAATAAAAGTAATCATATAAGTAACCTGCTCAGCATAGTTTTGTGGTAGGGCTTCCATGGTGCTGTTACTCAACTCCATAGCAAGGTCATAGCAGCGCAGATTGTTATTTATCTGTTTGTTATTTTCATAGAAAAAACAAGTAGCTAACAAAATAGAATTTAACACCCAAACATGAAAAATTACTTGCATAAAACACATATACAAAAGTACACAAACCATTGCGCATAAAGGTTCCAGACCAATTTCTGAAGCAGGTTCCTCAAGCCTCTTCCTTTCAGCAGCTTGAAAATCTATCATCACCTATAAAACACAAGTGAAAGAAATTTTAATCATTAGAAACAGAAAACAACACCAAGCACGTGGTCAGAAACTAAAGACAGAAGACAGACTTAAGCACTACTAGCATGAAGCATAAATAACACACTCAACTAGATGCTACTGCACAAAATTACAATAAAAAGTCATCCTTATGATGCCAGGAGTCATCCAATTATCAAGGCAAAGAAGAAAGGGTCAGGTAAAACAAGCTAAAAAGTGATTAAAGTGAACATGATTGTTCCATGTATTACCATATTCTTCAAAATACAGTCAAACTCTCTTCCAATTTTTACACTTAAATTAAACAAAAATGTTGCTTATTTCAGCAGAATTTATCTACACTTGCCTGAATTATAGCCAACGAGATCCTGTATAGCATGACATCTGTGCTATTATCCCTAACAATCTGAACTTGCTCCCCAAGGATCCTAAACAGATCAACAGCAGCTGGAGTATATAGCTTTCCATCATCTGTTTTCTTTGGTGGCTGTACCTTATCAGCTTCTAGGATATTCAAGTACCATTTCTACAAAGCGTGAGCAAAACCAACAGCTATGAGAAATAGAAAAGGTGAAAGCCGAATAATAAACATATTCCATACATAATAGCATTGCAGAGCTATGGGATATCATATAATTACCCTTGTTGTAGCTTGCATTCTCTCAACATATGAATTCATGAGGGGATCCATGGCTCCACTCTCAGAACAAACTTGAGCAAGTGACTCATCAACACCGAGTCCAACCAAATTATCTTGATATTCAACTACCCAACCAGTTACCTAGTTGTAAGCAATCAAAATTACACACCACTCAATCTACATGAAAGAAATCATCAAATGTTACCCTAATGTGAAAACAAATCAGACCCGGGGAAAAGAAAGTCTTTTTTCCCATAGAAGAACATAGTATTATATTAAGGAAGTTATGAAGCACTGCACAGCGGGAGAATGGTCATCCTCCAATATCGTGCTCTTATAAGTACGAAATGAGTTGTTTCAAACACATTATCAACCAGGTGAATACCTTTAAAATCTCTATATTTGATAACTCATTTGCCCTGTCGCTCAACAATCTGAGCATCTGAGTAAACCTCTCTGTATAAAGGTTTACCATGAGTTGGAATATTTCATATCTGCAAAACATCAAAGATCAACTTAATATACCAAAGAAAACCCTTAGACCAACCTATTTCAAGAAGATGATGCTCTGCTCCAGAGAAGGTTTCTAGGCAAAAAATAGTAGTATGCATTAATGCAATAAAAAACTCTTCAGAGTCCAAGGCAAAGCAGTTTCTTAGACGTGCTAATGTCAATCAAGAAAATTTACACATTACCAGATAATGAAGTGTGTGATCTAAGTCATCATACTCTCCAATAAAGACATAACTTCCAAATTAGGCCATCCAATCAAAACTTAAGCTGACTCGAAGGACCAGATTACAACCAAAAGGAATCTTACAAGCAACCTTTTTCACATATATTTGTTACTAATAGATAGCAAATGAATGTGTCATTTAGGGAGACTATTGAAGCATAATACACTGAGAGAAAATAGCACCAAGCTTGAAATCTCCATTCAGGGTCCCCCTAGTTCCTTTTGTTGCAAGCGTCAATAGCACGCAACAAATGTTCAATTATACAACTTATCTCAACCAATATGTTACAAGTTCTAGTGATATGAGTGATTATTAGCATGGGCAACAAGCAAGATTAGAGATTGTCAAGCCAGAAGAGAAGGTTTAGCAGAAGTGCATTAGCAGAGATGGCAACTGTCATTGTAACTAACTTTGCAGCAGAACCAATGGATTACATGTGGCTAAAGTTAGTTAATTAGTCAGTCAGTCAGTAATCAGTTAGTTAGCAGTTGGTTGCAAGTTAGTTAGAAGTTCAATCCTTGTACAGAAGAAGTTTGTACAGAAGCTTGAGGCAGGCAATAAGAAAATTACAGTTTGATGTAGAATTGCATTTTCTCTCTAATTCTTCTCATTCTCTCTTCTTTCTACTCTTCTTAAAGTTTATTTGTTTTGTTAAGGGAAACCTTAAAACAACATTGTTTGCCGATCTTGATTTCGCCGATCTTGATTTCTCCACCTACATCCTCTAATACCTCGGACAATGGTCAAAGGATTGAAACCCCAACACAATTTTGAGGATCATTTGCTTTGGTACCAATTTGAC
>Ga0307517_10014924_pt1 | contig 10375 bp, 9 predicted proteins | sample 23_EM_MG_FD_194515 | JGI IMG/M metagenome (GOLD analysis project Ga0307517, IMG submission 194515) | Populus trichocarpa ectomycorrhiza microbial communities from riparian zone in the Pacific Northwest, United States - 23_EM | ecosystem: Host-associated > Plants > Roots > Unclassified | place...
ATAACTTTATTTTTTGAATTTAATTTTTTATTTAATCATATAATAATAAAAATAGACATGCGTATAAAAGTCAACAAATAAAATTTAATAAAAAAACATTATAAAGGGTTGCAAAAAAAGAACATTTGTTAATATTATAAAAGAAATCTTATAATTTTATTAGTAAACAAAGTAAAAAAAAATGAATGGTACTTAATTAAATAATATCCAAAATAAATTTTAATTTATTTATTTTAATGAATCATAACTAAAACTGAAGAAAAAAACACAAAGGCTAAAAAAGGGTAGCACCTAGGCTTGAGTAGGCAAGTGTTATTGGCCTATGAAAAAGAAGGTCAGCCAAATGAGCTTGTAAGAGAAGCCTATGTACCTGTCCATTGTTTCTTCTTTTTTTAAAACGTGTATATATATATATTTGTCTATTCTTGTTTTTTTAAAACATGTTGTCCACTCATTTTTTTTCTTAAAAAAAAATAGAGAGCATACAATGTGCTGTATCTAGTTGCAGAAGATGCATCATCCATTTGTTTTGCTTTGGTCACCTTAGATGGCTTAAAAATTAGGCTATAACATTTTTGTTCAAAATACCTATTTTAACTTCTTTTTTTAACTGAAAACACATAAAAAACACAATATGAACAACTTATTCAATAACTCTATATCTAATCTTAAAACAACTTATAATTGATTGAAAAAATAAAAATATCAACCCAAATGAAAAAAATTCTCAAGCCTCAATTTAATTTTCTAGCAATATAAAGGTCTAAAGGAACTCTTTTAATCAAATGAAATACCAATATAAAATTGATTTTTTTTAGTTTGTGGAATGTGGATAACCACCAATTTTCTTATAGTTCTCTTGTTTTCCAATAACTCTCTCCTCTTCTAAACTCCAAGATTGAAATATAAACAAGATAAAGTTTTGGATCACAATGTAAAAATCTCAAACTAAAAGAATCAAAAATAAAAAATAAAACAAAACGTTGAGGATCAAAATTTGTAAAACCACTCCTCATGAATGGTAAAAAATAAAGAAAAAGAAGCTTGCATTTTTTCTTTAGTGTCAAATTTGGTTACGTAAGTAAATAATCAAGTTTAATTTTTATCCAATACAATATGAAAAAATAAAATTAAAAAAATATTTATAAACAGCAGTAAAAAACATTGTAATAATACACAATATTAAGTATATATGCACAATGCTTTACAAAGTGTTTCCACAACACTTTTAATTTTTCTTGTAATTTTAACTATAATTGTAATGTTTGAAGCTTTACTAAAAAGAACCTTAAGTGAAAATTCTTTATCAAAGAGAAATACACATTTTTTTCAGAAAAAATCATAGATCTTGTTGGTTGGGACCCGGTTGATAGAAATGCCCTTAGCGAACTGAATGGTATTATTGAGGAACTCCGCACTTTTCACTGGGCTTTCAACAAAAAGGTGAAGATCTTTCTTCCTCTCGTGCCGTTTTTAAGCAATTGATATCATGCATGTTCTGCTTGAGTGTCTTGAGACCATGGCGAAATGACATTTTGAAAACCTTGCAGCCAGTGATATGAGCACCCCAACTGTTGTCATCTTTAAATGCAAAATACTTTAAATATATAAAATTTTAATTGATATTAATGTTTAGAATCATAATATCTAATTATATATGATGATTCTAACCCCAACATTAATTAAATATCACGATTCTAAATCATAATATCTAGAAAGTGTGTTATTTTACCGAAAAAAGAAATTCTACTGTGTTAATTTGCAATTTCTTTTCATTTTATATGTTAATTATCCAATTTATCCAAAATTTTCCATGAAAAAAAGCTAATCCATGCTAATTTGCCTCATCAATCGGTATCATGTCAGATCTATCCCATCAAAATAGAAGCAAGTTCCACCCCTAGTAAAAGCGAGTGGCTCCAATTATGCCATTCTATATATTGCTAGTTTACATTGGCAAATTACCATGAATATTGTCCGAGACCAAATCATGAAGCATTGGAGAAATCTTTCTTCTCAATGGGGCTAGTCCATTTTCATTATATCCTAAAGCTGAGGATTAAACCTCTCCTTTACGATCTACTTGGGAAAAAAGAAATAAGGATGCTTTAAACATCCAAAGCTGCAGGAGAAGTAAGTAGCATGACTTTGCTTCCTGCAGTTTGATGATAAACTTTTCAATGTACCCCTGATAATTGACAAAAAAAAACTTCTGCAGAGTAAAACTCAGATTCGTCAACAAAAACCAAACCTCTACGAAACTACAATATCACAGAAGCATCAGCATCTGCTCATGTAAATCCAAATGCTGCTTGCAACATTGTTTATTGAACAATTTGGAAGTTATTGAAATCAATTACTTAAATAATAATTACCCCTGATAAGAACTGCTATCTCCTGACAACAAAATTTTTGCAGTATTGATATACTGTGAGGATACAAGAAATCCAGAAACATTACAGGTAGCCCATTTAGAAGGATAATTGACATTGTATGCCTTCATTGGAGTATCTGACTGCCGTAATCAGAATTGAATTTCTCATGGCGATGGGCGTGAAGATGAGCAGATGGCCTTGTGTTCTTCAAAGCTGTCTCTATATCCTCAGATCTGAGCGGCCCAACTTTTGGCAACTCTGCAGGCTCACAACATTCAGTCCAAGTATGATGAAAAACTAATTGCACATACACATTGACCAAGCAAAAATGTGATTAAGACAGTATAGGAAGTGCTCTCTTCAATAAAGGTGGCTGAAAATGTTGTGCTATGGAACCAAATAAGAACAAGATAAGGTGTTCGTATCAGCCACGGTAATATCAAGGAAAGAAAAACCAAAAGGAGCAACTGAACATTTCTTTGTATACAGAATTAAGGTGTCAATTCATTTCGCTCATCACACTCTCTTCCTTCCTGGGAAACTGGTATGGATGAGAATGCATAGGTTACCTAGTACTAAGAATCAAAAAAGGAAAACAAAAGAGTTGACCACATCCTTTTTTCTAAGTGTTGGACTTAACCTTCATGGAAAAGATATGTTACTATGAGAATATCACTAGAACTCCATACAGACTTGCCAAAGAAAAGACACCTTAACTTTCCATCTCAACTCACCTTTAAGGCAGACATGCTTCACAAAGATAGCAGACAGCGAAGGTTGATAGCATCATAAGAGATGATTAGAGCGAGCTTATACAGACAGGGATATAGACGGCAGAGGAAGATAAAGGAGGATCTATTTTGGTGAGATGGTCATTCTGAAGAAGGGGGGAGCCCTTGGGATACAAGAATAATCTCATAGTTACTTTCCATTTATTAGAAGCATTTTCTGGATTTCCCTCAAGAAAATGTATGATAGAAGTCACTTACCATCATCAGGCACTATTTCCTCTCTGTCTTCAAGGAGTGTCATTAAGCGTCTCAATGGTTGCATGGCAGCCTCTTTGCATAATAGCCGGATATCTGAACCAGAAAATCCTTCTGTTCTTTCCACTAATAAATCATAAGGAAGCATGTCCTCATCAGGCTGTGATGGGAGAAGTTCTTCAAACATGGTTCTTCTAGCTTCTGGTTCTGGAAGGGGTACAAGAATCTTTGGTTTTACATGGTCAACAGAAAACTATTTGAATGATACACAAAGCATTAGCAACATGTTTTGCTCCCTTGTTTAATATCGTGACACTGACATCAGACAAAAAAGTTCAACAGCTAAATAACAAGAACAAGAGGAAAAAGGTTACTGGTGGCAATGTCCACCAAACATAGCATGATTTAAACTATAATTTAGCAAGCTAAGACTGTAAAAAAAAAGTTCCAAAAGGTGGAGGTGCTAATAAAATGTAAAGACTGCAAAATATCTCTTGTTTTGCACTAGAATTGCCCAAATCTTTTAAACCAAGAATAGAAGTGCAACCTTCCACTTTAAATTGAAGGATGAGCATCTCTCATCTGACAAGAGCACAATATCATTAAGTATGGCCTTAAATAACTCGCTATCCAAAAATAGTTTAGATCTAACTCTGCTCACTATCTAGTAAGCTTAGCACTTTAGCAGAAAACATCAAAGGATACTCGCTTCTCAAGACGCCGGAGCATGGCCGCATCCAATTCCCAAGGGAGATTAGTCGCCGCCAAAACAAAAACAAGCTCCTTTGTGCGAGTCAAACCATCCATCTGCAATCTAATCAAATGGATCAATTTATGCCAAAAAGCTGAAGAAATTATAAATCATTTCATTTCCGAATTTAGATATAAATTATGCGCATAATTTGAAATGACATGCAATGGAACTAGTGAAATGCTGTGATGTCAAATGTGGCACCTGACCATATCCATCAGGAAAATACCAGTAAATATGATTAAGTATCAGGAGAATCAGAACAATGGTAGGGGAACTAATGCATGACAAAACCACCATGAAATGACATTAACAATAATACTGGTGCCAGTGCTTGGAACTGGAGTACGAGAGTGCTCAACACAGAGAATAAAGGCATTGAACTTCATTCATTAACTATAGTTGATGCTACTAAAATAGTGTTGCCTAAACAGAGAACAAAAATATTCCATGAATTTGCTATGGCATGTATGTACTCGTTGGACAAACACTCTGCAGTGCCTGTTAGAAGAAACAACACATCAGTAAATGATATGCACGATCTTTCCAAGGAAAACTCCAAAAGATGTATACAAATATAAATACAAACAATGGATAATGAACAAAAGTATTAAGTGGCTCGGACCACTTGCACTTCAGTGATCAAGGTTGAAGTTTTTGCACTTCAATGTCATATGTTTGGCACCATGAGCAGAAGTGATTACAATTCAGTTGAACTCATGACATGGCATAGAAAATCAAGACTGGCTCTGCTTTCCCACCATAAGCAAACAGCAGAAGATATTAGCATCACTAGAATGAGGAAAAATCCTAATTGGGAGACCATAAACATGCAAGCTACACTAAAAAAGAAACCATAATGGAGAGGAGTCGACACATTGACAGTAAGAGAAAGCAAGCCCCGAATTAAAATTTTATGCCATGCCAAAAATATGATGCAAGTACAACAGCACCTTCTGATGGATGAAAATGCAAGATATTCAAGTGCAAAAATTCACCGAAGTGTAAATTGACTCGAGTTAGTTTTTGCATTTTCACCTGTTTTTAAGGAGTACAACCTGAAATTACAATTATGTTGGACCACTTTAGTTGAGAATAAATGTGATCATAAGTGACAGATGATTGTCTTAACAGGAGTGGAAGAAAATATTTTTGCACTTAACAGTATATTGATTGGAAACATAAATGCACAAGCACACACATAGAGGCGTACATACACTTGCATGCATGTGCAGATGCGAATGTACAAACAAAATGGTTTAAGGAAACAAACATCACCTGTATGAGCAGTTCAGTCTTCAAACGCCTACTTGCTTCATGCTCACTGCTAGCTTCACCACGTTGACTGATAATAGCATCAATTTCATCAAGAAATATAGTTGATGGTGCGTGATGCCTAGCAAGCTCAAATAAAACCTTTATTAATTTCTCTGAATCACCTGCCGCATGCACAAACTTTGAGTCAGATTCACTTTCAGTACCATGACAGGGAATGGTTTTGCAAAACAGGGGAAAAGGCCTATACTTTATATTAAAAAAAAATTCTATTCCCTTCTTTCCCTCAAACATTTGTTGATTGATGACAAGAAGAACAATGGTACAAGAACAGAATAATGGTGGCAGTTGGCCTCACTTCAATATGATGTAGAATTACAACAAAATGGAAATAGGAAAATTTAGGTATTTTTGCATGGAGAAAACCTAGGTCAGAAAATAAAGACCCTTCAAATAAGACAACAATTTGGCTTTGTTATCTGCCACCATCATATCATAAAAGTCAGAAAACTTTATGTGAATTTCTTAATTCAAATCCATTGTGTGGCTTTTATACATGAGTTTCTAACTTCCTACTTATCCTATCACCTGGATTTTTTCTTTTGTTTTCAATTTTTTTTTTTTTTGGTTAATTAGTTTCCAATGACCATTTGTTCTAACAACATGCAGGAGTTGAGAAAGAAAAGCACACCATATAGAACAGAAATTCATTAAATTCACCATAAAACAGTTCACAAACTGTTTCATAATTCATAGGATATGAAGGCTGAGAATCCATAATGTCTTTGCAAGTTCGCAACTTTATTTAGTTTGGTGACTTAATCAGCCCTTCACCACAAACTAGCAACTCTTCCCCCTTATCATGTCAATAATAAAATCAGTATTGCTAATCAAAACAATTCTTCAAGCCAAAGGATAACCAATCCAAAACATGGCGATGGCTGTTTAATATATAGTTGACACCTGCAAGGAAATAGAGATAGTATGCAACTGCTGAACAATAAGCCTGAATTCCCTAAGATGCTGAAGCCCAAAAATTTCCCATAGCTGTAACAATTTATCACAACAAATATCCATTCATGATAGAAGAGATCATCCTTCCATCACTCAGAAAACCCCAATTAAGTAAAGCAGATTGCTCAACCAAACAGATATTGCATAAAATGACAAGAATAACATTGCTCAACAAAACAGGTATTGCATAACACGACAAGAATAACATCCACTCAAACATAGATATTATTTATCCTCTTACGCCTAGAAACCCGTATCATCACAAATCACATCAAAAGAAAGTCAGTCATGCTTTATTTCTCCATACTAAGTACTTGATATATTTTATATTCTAAACATGATCTTAGAAAAGTTCCCAAACATACCCCGCCATTTGCTAACCACTGAAGATGCTGAGATATTGAAAAATGTGGTTTTGCACTCTGTAGCAACAGCCTTTGCGAGCATTGTCTGAAACATAGATATCAAAAGTTACATAGCAATAAAAATTTCACTAGAAGAAAGCAAGCTCAAAAAACAGCAAGATATGGCAAACCATTTTTTTTATTAATCTAGAACTTTTCTCCTGTAATCATTGAGAGAAACTCTTAAACATACCATTGGGCAGAATACAACATTTCAATTCCAAAGACAACTTTTGACAAACACATTTCCATGGACATGTAATAGCATACAACAAGATGAGTTCATAAGAGAGGCTGCATGGTGGTTGCGGAGGGAGGAGCACCATTGCAGCACGGTCATATAAAGTACATGCAATGGAAATCCAAAACATGCTTCTCGTGCATGACCTCTTGGCCTTATCATATGGGGCACTTTGCCTCTAGTCAATGGGAGACCTGCATGCTATTGCCTATTATACTTTTGTTCATGTAATTAATGATCCCCAATTCCTTTCCTAGATTCTTTTGATGCCACAAAAATAATTGCTCTGAATACAGTAGGATACCAGTCATAGAAAATAACAGGTGCAACCACATACATGCCAAATGCCAACTTTTATCCAATATGGTATCTCCTTGACTTTCAGGTGAATGACAGAAAAGGACAGTCTCTTTCCAATCATTCACAGTTTTCCAACCAAAAAAAGAAAGAAAAGGAAGGATTGTTTTGCTGCACCCAAATCATTACAGTTTACATCCCACGCTAAACTTTGAATACGGGGAAAAGAATCTTACAAAAGTAATCCAAGTTTCAATATAGTTACCTGATTAACATCCTTGTATGAAAAAACCTCAACCCAACACCCACCAACACACAAAAAAAAAACATAAAGAAAATATGTACATCTCTAAAAATGTTCAAGACACAAGTTCTTTTAGGGACGGGAAAAAATTGTATAACGGAAATAAAAGATAAAATAACACTAGTAACAATGAATACAATGTTCACAAACCTTCCCTGTCCCTGGAGGGCCAAAAAGAAGAATGCCTTTCCATGGCGACAGAAGACCAGTGAAGTATCTGTAAAAGGCAGGATCAGGTTAACTGTGAAAAGAAAACTTCATAGACCTAAATGCAGCAATTTCTGAGTGCAAAGAGCACCATAGCAGTAAAGCACATTGATGTAATGTTAACAAATACACATTTCTGTGATGGAACTCTGCCAAACAGGCAGACACATTAAAACAGATGCATCATAAGCATGATTAAAGGTGGCCAGCAAAATTCCTTAATTCTCAAGATCATCAAAATCATAATCTTACAGCATGTTAAAGAAAACTTTTCATAACTAAATAATCCAGTCAGTCTTTGAATGAAGTAACTTTAGCAATAGCTCAGACCTCGGTGCTTTTCTATATCAATCTTCAAAAACAGAGAGGAAAAAGAAAACCTTTCCAACAAAATTGTCAAGACATGCTCCACGTTTAAGAAGGAAACTTTTCAAATTTGTTTCCTACATTTAACATGGAATATGCAAATTCATCATAAAAGAAGGGGATTTAAAATAAATGTGTGCGTTAAGATAATGAAGTAAACAAGTTTATATTAACATGACCCACTTGGGATATTTTATCGGCATGACTACAGCTTCTTTCAGTAAACGTTTTGCATTCTCTAACCCCTTAATGCTTTCCCACTTCACATTTGGACTGCCGCGAATGATATCCCTGTACATAATAAATCAATATTCATCGTCAAAACATTCAGAGCAGTTAAGTCAAAATGTAAAATCCCCGGGAACTTGGACGATACAAATATGACATCGAACAACAATCCAAAGCAACAGTTTCAACAGGTAATCCATTGGGTGCAAAAATCTGTTCAGATTACCAATTACCTGCATAAACTCTCTGCTAAAGCGCGTGTTTCAGAAGAATCAAAAGCAGGAATCAAAGGCTTCTGACTGGAAAACGAAAAACAAAAATCAGCGGATTCTCAGAGCAAAAAGCTGTTATCTTGCATGCAAAATAATACTTCACTTACGGTATTTCATTAATTCCATTAGGCAAAACTCCGTTGGAGTGCAATGTTGAGCTCCTATCCTGACATCAAATTACAACAAATTCATTTTTCACATTGCAAAAATAGCGAAGAAGAAGAAGTAACAAAGGCAGAGAAAAGTAGAAGCCATACTTGGTTTCTATACTGCTCATAAACGGCCATATCAGATGGGTTCTTGACATGACCATTCCCATTCGATGCTACTGCTGTTGTTTGACCGTTTTGCTGCGACTCCGATGATGTTTGTGCTGTTGCTGCAGCCACCTTCTTTCTCCCAAACTTATCATCATAAAATATTTTAAAATCCTAAATACACACATTGGTAACTTAAATAAACAAAAAATAAATGAGTTTTTTTAAGATCAAATTTTTGCAACTTTGAAATTAATTTGATCTGAAATAGCTATGTTAAAAAAAAGAGTAGACTTCAATAGAAATGGGAAGAAAGCGAAGGTGGAGGAGGGTACCTGAAAAGACCAGCGAGTGAGAGAAGGTTCATCGGCCATTACTTATTTACTTACTGATGAGAAACACCAGAGGGAGAGGGAGAGGGAGAGGGATCTGTGTAACAAAAAGATATATTCTTCTCTGCAGGCTCTGGAAGTTGGAGTTTAATCTGTACTTGTCTGTCTGTCCCTCTCTATTTAAATTACTGATGAAGACCAAGAAATCGCATGTGCTTAAATTTGGGAAATGAATCCTTTCTTTTTTTGGGCAAACTTATCGATAGATTAATTTTGAATAATTTAAAATATTAATTTTTTAAAATTTAAAGAAAATTAAAAGGTTGTAATTTTATAAAATAAAAATCAAACATGTATAATTTTGAAAAAAAATCAATTATGGTGATTAAAAAAAATTAAATCAAATCTAATCAGCTCAACTAATTCAACCCTATCTAATTTATTTTAAAATTTAATTTAAATTAAATCTTGAATAAATTTATTAGTGAGTTAACTCACCAAGTAAAATTGAGTTTAATAATAGTGATTTTTACTTGATTATTATTTAATATTTCAATAAAAAAAAATCGGACAAATAGATTTTGCCAACAAGGTGTGTCATTTAAATGAGCTGTCACTTTTCTAACACTACTTGCTATATTCATCAACCCCCCAAATAGTTTTTTTTATCACAATTGGGTCTTTAAAGTTTCATAAATTCTCCAATCAGTCTTTCTATCTGTTTTCATTCATGAAATCTATACAAATTGTCGAATTATTTTCTTTCTTTTTTTGAAAATCTCAGAATTTATTCTTTTTGTGTGAATTTAGTGAATCAACTCTTTAAAAAAATTAACTCAATTTATCCTTTATTTGTGGTGTTTTTTAATTCAATTCTATTAGACTTAATCGTGAAATAATAAGGTCTCTATGTGAAAAATTCCTCAGTGTTTGCTTATGATTTAGTTCAAAATTAGGTTAAGGTTAAATGAGTGAACTTCACGAAGTTTTTTTTTTTTTTTTGTCAAATTAGCTTGTTTATCAAATTGAGACCAATGCAAAAGCGAAATTTTTTTTTTTTAATCCA
>Ga0307517_10014925_pt1 | contig 10375 bp, 7 predicted proteins | sample 23_EM_MG_FD_194515 | JGI IMG/M metagenome (GOLD analysis project Ga0307517, IMG submission 194515) | Populus trichocarpa ectomycorrhiza microbial communities from riparian zone in the Pacific Northwest, United States - 23_EM | ecosystem: Host-associated > Plants > Roots > Unclassified | place...
ATATATATATATATATATATATATATATATATAATTTATTAATTTTCAAAGAAAGGTGCTAGGTCTAATAAAGCAGATAGTGTTAGGAAACATGGTTTTTTTAAAAAAATTAATTTATTTAAAAAAATTAAAAATTTTATGTTTTTATATCGTTTAAATATATTAATATTAAAAATAATATTTAAAAATAAAAAAAATATTATTTTAATATATTTTTAAATAAAAAATATTTTAAATAAATTAATGAAAAGCTTATTGGATGTCTTGAGTTGTATTTTAAAAAATAAAAAATAAGATTTAAACCGTGATATACCATTATTAACCCACAAGCTCTTTAATAGTGAAGAGGCATTATTAAAACACAGTAACAATGTTGTTACATCTAAGACATTATTAAATAATAAATATGATTATGTTTCTCTCTCTACTCACTCTCCTCTTAACCAAAAGTTTTCTTCTTCTTTCTCTCTCCCTATCTCCATGGCCTGCAAAACCACTTCTTTCTTATGCTTCTGCCTCCTTCTCATCTCCATTGATTCAATCATTTCTCAGGACATAACAGACACAGAAAGAGGCTGCAGTAACCGTTGGATCCACGTCAGAAGTTTGCCGCCAAGGTTCAATCTTGATCTCCTTGCAAACTGTTCTGAATACCCACTTTTTAACAATTTCTGTCCTTACCTTGCAAACCATGGTTTAGGGCCCAGAACACACAACAAGTCTCAATCTTGGTATCGTACAAACCCTTTGTTGTTGGAACTTATATTCCACCATAGGATGCTTGAATACCCTTGTTTAACATCAGATCCCAATCAAGCCAATGCCATTTACTTACCTTACTATGCAGCAATTGATGCTTTGAGGTATCTATATGGTCCTGACGTGAATAGCAGCATGGAACATGGGCTTGAATTGTATGATTATTTACAAGACAATGAAGGTTGGATATGGTCAAGGAATCATGGGGCTGATCATTTCTTGGTCATGTCAAGGCCTGCCTGGGATTTCTCTCAATCTGTAGATGTTGATCCTCCTATTTGGGGTACTTCATTTCTTGAATTGCCAGAGTTTTATAATGTTACTGTTTTGATTGTTGAAGGAAGGGCTTGGCCTTGGCAAGAACAGGCTGTGCCCTATTTGACATCATTTCACCCTCCAAATTTAGGATTTCTTGAGTCTTGGATTAAACGCGTTAAGGCGTCGAAAAGGACGACTTTGATGCTTTTTGCAGGTGGGGGTGGTGTTGGTTCCACTCCAAATATCAGGAGGAGTATCAGGAATGAATGCGAAAGCAGCAGCTTTAGCAGCAGTAGTGACATTTATGTCAATAATGTCGAAGGGTTCGATTACCCGAAGATGAGGAAAGTTTGTGATATAGTGGATTGCTCCAACGGGATATGTGAGCATGATCCAATAAGGTATATGAGGCCGATGCTACAAGCAACATTTTGTTTGCAGCCTCCAGGGGACACACCAACTAGGAGGTCGACTTTTGATGGGATTATTGCTGGGTGTATACCAGTTTTCTTTGAAGAACAATCTGCGAAGTCACAATATGGTTGGCATTTGCCAGAGGAAATGTATAGAGACTTCGCTGTGTTTATACCAAAGGAGGATGTTGTGTTTAAAGGGTTGAGGATTTTGGATGTGTTGACAGGGATACCGAGAAATGAAGTCCGGAGGATGAGGGAGAGAGTTATAGAATTGATACCAAGAGTTTTGTACAGGAAGCATGGGAGTTCATCCGGTTTAAGAGCTAGAAAGGATGCCTTTGACATTGCAGTTGAAGGTGCTTTGCAGAGGATCAATTCTAGGTTGAAAGCAAGGGACTTTGATCAATGACCAGAAATCTGTTATTTTCTGGCTGTTGTAATTATTATTTATTCTTGTTTTTGCTTTCTTGTTCTTTTAATCACCTTTATTGCTTAGGTGGAGAGAACTTTAGATAATTTGTATTTGTAACAATTTAAGCTACTCAATTTTGAAGGAAATTATCCTATTTTACCTTTACACTTCATGTTTTGGGGCATGTTATGTAGAGATGCTCGTATCTGGTTGTCAACAGTAACTGGAAATTCAAGACAAAGAACAATGGTACAAAGGGGAATTTAATTGAAGAAAGAAAATTTATAGCATGTGCAAAAAATAAAAGCAACAAAAAGATGACAATCAAATTGCAAAATACACATGGAACTCGATGGGAGAACTGGGGAACTGCACGGTACAGGGAAGTCTCTATTCTCTTCTGTACGGTTATTGGTTGGAAGTGTAACATTTCACCCCCATCTAATGATTGCAGAACCCCAAGTTAAACCGGCTCCAAAGCCTGCAGTTGCAATAGTATGGCCTGATTTCACCTTCCCACTTCTGACAGCTTCATCCAATGCCAATGGAATAGAAGCAGCACTCGTGTTACCATAATTAGCCAAATTTGATATGATCCTTTCCGGCGGGACTTCTAAGCGTGTTGCCACTGCATCAATGATCCTTTGATTTGCCTGTAGAAATAATCTCTGTTACTTGTAAGCATTCCGTCATAAAACTTCAAAAGAATTACTTTGCAGAAGCCTCTTGTAATTTGCACATGATTTCATTCGAAATTCTGTCTGTGTAAACTACCTCGTGCTTGACTTATCAACAGCAGCTTATTTACACCTTTCATATTGCAAATCAAATATCCAATTATTAATGAATTAATGGACATCGAGTCCATTCTCGGTTGCTTTCAACACTTCCTAATGCCTACAGGCACAAATGGAAGTGAATCTGAGAATCATTGTCTATTCCATTCATGATCACCCTACCTGAAAGGTTCTGAACCATAAACACATTTTCCGAACCATTCTCACAATGCAGATGAAAGATGATATATCATGCTAAAATTGAATTTTAAATTCACCTCTTTGCAGAACAAATAATGAGGTCAGAATCATATACCAGATACAATAAGAAACAGCAGTGTTAACAAGCCCAGGTCTTAAAAAAGTCTCCTGGAGGTCGATAGCATGGTTGTATTTAAGATTAAAATCAGAGTTCTACACTTAGTAAATGAATTATGTCATATCTCATACCTGGTGGAGCAGTAACCAGTCGATGCTCGAACCAGTGAGACCAGCCTTTCCAAGAGCAGACTCTATAGACTGGGGCACACATCTAACAGCAAAGCGGAAAACCTCTTTTCCATTCATGTGAATGCAGGAAAAGTTGGCATGGCGTTTTGGAGGAAAGTCTAAAACTGAGCCATTAGAACCCACTGCATGATCAACTTCATTATCTTTGATGGAGGCGTTTAAATGTCTGAACAAAAAATGGAGGAAACACATTGCATCACATACCAGAAGAAGTATGGGGTTTGTTCACTTGGGAAAATTAAAAAGCACTACCTTCCACCTTCGCCATCGCTGTTCACGTCAAAACTAAAAAGACCATCATCCTCAATATCACAGGCCTGCAGAATTATCGAGATGTCAAAATAATTGCACACACGTGTCTATTCCCATTTTCAAGCAGCTATCAAATTAAACAGTTTTTCATAGTGGGTGGCTTTTGAGTTCATAAATACTTTCAGCAAAACAAAATCTGACATAAAAACTGATATAAGATTTTTCTCCAGCCTGAGTGCTGTTGAAGCTTGATAATTGAGGACATGCATTGAGCAGAAGACAAGGATTAGAATTCAATATAACAATGCTTGTGGTTTGTCTGAGCATACTATGAATCTATCTTACATAAACCTGTTTAATTCAAGGGAAGATGGAATCTAGCTATCAGTTACTTTAATAACAAGTCTGATACAGAGACAGTTGAACAGGAAGTGTTTGGTTATCTTCCTCATGCAAGGAGCTTAACAACTCTTAGTTACTTTCAAGCATAGGTTAATATGACTAATTCTCAACGTAAGTTAGAATTGACAGTCATGGACATACAACCCCCACCCATAATTATCAAGAAAATTACTCCAAAATAGCATGACTCAATACTTGAACTACTGTAATTACTCATCTAGAAGTACAGGCTAAAAAGTTGAGAAAAAAGAACATTACCTGTACGACTACAGCACCAGCAGCATCCCCAAAGAGAATACAAGTTCCTCTATCCGTCCAGTCAACATACCGAGAAAGTGTATCAGCACCAATAACCAATACATTCTTAAACCCACCTCCTGTAAGTGACATCAGCGAAATCATATCATTTAACCATTGAAGCAATAGCCAAGACTCATAACAGAAAAGCAAACAAGTTTGTTACCCCTAATGTGACAAGCAGCGGAGACTAGACCAAGCACAAATCCACTACAAGCAGCTGTAATATCATAAGCCAAGGGATTTGTTTTGCAGCCCAGAGCTTTTTGGACCTGAGAATTCAAAAAAAAAAGAGCATGGGAGAGTCTTAAAATGATCACAACAAGAAGCTAGTCAAATGAGGTCATAAACAAAGTATTTATGCCATGCAAAAATTTAAAGTTGCTCTTTCCCAATGTGATAGCCAGGAACGTGCAGCTCACAATCATCCATGGAAAATTATGTAACAAAGGCTTTGAGACCCGAAACAGGATATATGTTCATTTATTTGAAACAATGCAGTTAACTGGTGCAGATTAAACTCTACGCTTGGAAGAAGGAAAATGCAAGAGGATTAATAATAGGAGAGAAAATGGAATAAAAACAAAATTTTCATTGTCTGGCAAAGAGGAAGCAAAACTGGATGAAAATATTTAAGGTTATGTTTGGCATTTGAACCACATCTTTTGAGTGCAAAATGGAAGAGCTGCAGTTGAAGGTGTTAGATTTTACAAGTTTTACTTTTTCTGTAGCATTGTAAGAATTTCACATACAAAGACATGATGGCAAAATACTTAAACATGTGTTCTCTTTATCTGATAATTCATCCTTCCTACCAAGGATATGAGTTGAAAACCATTTTTCTATTTCTCTTAATTTCTCCATCTCTCAAATCAAACAAAGCTTACATTAAGCCCACGCCCCATTGATAATAGATAGCATGACCCTCTTGAGATTTAATATTCATGTAAACCAAAATAAGATGTCATCTAAAAAACCAAAGATATCAAGATACAGATAAGGATAGAAAACAACAAACAAGTAAAAGAGCAAAGAAATCAATAGTCAACAAATTTTAAGAGTTCCACAAGAAAATGTGTGACTGCACATTTGTTTGAGCATTTCCAAAAACCATCCTTAGTCTATGTGCATATGAATGCATGATGCAACTTTATTCTGAACATTGAACAACCATGAAGCCAAACCTCAAGTATGAAAATTAATAGTTTGATCTGTATACTTGTTACAGTCTGGATTATGCATCCTATTAATCCAATACCTGAGGAGCACTACCAAAAAGATCTTCTGGCGTAGAAGTGCACATCAAGACTAGGTCCAAATCATCAGGGTCAACCCCTGCCATCTGAAGAGCTTTACTTGCTGCCTCTGCTGATAGAGTAATCAAGCTATCTTTTCCTGTAACAGTGATGACAAGACCCAGCTGTTAAGATATTTGCAACAAAAGGGATACCTTGAGCAAAACAGTAAATGCACCTTCCACTTAGTAAAAAAATCATTGTATGGATGATATGAGCAATAATGCAAGGAAAATCTAAGTATAAGTTGATCACTACCAAATGCAACAAAATGTTATGTGATCCAGCAACTATGATATGTAAACAATTTGCCCTGAAAAATAAAATACTGCAAGAGATGCCCGATTGATTGATGTATTCAAAAGATATCATCTTGCAGGAAATAAAAAATGGCATCACACAATCATACTTTGACCCAGAAGTGGTAAAATCTAGCAATCCCCTCAAAGACATCAAAAGATGATTGCCCTTTGTCTAGCCTCAAGTGCACCTTTAAAGAATTGTAATTAAGAGACCACAGTAAAGCAAGCCGAGACATCCAGAATGCTCCTAGCTATCCAATATATGACACTGAAATGCATGCAGTTGAAAACCAACCTGTAATAACTCGTCTATTACGAATGCCAGTGCGAACAGATATCCATTCATCAGAAGTATCAACTATTTTTGCAAGGTCATCGTTTGAAATCTGAAGACTTGGTAATGCTGAGCCACATCCAACTAATTTGCAGCCTTGACTGACAAGCCTGTGGAAATAGAATAACTAAGTAAGGTTATTTTTAACACAATTTTTTATTAAATTAGATCATGTAAAACATCCAGCCTGAGGGTGCCTCTTTCCCAGGCAGGACTCATGGTTGAGAGTGACACTAATAGCCTGAGTAAAAAACCGGAGTGCCAAAACTTTGCAGATCACAAACAGTAGCAGACCAAAACGATAAATCTTTTAGAACTCAAGCATGACAGAGTTCATGGTAATTAAGCTTTGTTAACCAGAATATAATCCCCATATCATGAAGTGTAAGCTTCAACCAACTACTCACGCCTTTCCACAAAGAAATTAAGTAGAATATGTTGTTAATGAATATATCTATGATTTGCACCGAAAATCTGTGGTTCACAAATAAAAGCTTAGCTACTCTTCCAAACATTATTCATGATGACACCATTGAGTCCCTGTAAGCAATGAAAGACACATGCAGGAGAAAATGAAGATCTAGCCGAAAGAACAACCTATGATCAACTTGGTTATTGAGCCAAAGATTGTTATATGTTTAATGAGGAAAGCATGATTGTGCAAAACTTTTAAAACAGTAAATTAAGTAACCGCATTCCATTGTTGGTTAAAGTTATGGAGAAAGAATTTAATTTTAGATATCACAAAAAATATCACCCTAAATAGTGCAGAATGGAGAAAAACTGAGTGATTAGATTTATTTGAAAATCAATCCAAAAGATTAACTCAATTCTACAGCCAATGCAGTAATCACTATCAACAGAGGATCTGAAATTTATCTGGCTGGCTACCAAACAAATGCACTCTGCGAATAAAATATCAATAAGAAATAGCAAGGACAGAGAGGAAACAAAGCAGCATTTGCCTTCAGACTCCATATTCTTCTTGAAACTCCTCAATCACCTTCAGTCATTCACAAAGCCAATCCGATGAATGTAACCTCATGCAAGAGGATTATTAGGAAAAATAATTTATTTCCTTAGCTATTTTGATTCATATTTAGTTTAGAAAAATAATTTTCTTTTATGTATTTTTATTATTTTTCCTATTTAGTTTAGGAATTTTATTTTTTCTTATTCCGTTTAGGCCCAAGACTACTATAATAAGTAGGTTATTTACCTTGTATTTCAATAAACTACTCAGAAGAGAAAAATATTCAGTAATAAAATTTTGAATTAGGGTTTTTGAGTGGTGAATTGTGTGTTTCTTGTGCTTGCTGATTCTTTCCGTCTGTGTCATAACCTGTTCTGTTAAAGGAAACTCTAAGTTGCAATCCCTACTACTCTGGCATACAACCTACGCAGCTTTGACAGACGATAAATCCATTTTCACTAGTTGAGGTGCCATTACATTAGCCTCCTATAAACCAGACTATTTGAACAAGATAGTTAGCATGCCAGGGAACTGATACACATTGAGGCAGCTGATCAATTCAAATTAGTCATTGCTCGCTTGCAGAGTACGATGCTATGTAAACCTCAATGTTGTCGATTAAGTTAACTATTCACCATTTGCTATATCAATCAGAGACATCGTTCCAGTATTCAAGTTGCTTTGATATTTGATTCATCTGAAAAAGAACATGACATTAGAATGTCATGCACCACCTTGTACAACCAATAATCAGTAAACTCCATTACTAATTCATTTTCTATGAACTCAATAGATAGTTTTTTCAGCTCTCTAACTTTCCACGACATGCTTAAACCAAAATCCTTCTTCACCGTCACTTCAAGATATCCTAGAAAAGCCATCCTCTAAAAAATCACCTTGCAATTGATATCCAGCTAATGATTCAACAAAACTTGCACACTATTACCATATTTAACCTCAAGCTTACGAAATCAACAAAGTCAACCCCACTTGGAATTGAAATTTCAATTACAAGGGCTCATGCAACAGCAATTAAGCTGCGAACTCTACAAAGTTTTTCCACTTCATGCAAATATTCACCATCAAATAAACAGCCAAGACCATTGCTAATCAAAACCCACTTGCATTAAAGACCCATTTGCCAATTGAAGCTAAGAAAAGTATTCAATAACCAAAACACTGACCTTGGCAGTTGAGATTGAGAAGAGGAAATCTTCTCTGAGCCTTCAATGGTGCCGGAACACACCACTCTCTTTGAGATTCTTTGAGTGGACCAAATCCCAGATCCAATAACCCCTATTGAAGGCTTAATCTTCCCTCTGAGGCTTGGAACTGAAGGACTAAAGAACCCAGATGCATTTGCCATTAAAAAAAAACTCTCTTACCAAAAAATGAAAATTTTTATTTTTGAAGAGTGAAAAAACAAAGAAGCAAGGATCTTGTATTGTTAAAGCTTTATATATGAGACAACAAAATGAGAAGACAGGTGTACATAGTGCTATAGCCCATGAGACTTCAACAAAATATATATATATAAAAAATGGTGTTTATTAGATATGCAAGGGAAAAAATTCACGTTTCTTTTTTTGGGTTAGTCTTAGGAGAGTCCGAGGATGAAAGAGATAAACAAAACCGAGAGAGAGAGAGAGAGAGAGAGGGCGATGATGCCAAACCCAAATTGAGGAAACTCCAATACTTTTCCCCTCTTCCTATGAGGAAACCAATGAGAGCAGAGCAATGCTGCTTCTCAATTCTAAAGATTTGATTTTGTTGTTGATACAATCAAAGTGGTTTGGTTGTTTGTTGGGTGAAAAAAAAAAACTACAAGCGATTGACACATAAGCTAACGGAGGTTCCTACTTTAATCTTATTTGAGCTATTACCAAACACCAAGAATTTTAGGCTGTCTCCGTGGGCAAGTTAATACACTGTATCATTTTCTGCACTACTTGCGTGTTGAATTATTTTTTAATGTTAAAAAAAATATTTAGACGGAACCAAATAACTTGATAAATTTAAAAATAATTTAAAAAATTATTAAAAATATAGTTTGATAAAAAAAAATCAAGACAACATTTAAAAAAAAATTAAGACAAAAATATATTAGATTAATCTGGTTCAACCTAGGTTAACCAACCAAATCTTCTACCTGAATTATAAAAATGAGATAACCCCATAAAAAATAAATTAAAATAAAAAATGAAACTTAATTTCCAATTAAACCAATGTTGACAGATGAAATTGAAAAACAATCAATTAAAAAAAAACAAATAACTCGTGTTAACCTGCAATCAAAAAACAAATAACTCGTGTTAACCTGTTAAAACTGCAACCTGAGTCATATGATCGAGATTAACTTCATATAAAATAAATCGAAACAAATTATAAAATTTAATTCTCAGTCAATCAAATATTAAATAATAAAATTAAAAAAAACATATCAATTAAAAAATGATAAAAAAAAACTCGAGTCAACCCAGGTTAATCTGCCAAAGCCGTGACCCGGATAACGAGACCGAGATAACCTCATAGAAAGCAAAAAAAAATAAAGCCTAATTCCATATCAATTAAATGTTAAAGGATGAAATTTAGAATAAAAAATCAATTAAAAAAAGAACAAAAAACCCTGAGTTAACCCGCGACCCGGGAAAAGCAAACTCGATGTTTAAGGATAAAATTAAAAAAGATTAAAAATAACCCAAGTCAACTCGAGTTAGCTCATCAAATGAATCAAATGAGACCAGAATAACTTTATATAAAGCAAATCAAAAAAATTATGAAGCATAATTTTAAATCAACTAAATGTTAAAGGATGAAATTAAAAAAAAATAACAAAATAATTTGACCTAAATTAATTTGCTAAACTCGTGACCCAATTCATGAGATCAAGATAAGCTCGTAAAAAGTAAATAAAAAAAATGACATGAGTCAACATGAGTTAACTTGCCAAATTCTCAACCAAGGTCATTAAATTGTGATAACCCCATATAAAGTAAATCAAAATAAATTATGAAGCCTAATTTTCAATAAACATATTGTTAAATGTTGAAATTAAAAAAAAAATCAATCTAAAAAGAGGACACAATAAAGTGACTTGAGTCTATACGAGTTAACCCGTAAAACATGTGACCCAACTTATAAGACCAGAAGAACCTTGTCAAAAGCAAATCAAAATAAATCATAAAGCGTAATTCATAATCAACTCAATGCTGAGAGATAAAATTGAAAAAATACCAAAAAAAACCTCGAGTCAACTGGGTCAACCCTTCAAATCCGCGACCCGAGTTATGAGACCAAGATAACCTCATAAAAATCAAACTAAAATAAATCATGAAGTTTAATTCTCAATCAATCTAATGTTGAAGGATGAAATTAAAAAATATATATCA
>Ga0307517_10014926_pt1 | contig 10375 bp, 12 predicted proteins | sample 23_EM_MG_FD_194515 | JGI IMG/M metagenome (GOLD analysis project Ga0307517, IMG submission 194515) | Populus trichocarpa ectomycorrhiza microbial communities from riparian zone in the Pacific Northwest, United States - 23_EM | ecosystem: Host-associated > Plants > Roots > Unclassified | place...
TTATCGCGCTAATAAATAAGAAGGAGACCCACCATGACCAAGAAAATTCTCGCCGCCGCTGCCACCGCCCTCGCGCTCGGTACCGCCCCCGCCCATGCCGGCGCCGACAAGGCTGCCCCGGTCAAGTCGATCGTGCTCGTCCATGGCGGCTTCGTTGACGGCTCGGGCTGGGAAGGCGTCTACAAGATCCTCGCGAAGGACGGGTACAAGGTCACCATCGTCCAGAACCCGACCAACTCGCTGGAGGACGACTTCGCGGTGACCAAGCGCGCGATCGCCGCCGCCGATGGCAAGGTGATCCTGGTCGGCCATTCCTATGGCGGCGTGGTCGTCTCCGAAGCCGGCACCGACCCCAAGGTCGCTAGTGTTGTCTACATCACCGCCTTCGCTCCCGATAAGGGCGAGTCGGTCGCCTCGCTGATCGCCAATCCCGCGCCGGGCGCGCCGGTCCCGCCGATCCTGCCGCCGAAGGACGGCTATCTGTTCCTCGACAGCAGCAAGTTCGCCGCGTCGTTCGCCGCCGACGTCAAGCCCGATCTCGCCGCGTTCATGGCCGACTCGCAAGTGCCATGGGGCCTCGCAGCGCTGCAGGGTTCGGTTACCGCGCCGGCGTGGCGCGTGAAGCCCAGCTGGCACCTCGTCGCGACCGACGACAAGATGATCCCGCCCGCCGCGCAACGCTTCATGGCGGGCCGCGCCGGCGCGAAGGTCGAAGAGGCCGCCGGCAGCCACGCCATCTACGTCTCGAAGCCCGCGGTGGTCGCCGCGTTCATCGAGAAAGCGGCGCGCGAAGCGCAATAAGTCGATAGCTATCGCGTAAAATGGGCGGTCCGCCAGTCGGGCCGCCCTTTTTCGTGCGCGCCGCCCGATGACGCAGCGGCTGCGTTGACCGGTTAACACAGTCAATCGACAGGCGTTTCCGGCTGGGGTAAGGTGACCCGATGGCCGATCTCCCCCCGACGCCGCTGCTCGATACCGTTTCGACGCCCGCCGACCTTCGCAAGCTCAAGCCCAACCAGCTGCGCCAGCTCGCCGACGAATTGCGCGCGGAGACCATTTCCGCGGTCGGCACGACGGGCGGGCATCTCGGCTCGGGTCTCGGCGTGGTCGAGCTGACCACCGCGATCCATTACGTGTTCGACACGCCCGGCGACCGGCTGATCTGGGATGTCGGGCACCAATGCTATCCGCACAAGATCCTAACCGGGCGGCGCGACCGCATTCGCACTTTGCGCCAGGGCGGCGGACTGTCGGGCTTCACCAAGCGCAGCGAGAGCGAATACGACCCGTTCGGTGCGGCGCATTCGTCGACCTCGATCTCGGCGGCGTTGGGCTTCGCGATCGCCAACAAGCTCAACGGCAAATCCGGCAAGGCGATCGCCGTCATCGGCGACGGCGCGATGTCGGCGGGCATGGCTTACGAAGCGATGAACAACGCCGAGGCGGCAGGCAACCGGCTGGTGGTGATCCTCAATGACAATGACATGTCGATCGCGCCACCAGTCGGCGGGCTGTCGGCGTATCTCGCGCGGATGGTGTCGTCGAGCGAGTATCTCGGCTTTCGCAGCCTCGCCAAGAAGATCACCGCGAAGCTCTCGCGGCGCGTCCACAATGCCGCGCAAAAGGCGGAGGAATATACCCGCGGCTGGGTGACCGGCGGGACGTTGTTCGAGGAGCTCGGCTTTTATTATGTCGGACCGATCGACGGGCATAATCTCGATCACCTGATCCCCGTGCTGGAGAATGTCCGCGACAGCGAGCAGGGGCCGATCCTGGTCCATGTCGTGACGCAGAAAGGCAAGGGTTATGCCCCGGCCGAGGCGTCGGCGGACAAATATCACGGCGTCCAAAAGTTCGACGTCATCACCGGCGCGCAGACCAAAGCGCCCCCAGGGCCGCCGGCCTATCAGAACGTCTTCGCCGACCAGCTGATCAAGGAAGCCGATGCCGATCCTACGATCGTCGCGATCACCGCGGCGATGCCCGGCGGCACCGGGCTCGATCGCTTCGCCAAGGCGCATCCCGACCGCACCTTCGACGTCGGCATCGCCGAGCAGCACGCGGTGACCTTCGCGGCGGGACTCGCGGCGCAGGGGATGCGGCCGTTCTGCGCGATCTATTCGACCTTCCTGCAACGCGCTTACGACCAGGTCGTGCACGACGTGGCGATCCAGAATTTACCGGTTCGGTTCGCCATCGACCGTGCAGGTCTGGTCGGCGCTGACGGCGCGACGCACGCAGGTAGCTTTGACGTAACCTATTTGGCGACATTGCCCAATTTTGTCGTCATGGCGGCTGCAGACGAGGCCGAGCTGGTCCACATGACCCATACAGCCGCGCTGCATGACGTTGGGCCAATCGCGGTGCGCTATCCGCGCGGCAACGGCATCGGCGTCGCGCTGCCCGAGGTCGCGCAGAAACTGCCGATCGGCAAGGGTCGGATCGTGCGTGAGGGCAAGAAGGTCGCGATCCTGTCGCTCGGAACGCGGCTCGCCGAAGCGCTCAAGGCCGCCGATGCGCTCGACGCCAGGGGCTTGTCGGCCACCGTCGCCGACCTGCGCTTCGCCAAGCCGCTCGACGAGGAATTGATCCGCAAGCTGCTGACGACCCACGAAGTCGCGGTGACGATCGAGGAAGGCTCGATCGGCGGCCTCGGCGCCCACGTCCTGACGATGGCGAGCGACACCGGCCTGATCGACGCCGGCCTCAAACTGCGCACGCTGCGGCTGCCCGATGCGTTTCAGGATCAGGACAAGCCCGAGGTGCAATATGCCGACGCGGGCCTGGACGCCGATGCGATTGTGGAGACGGTGTTGAAGGCGCTGCGGCACAACGATGCTGGCGTTGTTGAAGGCGCGCGGGCCTAGTCCGCTAAGCCGAGCACGAACACCAAGGCTTCGTCCACACGCTGCATGGTGGTTTCATCCAATCGACCAACGACGTTACCGCATTTTTCTCGCGGCAACGCGCTGATCTTGTCGGTCATCAGACTGGACGTAAGTTTCAGCCCGTTTTCCGTGCTAGGATCGACCGTCACGCGGATTGTCCCTGACGGTGCTAAGTCGCTCGTGAACGGGCATAGGATTACGCTGCCCATATCCTTCAGTTGATCCGACTGGACGACAACCGCTGGTCGTGGCTTGCCGTAATCGCCGGGCAGGACCGTCGTGACGATATCCCCGCGTTTCAATCCGGCATGTTCCAGACATCCGTAGCCGCCGATTCGCACCAGCGCAGAATCGCGGCCTCGTCTTCCGACGCATTGATGGCCGCTATTTCGCGGGCGAGCCTCTCCTGAAAACCCGGCGCATTAACGTCGGGCACCCACAGTCGCACCTCGCGCAAACCCTGCGCTTTCTTCTTCGCTCGATAACGGCGAAATTTGTCGGTCGGCGCGTTCATCATCATCAAGGTAGCGCGCTACCTTGATTTGGGCAAGATGCAGCTATTTGTGCAGATAATATTCCTGCGCGGCGTCGGTCGCGTTGATCGCGAGCACCGACCGTGCCTCACTCGGGCTTAGCGTGTGGCCGGAACGATCGCCGCTTGCCGCGATGACGCGGTCAAGCAGCGCGCGGCCTTCTTCCCACCAGCCGATCCCGCTTGCGGCGTTGAGGTGGCCTTGCGGGCCCGCGTCGATGAAATGGCTGCCCCAGAACGACGCCATGCTGCGCGCGCGGCCGATGTCGATCCACGGGTCGTCGCTCGACGCGACGAGGATCGAGGGGAAGGGTAGCGACTTGCGCGGAGTCGGCGCGAATCCTTTGAGCTCGGCCGCGCAATCGGGGCGGTCGGCGTCGGCGGGGGCGACCAACAACGCGCCGGCGACCGGCCAGCCATAGGGCTGCGGGCTCATCTCCGCCCACCACGCGACCGCGAGGCAGCCGAGCGAGTGCGCCGCGAGGATCACCGGCGCCTGCGCCTGGCGCACGGCTTGGTCGATCTTGGTCACCCAGGTATTGCGATGCGGCGCGTCCCACAGGCCGAGCTCTACCCGGTGCGTGTCGGGCCGCGCTTTCTCCCACAGGCTTTGCCAGTGGCTTGGCCCCGAGCCGCCAAGCCCAGGAACGGTGAGAATCGTCGGGAGCGTGCCGTCGGGATGCGTGAACTGACCCATTTCGTGTCTCCACCAAGCATGGTGGGAAGAAGGCGGCGAGGGCGCTCTAGGGGACGACCGCGCAGCTGACTTCGCCTTCTTCCCAACGCCAAATCTAATTCCTAGTTCCTTAATGGGAATAGACTCTGCGATGAAGCGAATGCCGATTGCGCCAGTCGGATTTCGCGGCCACATCCCGCCCGTGGGAAAGGTGCGCGCCGACCAGTTGATCGCCGACCGTGGCCTTGCGGAAAGCCGCACGCGGGCCCAGGCGCTGATCATGGCGGGACTCGCATTCGTCGGCGACCGCAAGATCGACAAGCCGGGGCAAATGCTCGCCGAAGATGCTTTGGTCGAGCTCAAGGGTCGCGACCATCCCTGGGTATCGCGCGGCGGGATCAAGCTGGCGCACGGGCTCGATCATTTCGGCTGGGACGTGACGGGTGCCGTGGCGATCGACGTCGGCAGTTCCACGGGCGGCTTCACCGACGTGTTGCTCTCGAAAGGCGCGGCGCGCGTCTATGCGGTCGACAGCGGCACCAACCAGCTCGCGTGGAAGCTGCGCCAGGACGACCGCGTGATCGTCCACGAACAGACCAGCGCGCGGGTGCTGACCGATGCGCACATCCCCGAGCCCATCGGCCTGATCGTGTGCGACGCGAGCTTCATCGGCCTCGCCAAGGTGCTCGACGTGCCGATGCGCTTCGCCAAGCCGGGCGCGCGGCTGCTCGCGCTGATCAAGCCGCAATTCGAGGCGGGGCGCGACGAAGTAGGAAAGGGCGGGGTGGTGCGCGATCCTGTGGTGCACGACCGCGTCTGCCGCGAGGTCGCCGATTGGCTGACCGTGAGCGGCTGGACGGTCATCGGGGTTACGCAGAGCCCGATTACCGGTCCCGAGGGCAATATCGAGTTCCTAATCGGGGCAACGTTAACCGCCTAGGGCGCTTGCGTTCGCCAGCGTGCACCGCAAGAAGGGCCATCATGGAAATTGCGACCAAGGGACAGTTGCGCTGGGCTTTCCTGCGCTGGGCGATGGTGACAGTGCCGCTGATCATCCTGCTCGGCTTCGCGTCGAGCCAGGTGGCGCCGGCCGGCGAGCATAACCGCTGGTATGTCGCGCTCGCCAAGCCGGCGCTCAATCCGCCCGGCTGGGTGTTCCCGGTCGCCTGGACCGCGCTCTACGTTATGATGGGACTGGCGCTAGCGATGATCCTCAATGCGCGCGGGTCGCGCTACCGGGGCCTCGCGATCGCGCTGTTCGTGGTGCAGATGCTGCTCAACCTCGTCTGGACGCCGGTGTTCTTCGGGGCGCATCTGGTGTTTGCGGCGCTGCTGATCCTCGTCGCGATGTTCGTCGTCGCGCTGATCACGACGCTCGTGTTCGGACGGATCCGCACCGCGGCGGCGTGGCTGATGGCGCCCTATCTTGCCTGGCTGTGCTTCGCCGGCGCGCTCAACTTCGGGATCATGCAACTCAACCCCGATGCCGAGGCGCTTGTGCCGTCGTCGTCGGATGCCCAGATGACGATCTGACATTTACGAAGGAAGCCGAAATGCAGTCCGAAAACCGCTTGTTCGATGACGTGGTCAAGTTCGTGAACGGCGCCGCCGGCACGCTTGCGGGCATGGGCCGCGAGGCCGAGGCCGCGACGCGGGAGCGTGCGCGCGAATGGATCGGCGGGCTCGATTTCGTCAGCCGCGAGGAGTTCGAGGCGGTCAAGGCGATGGCCGCCGCGGCGCGCGACGAGAACGAAGCGCTCAAGGCGCGGCTCGACAAGCTTGAAGCCAAGCCGAAGTCCACAAAGGCCTAACCGATTTTCCACAGCTTTCTCCACGCCTGTTGTTGCGCGGGTTCACTGTGGGGCGCAAAATCGGCCGCGATGAACAGCGAGACCCGCCATGCTCGATGAAAACGATCTCTCGCGTGAGGACGCGGCGCCGATCGACATGATCGAGAATTATTACGCCGCGCACGGCTGGGATCATCAGCGCCACGATGACGAGGTCGTTGCGACGGTCAAGGGCAGCTGGACGCAATACGAACTCCGCGCGCTGTGGCGTGAGGAAGACAGCGTGCTGCAATTCCTCGCTTTCCCCGACATTCGCGTCACCGACGACGAGCGCCGCGGCGCGATCTACGAAGCGATCGGGCTGATCAACGAGCAGCTCTGGATCGGCCATTTCGAATTATGGTCGTCGAGCGGGATCGTGCTCTATCGGCATGCCGCGATGATCGACGGCGCCGATGGCGGCACGCTCAGCCTCGAAGGCGCCGAATTGCTGATCGAATCGGCGATCGACGAATGCGAACGCTTCTATCCGGTGTTCCAGTTCGTCCTGTGGGGCGGCAAGACCCCCAAGGAAGCGCTCGCCGCGTCGATGACGGAGACGCAGGGCGAGGCGTGAGCGGCGCCGCTCCCAAGCGGTTGTGGCTGATCGGCTGCGGCAACATGGCGGGCGCGATGCTTGAACGCTGGATCGCGAGCGGCACGGTGGCTGCCGACGCGGTCGATGTCGTCAATCGCCATGATCGCAGCCTGCCGGGCAATGTCCGCCAGGCGCGCACGTTGCCTGACGGCCCGCCGCCCGATCTGGTGATGCTCGGCATGAAGCCGCAGCAGCTCGATGAGATCGTCACGACGCACGGTGCGGCGATCGGTGAGGCGCCGCTGCTGGTGTCGATTCTCGCCGGGGTCGAAGAAGCGACGCTCGCCGCGCGCCTTCCCGGCCCGGCGATCGTGCGCGCCATGCCCAACCTGCCCGTCGCGCTCGGCAAGGGCGTGGTCGTGCTGCACGCCAGCGCCGCGCCGCAATCCGTCAAGGACGCGGTCGCCGCGCTGATGGCGCCGCTCGGGCTGGTCGAATGGACCGACGACGAGGCGATGTATGGCGCAATGGGCACACTCGAAGGGTGCGGCCCCGCTTTCCTGTTCCGCTTCATCGACGCACTGGCCAAGGCCGGCGAAGCGCTCGGCATTCCTGCCGATCAGGCCGCGCGGCTCGCATCGGCGACGGTCGAGGGCGCGGCAGCGATGGCGGCGGCGTCTGATGCCTCCCCCGCGACGTTGGCCGATCGCGTCGCCAGTCCCGGCGGATCGACGCGGCAGGGACTGAACGTGCTCGACCGCGACGACGTGCTGATCAACCTGCTGACCGACACCCTCGCCGCCGCCGAACGCCGCGGCCGCGAAATGGCGGCAGAGGCGAAGCGCTAGCCCCGTTCCCCCGGCGGCACCGAATTTTCGCGCCACGTATGGATGCGCGCGCGTTCGCTGTCGGGGATCAGGCCTTCGAGCACAGCCCAGAAACCGGTCACGGCCTGCTGTCCGGCCTTGGTGTAGGCGGTCGCCATGATGTCGCGTCCCGCGTGGAACAGCTCCATGTCGAGCGTATGACCCTTCGCGGTCAGCCGCAGCAACCGCTGGCGCCGGTCGCGGTCGCCGATCCGCGCCTGGACCAACCCGCGTTCTTCGAGTTCGGTCAGCACGCGGCCGAGCGATTGTTTGGTCACGCTCAGAATCGCGAGCAATTCGCTCACCGAAATGTCCGGATGGCGCCCGATGAAATAAAGCGCTCGGTGATGCGCGCGTCCGATGCTGTTGGCGCCGAGCCGCTCGTCAACCGCGCGGGTCACGCGGCTATAGGCGAAAAACAACAATTCGGTACCGCGGCGGATTTCGGATTCGCGGAGGAATTGGGCCGAAGCGGTAGGTGTTGGGGCAGCCATATTGACCCGGTTTGCCATCGTAGCGAGATCACCGCAAGCCTTGGACGCACGGATTTTCCCGCGCTATGGGACAGCGGTCATGACCAGCCCCGCCTTCGCGCTCAACCCCATCGCCTCGCCCACACCCGCCGATGTTCGCGCCCAGCGAATGGTCGATCCCGGCTTTGGGCGTGTCTTCACCGACCACATGGCGATCGCGCATTACAATGCGGCGCACGGCTGGCACGGTCTCGCCATCGCGCCGCGCGCACCCCTGACGGTCGATCCGGCCTGCGCGGTGCTGCATTACGCGCAGGAGATTTTCGAAGGGCTCAAGGCTTATCGCACGGCCGACGGCGGCACCGCTTTGTTTCGCCCGGAGGCGAATGCCCGGCGATTCCAGTCGTCGGCGCGGCGGTTGGCGATGCCCGAACTGCCGGTCGAGCTGTTCGTCGAATCATGCCGCGCGCTCGTGAAAAGCGAGATCGACTGGATCCCCGACAGCGACGGCGGCGCGCTCTATCTGCGCCCGTTCATGATCGCCAGCGAGGTCTTCCTGGGGGTCAAGCCGTCGTCCGATTACATCTACATGGTTCTCGCCTCGTCGGTCGGCGCCTATTTCAAGGGCGGGCCCAAGGCGGTGACGATCTGGGCGTCGGAGAATTACACGCGCGCAGCTCCCGGCGGGACGGGGGCGGCGAAGTGCGGGGGCAATTACGCCGCCAGCCTCGCCGCGCAGGCCGAGGCGACCGCCAAGGGGTGCGACCAGGTCGTGTTCCTCGACGCGATCGAGCGCTGCTATATCGAAGAGCTCGGCGGCATGAATGTGTTCTTTGTGTTCGACGACGGATCGATCTCGACCCCGCCGCTCAGCGACACGATCCTGGCCGGGATCACGCGCGATTCGCTGATCGCCCTGGCGCGCGACCGCGGCATCGCCGTGCGCGAGGAGCGCTATTCGCTCGACCAATGGCGCGCCGATGCCGCCAGCGGACGTCTGACCGAGGCGTTCGCGTGCGGCACCGCCGCGGTGGTGACGCCGATCGGCGCGGTCAAGGCGACGTCGGGCGACTTCACGATCGGCTCAGGGGGGCCGGGGCAAACGAGCACGTCGCTGCGGGCGGCGCTGGTCGCCCTCCAGACGGGCGCAGCCCCTGACCCGCACGCCTGGCTCGACCGGCTCTAAAGGGTTGGCAGGCGGGGCGTCGTCGCTATAAGCGCGCGCTCTGCCAGAACGGCCCGATGCGAGCAGGCTCGCCGGGGCGGACGTGGTGGGGCGTCGCCAAGTGGTAAGGCAGCGGCTGTTGGTGCCGCCATTCGCAGGTTCGAATCCTGCCGCCCCAGCCAGCCCTCCTTTTTCAGGAGGTGCCGGGAAGTGCCTGGAAGTGCATAAAGCCTTTTATTATCATGTACTTAGTAGCTTTAGCCGGTTTCATGACGCGCCGGCGCGTGCCTTTGCATCCCGTAAATTTGTTGGTATTTTTGTTGGTATCGCGTCTCGGTCGGTTCAGGATACCAACAATGTTGTCGGATATTTCCATCAAAGCACTGAAACCTAAGGAAAAAGATTACAAAAAATCCGACGGTGGCGGGCTGCATCTCCTCGTCAAGGCAAGCGGCACAAAACTCTGGCGCATCGCCTATCGATTTGACGAGAAGCAAAAGCTGCTTTCGGGCGGCATTTATCCGGCGACCGGGCTCGCCGATGCCCGGACGTGGCGCGCCGATGTCAAGCAATTGCTCGCCAAGGGCCTCGATCCCGGCGAGGTGCTGAAGGCGAATAAGCAGTCCGCAAGAGCCGCGAAGGAGTTCACGTTCGAAAAGATGGCCCGGGATTGGTTGGCGGGCATCCGCCCGCAATGGTCTGATCGGTACGCTGCTTTGGTCGTTGGGCGGTTTGAGGCCGACGTCTTCCCGGCGATTGGGCACTATCAGATCAGCAAGCTGGACGGACCAACCGTGCGCGCGATGCTGAAGACGGTCGAGAAGCGCGGCGCCGTCGAATTCGCGCATCGCATCAGAGCGCATTGCTCCAATGTGTTCTCCTTCGCTATCGCGGAGGGGAAGGCGTCGAGCGATCCGACCGCCGGGCTCGCCGCGGCCCAGCCCAAGCCCAAACCGGTCGTCCATCGACCGCGGGTCAAGGTCTCCGAAATGCCCGACTTCTTCCGACGTCTGGGGGAGGACGAAGGTCACGAACTGACCCATCTTGCGCTGCGCTGGACCTTGTTGACGATCGTCCGGACGCAGGAGACGCGTTTCGGCCTCAAGGCCGAACTCGAAGGTCTGAAGGGCGCCGCGCCGCAGTGGCGAATTTCGTCCGAGCGAATGAAGATGAAGAACGAGCATATCGTGCCGCTGTCCCGGCAGGCCGTAGCGCTCCTGCCGCGCATTCTCGAGCTGAGCGGGGGCAGCAAACACCTCTTCCCCGTTCCCGGCACCAAGAAGGGTGTCATCTCCGAGAACCGGATGCTCGATTGCATGTATCGGATGGGCTACCGCGGCAAGGCGACAGTCCATGGTTTTCGCGGGCTGGCCTCGACCGTGCTCAACGAAGCGACGCGGTTCGACGG
>Ga0307517_10014927_pt1 | contig 10374 bp, 13 predicted proteins | sample 23_EM_MG_FD_194515 | JGI IMG/M metagenome (GOLD analysis project Ga0307517, IMG submission 194515) | Populus trichocarpa ectomycorrhiza microbial communities from riparian zone in the Pacific Northwest, United States - 23_EM | ecosystem: Host-associated > Plants > Roots > Unclassified | place...
GGGGGGTCAGAGCGCGGGAGCCGCGGTCCTGTGTGGGTCACCTAAACCGGTTCGGGATGAACTTCCACCGAGGCAAATCAATGCGGTTTCCCTTTGAAATGCCCTGGAGGTGGTGTGGGTAGAGATACAACAACAGCACGAGTATATGGGGATATTGATTCCGCTCGCTCGGTAGAACGGGAACAGACGCAGCCGTAATTGATTCGCAAGACCGACGGAGTTTCTTTGATCTTCAATCGACCCTCTTCAGGCTCGCTCTTCCGTATTTCATACGCGGCGTGGAGGGGGCCGCCGGGAAATTGCCGCAGATTTCGTACGTACGGGGTAATCAGAAACCCTACTATCCCGCAAGCTCATAACACGAGGATTCGGGCACCGGATGTCAAATCTCAATACACTTTACGGCCTACGGGCGAATACATGTGCGTATCTGGTAGACAATGCATTCGATTCGATGGGGAGATGGGCGCCACGAAAATGAAAAGAAGGAAAGGAGGAAACTTGCATCTATATTATGTCCTTCTTTGGTTGGCGATTGTCACGGAAAGTTGGCTAGAAGACAATCGAGAAATTACTCTGGTGTAGTGTGTGGGAGTGTGAGGTATGGTGCATAGTGCGCGGCATTGTATGTGTGTGTGTTATGTGAATGGGTGATGTATGCATATGCGTAGTCGCGCGTCGCCGATTGGCCAGCCGAGAACAAGCTAGCAAGAAACGATTTGGTATTTCAGTTTGCCGTCGGGTCGGATGCCGACGGCAATACCATTCACGTCCCCCACCTTCATCTCGAACTTCGATCGCGTTCCGACAGTGCGGGCGAATTCAAGAGGTGGGGAGGGAGTGGGGCGGGTGCAATGCGGGTGATCGGCAAGAGCTGTGATTGGCCAAACCGAGGTTAGGCCACTCCACCCGACACTCAGACTGTGGTGCTTGTTTTTTCTCTCTGCAGGCCCTGTATCCTCTGAGCCCGACGAACCCTCTCTGTGTGCTTCCGTCCGTTCAACGACCGTAGACAATCTTCTTCTCTCACCACTGGGGATGGAATGTTCTTTCTGATAGACCAGGAGAAGAGCCCTCGTTCTCTCTCCCACACCGGCGTTTTTGTCTTTTTTTTTCTTTCTGTGACGATATCGATGACCACCTCTCCTCCCAATCGGTCTCGCCTGGCGTATCATCATCAAGCTATCAAAGAAGCGTTATGCCTCACCGGCGGGGGGCACTGTCATTGTCATGGATTATCCATGCATCACGCCACAGGACCGTACCATTGATTCTTGCCGGTCCCCCACATTCAAATCACCCTGTGTGGGGATCAAAGCCTTAACCCATTGGTCCTCGCCTTTGGGACGGACGGGACCCGCGCTGTCTCTGGCCAACCCCCGTCGCTGTCTATTTCATCACGACCTTCGAACCGAAAATCTACCAATCAAAGGGGGATACGAAGGGCGTTGTTTTTGTATACAACCCACATCATCAGTAATGATGCCCGTCGGCCCAGATAAGGTCTTCTTTACGGTTTGTTCGCATTCGGTCAGCGTTGAGATCCGGCGGCTCGCTTGATTTCTGTGATTTTCCCGATCTTTCGGTCGGCCTCTCTCGGCGTTGGGACGTCCACACGCCCGTCCCCCTTCCCCCACTTCCCTTCCTTCGTGTCCAACAGTTCCTCCCACCCCCCTCCTTCGTTTCTCCCTCTCCCTCCACGGTACGCTTCCCGCCTTCTCGGACGTACTTGTTCTTCTCTTCGCTGGCTTCTCTCGGCTAGCGTCGAGGTAAACGCGAACAAACTCGATCCCTTATCTGGCACGTACTTGTTTGCTCGGGTGATTCCTGTGCAGGGGTGGGGTGGGGGCGTGCTGCCAATGTCCCAAATGCCTCAAGGGGGCGCTGTAACAATTTTTCATTCATATCATTCTCTCTCGCGCGGGACACGAACAAGGGGTGGGAGAGGTGAAACCCCGAAAGGCCCGTCCTCGTGTTTCTGCCCCACCGAAATTATCCCAAACGAACCCTATCTCTTCGTACTGGGTGACTAATTTTCTTGTTATCACGTTTGTCCTCTGACCTCGAACCGTTAGTTCGTTAGTCATATGGTCTCCCCTCATATACACAAAAAACTGTATGTATGGTGGACTCTCGCCAAATGGAGATGCGGTTCTCTCTCCCTCTCTCGCTACGCCAGAACGAGCGAATCTCAGTGTTTTATCTCTCTCCTTTTTGCTCCGCGGTTAAATCTCCATTGACCCCTTGAAACGCCTTACGGCTAGTACTCCATGAGAAAGAGCTAGAGAAGTCTTGGAGCAGAGCTCCCAGGATGTACTTCACCAGGGGCGTATATGATATGATTGTATTATTGATCTGGAAGAAAGAATTGAGAGGCGAGAGGCGAGCCGGCGGCTGCGGTGGATAGACCGGTGTCAGGGTCTCCTTTCCGTCTCGTCTCAGCGGCTATCCTCAAGGTGTCAGGAGGTGCGAAGCTGCGAGTCGGACGCTTAAATTGATCTTCATGATCGTCAACGTGAAAAAAAGAAGTATTGATTCGTGCGCGGTGTATGTACCACATACTGAATAACATTCTTTTGCTATCTTTCCCCGCCGAACAGAGTCCAGGGGGGGAGGGTGACCGCTGGATCACATGCCCCTGGTCGTTCCTGAAGATACGAAAACATCATCATGCCTTTCATTCATCTGGTGGGGCAACGTGAGGGGTCTGATGGGGTGACAGGCCCAGATTATCCGGCCAGCGCTGCGCGAGGCGTGGAGACCTTAATGTGAGGGGACAGGTTTTCGACAAGGGTTCTCGTCCCAGAAAAATGAAAAACCGGGGGTCTCGATCGCGCTCGAGAAAAGTGACCGGATGACAGGCAAGCATGGGGGCCGCAACACCGCGGGAGGTTCTGTCTCGAGCGTCCGTGATCAAATGCGGATGAGTGAATCTCCCGTCTGGCAGCAATGGATTCATATTCGCTCGAGGATGTGGAGATCGATGGGAACGATTACGCATCGATTGCGATCAATCGCGCCCCTTATACGTTTTGCGATTTTTTTACTGCGTCCTCATCGCCCAGGCGTGTTCTGCACACTCAGGGGTCCTGGCGCGATGAGGGGCGAGTGAGGGAGGGGGGACGGAGGGAGAGAGCAGTGATGATTGTTGGACACTAATGCCGGTTGTGACACTTTGGTTCCAGAGCAATGGTACCGACGGCACGGCTGCGGTGATGTAAGAATGACTGCCGGCGGCAAGGTTAGCCACACCATAGATCGAATTGGGGCTCTGCTGGGCGTGAAAACGAACTCGTGGGATTGATGTTCCCAAAGGAAAAAACCGACCATCGCTCCTTTCTTCGTCGCCACCAATCAGCGACTGAGGTCGATGCCGTCGGTGACGGATGATTTGCCATTTCGCCATTGCCGCTCTGTTTCCCCTCACCTGGATGTGCCGCCGGCCTGGCCACGTTTGCACCCGGGTCGTGTGTCGAGAGCGACAGGCCAGCCCGCACGCGCGTTCTGACAGGCTGTGGGTTTGGTTCCGCCGGCACAGAGTGACATCGCCCGGGTGTATTCGTACCCATCTTTTTGAAAAAGATTTGCACGAAAGAAGCAAATGAACGGATGCCCCACTGCCGCCGATCTGCGCGTAATGCGTCCCAGCGAACCGAATCTTAGGAAAGACTTTGACTTACGAATCCGGTTTGGTCGAGACAAAGGCGATTGGCGAGAGATGGGGTAGGGAAAGGGTTTTGGGACGCGAATCGGGGATAGCGCGGGAAGAAAGGCGTCGCGTCATCGAGAGCTTCTTTTGACCCGATAGAACAAGCCCATGGCCAGAAAAGTCCAAGATCGAGCGGAGGAGGGAAAAAAAAAACAACGACAACGCGAAGCAGAGGGGCCAATTGGTTTTTGCGGGAGGTGGAATGGATTCGCGCGGTGGGGCAGCGGGTCCAAAGTCATTCTTACGTGTGTGCGATTTGCAGCGAAGGAGGAGAATGAACGCATAGGAGGGATGTGCCGAGCCGATGGACAATGAGGCGATTGCCTACATAGGAATCCGCTGACATTGTACCCCCGGTGGGGTCGAGCGAGGATTTCCACGAGGGAATTGAGACCCTGTCTGATATGAATTGCAGGCCCCCCATACTAGGTTATAGTGTAGCGTGAGCACACCCCAATCAGTATCCCCGTATCAATACACCCTCCCACCGAGATTCGAGATATACATACATTGGCCCGCTAGAACAACGGCAGCAGTTATCTTCATTACACACGGAAAGTTCCCCATGCCACGAGTTTGTTCCCGGCGGATTGCATAAAGAGGGTATAGCGCAGAAGCCTGATGGCCACATCACATTGCCTGCGGGTAATGAGTTCCCGACTGTCGGTAACATTTGTTTCTCTTCCTCTTGTCGGATGGACAAATGGGTTTAGTATGTAAATGTTTTGTGGCACGGGTGTGGAGAATTATGTACTGGTGAGAGAGAGCCCGGTCGAGGAGGAGAGGTGGGGGGGGGGCAGAGGTGCAGCGTGCCCCCATGTGGGCCCCCCCCTTCTGGTTCTCGGACGGGAGGCGTTTCTGCACAGAACAGCTGGAGCCCCCGAAACGCGTCTCAACGGGTTCTTTAGCAGCGCGGGCGTTTGGGACAACGCTCTCGGGCTGGAAGAGGCTATCATCAGCATCATCATCGCCTGGTGGCGGCCGCGGATGTTGTTGCGGGACGAGGGCCGTCCTGTCCACGCATTTATCAAAAAGGACGACTTGCCGACGGCTTGGAAATCGAAAGAGGACCGAAAGAAGGGCTCAGCCCATCACGAGAAGCAGCAGAAGCAGCAGCCGATTCCCAAAAGCAGTTGCAGCCGGCAATCTCCGGGAAGCCATCGGCATCACCGCTGGTTTTCTGGATTTCCCAGGTTTTTTATTTGTCGCGGGAAATATTATCGTGGGAGAGGCGCGTACGGCATCGCCGAATCTCGATATATATGGTGTGTGTGACAGTGAGGGCGTGACTCCGGATCACGCGTGACGGGTGATTTGGCTGGTGGGCCCAATTCACGGATGGCGCTCGGCTGGCGGTTGAGTGGACGAGAGGAGGGGTGGCGGGCGAGAGCGAAGAGGAAGAGGGCGTCGGTGCGGGATCTGCGAGAGCGGTGGGAGGGGTCGGGAGAAGGGGCCGGGGACGCTTGAGAGACCGGAGGGATGGAGAGGGGGGGCGACCGATTTCTTTGACCATTGGCGCGCCTGTCAGCCCAATCTAACCCTCCTGCCGTCACCAACATAAAAGACACAGACTCCGGCTCTATGTCCAGCGATCCCCACCCCCGCCGAGATCTCCAGCCCTCCTCCCTCCCGCTCCTCCCACACCTGCACTCCCTCCTCCCCCGCCATGTCCGACTCCAAGAGCTCCCAGCACATCCTCTCCCCGGGGGACAAGAGCTACCCCCACTGCCATTCCGTGATAACCGGTCGCAAGAGCTGGAAAACCCTCAAAGGTAAAACAGAGGCCGTATGGCCCCCATATCTCGAGGTTGCTCTCTTCGAAGGTCCGTCCTCCCCCTCCCTCGTTATCTCCACCCCCATCTCACCTTTCCCGCCCCCAGGTCTCTCCCGCTATCAACCCTCCAACCCCAGGGCCACCAAATCTCTCGGCCGATTCCCTAACAGAAACCGCTTCATCTCTGAGTACATCCTCAAAAAGACCGGCAAACATAGGACCCCCAAGCAGGTCGGCAGCAGACTCCAACAATTGCGCGACACCCATCAGGGCAAGCAGCGTATGTAACCTCCCCCTCGTGCATTTTCCCCCGATTTTATCTGATTTATTGCGCCTGCAGTCCTCCAGAACCTCTCCAACGGCAGTTTCAATTTCGAGGAGGGTGGGTCTAGCAGCTCGAGCACGCTCCCATCGTCGGATTCCACCCCCGGATATGAATATCAGGATACTCCAAGGACCGTAGTAGCCATCGAGATCCTCCCCGAGGGAGTCACATACTCGCCTCACTCGTCTCCGTCCCACACCCCCACCTCATCGCCTCTGTCCTCGACCTTCCCAGCCCCTACTTTCCATCACTCCCAGCCTCGGCCTATCTCCGTCATCGACCCCACTGTCACCTTCACCTCTCGCTCGTCCATGACGGCTCACTCGTTCTTCACCGTCCTGCGTGATGGCCAGCCCATCCACAGCGAAACAGCTGGTGTTAACCTGCTCAGTACTTCGGTCGATGCTGGGCCCTCCGATATCGACTGCATCTTCTATTACACTGCCCCCTTGGTCCCTACCTTCTGGAGTAACATCTGCCAGGACCGTGGTAAGTCGTCGTTGCGTGGGATCGGCGGGGAAATGTCCTTTTGGACTAACCATCCTCCCCTCTACAGACCCTGCGCGATATTCGATTATCCACGACATCCATCAACGCTCTAGTGCGGCCGCAGAGTCGTCGAGCGATCCCGAACAGGGTTATTTGATTCTCTCCGTCGAGTATAGGTTTACATACCCGGAGTCCCCTTATTCGTCACCGCAGCTATCGCCTGTCGAGTCGTTGGGCAGCAGCAGCAGCTCATTGCCCTCCCCATCTTACAACAACGTGAGTTGCCTCCCTTATCCGCCACGTAATTAGCGCGCCTGACCCCCATCTGTCAGTATGAGTATACCACCGGGTACTCGCCGTTGCCACGCCATGAACGGCTCTATTCCGCACAGTCTAACGTTATGGTGTCCCCGGACATGTGCTATTCGGATACCCATCACCTGCCTGGCGTGAGCCCGTACGGCCAATCCCAGGTGTACGGGTCACCCTTGCACCTTCCGGCTGTTGATGGCACCAAGGGCTTGTGTGGGACTCAATCGTCTCAGCCATCGCAATTGTCGATACCGGCGGAATATTTGAATCATTATGTAGGTCTCCATTCTCCGTTCCGCCGACGCTTTCAACGTCGACGGTCGGTTGCCATGGGAGTGAACGTCGAACTCATTATTTTTGATCAACAGGTCTCCTCATGAGCTCAATTCATTTCTCGCTCTCCTTTGTATGAAGGTTTACTTGATACATTCAACATTTCAACTCGCCCTCGACCCATCGATATGTTACTATGTCTCCCTTTACCACATCCACCTGCCTGTTGCTGTCGAACGACGCCTCATCATTCCACCTCGTCGTCGAGGCGGGTATCTGTCACCGTCGTCAAGGAGTCGTCGTCTCGATCAATGTTCTCTCTTGCTATGATATGTTGGACCTTCTCGCCCCTCTACCCTATCGTGCACTCGTATTTACCTTTTCTTTCTCCCTCCCTCTCTGTCTGTTTGCATTGTGCTTTAACCTCAAACCCCTCTCTCCCATGTTTTCCTTCTTATATTTACCCCGTTCCATACCCTCTCCCTGCATCACTCTTAACAGCTTTCCTCAATGTTTTCCTTACTCATTCCCGGCCTCAGTCGCCTCGCATTATATCAGTTTCTTATCTCTGTCGTTCATCTTCCTCTTCTTTCTGTCTCGAAGTAGAAATTTTATTAGGTATCAAGTAGTTTACATGTCCCTCTCCGATGGGAATCGGGGCGCTGGTATATATTGTACCGAGAATTGTATCCTCATTTGTCTGTAACTCTCCTCACGGGTTGCAATATGCACACCCCCCATTCGGCAGATGGTATTTCCTCCGCCGGGAAACGGCAAATCAATATCGTGCTCAGTCGTCGTAATCGTTTGTCGTCTGCTTCGCTCGTCATCTATATGTCAGTGCCGTAATTGTAAAGGAGATTAAAGTGTGAACTGACCCAGCACGATGGTATGTTTACTTCCCCTCAATCTATCCTTCCGGGGCGAGCAGATTGTTGTTATGTTGAAACCGTCTCGTGTTTTGATGGGGAGCTATCCGCACGGGGGGACTGTTGTCAAGTAAATGGTGACCCGGAGAGGGTTCTAGACGGTGCGTTTCGCTGGTCCCCTACTACGGATGTGTAAGATCTCCGGAAGCCGTACGTGTGACCAAACCTTGATTTTTTTTCTTTTCTTTTTTCTTTCTTCCGACTGATTTCCCTTTCTCTCCCTCTCTCTCTCTCTTTCTCTGGGCTGTACGTGTACACGGTCGTCGCCTTCTTGGATCCCGTTCGCGAGGCGAAGGGAGGGTGGGGTTTTGGTGGACCCCTCTGGACCTCGCATTTCCCTCTCTGAACCCTTACTCGTATTTCGTGGTGATCCCCAAATCGTTGGCCCTCCCCCCCCCCTTGACGTCGGTTTGACAGTGCGCGGTGTGTGGGATGACATCGATGACATCGATGATGACCCTCCCTCCCCCACCCCCATCCCTTCTTCAGGCGATCGCTCATCAAAAACTCTAGTGTTACTTCCCACGTGTGGTTACGCCTCATTCGTCCGCTCTCTGTGTCACGGTGAAGACACGAGACCCTTGGGTGTGTGTGTGTGAGAAGCGAAGATCATGTGGGACGCTCGTTGGTGACCGGTGACTGGTTTTTACCTCTTCCCCCCGGGAGTGGTGAGTCAGGCGGGCTTCACATATACGCGCGCAGTCGTCGTGACCCGGGTCCTGGCGGCCTGGGTGCTAGGGTTATGTTATGTCTTTTGTGCCCATTCGGGTTCTGTTGCTCGTGGGAGAGTTTTTCGCGCTCTTTTTTTTTTTTAAGTATACCCTTCCTCCCCCTTTCCTCCTCCATTCCCAGTACCTTATTCCGATTACCGGTATACAGTTCCCTCGAGCGGGTTACTTAGGGCGGTTGCCCGATCCCGCGATCGTTGGAATCGGGACACGATGCGTCTGCCAGGTCTCACGGGTTTGGGAGAGGGTAAAGGGCTTTAGGGTACACCTCCCCTCCCCCCCCTACCCGAGTTAGGATGTATTCGTGCGTCCTAGGTATCCAGGTTTTTCCTTACGGTGAATGAAGATCTAATCTGATCGCGCGTCGTGAAGAGATGGGGAGGAATCTCGGAGAGTAAGAAAAGAATGCAGGCTGATAAGCCTATTGATCTAGTAATTATCGTGCTCAGAATTTGTCCATCAGAGAGCGAATGTGCGATAAACCCATCCGACCAACTCGAACCGAGGTGTTGTCCGCCACCGCCCATGCCTATGAGGGGGTGGCCGCTGGAGGGGCCACTATCCGCTACTGGTTAACCAATTACCGGTTGAGCCCCATCAGGGGAATTAGTATCGCCGATAGGCTCAAAGGACCGGTTATAACGCACACGTCAAATGGATGTGTCGGATTTGAGGCGAAAGAAAACCGAACAGGAGGAAGGGAAACTCCTACCCTTAACCTTTAGGTTCGCGGCATGATGGCCGGATCTTAGGCCTTAGACCCTATACCTTACCCAAGGACCACCCCTCCCTCACCTAAGGAACCCCACCCATCCCCCCCGAGAGATTGCCGAGATTTTGGCGACCGGATGGGAGGTGGGTACTATGCCGCAGTGGTTGAATGAGAGAGAGCGGAGTAGGTTCGGGATTTCCAAATCGCCTGAACTGAATGGGGAGATCAGACAGCGAATAGCCGCAATCATCGAGTTATCATCCGCGAACGAATGGAGAGGTTGTAGTGTGGGATATTTGAAGCCGGAGGGGGAGGATCACGAGGTACGTCGGAGGGCGTTTGCGGAACCGTGACGCTCGGCTTGCGCGTGGTATGGAGATATGGAGAGGTTCAGCCCCGTGTTCGTCGCTCTCTCTTAATATCCCTTTCCTCCACCTCGTGGAGTTCCTTGCTATATACAATGGGAACGTGATCATCGTCCAGGGTCGCGGCATCGATATATAAGTAATACATCATTTAGAATTGACCGACTTGGTCGTGGAGACGTGGGATATTTGAATGGGGAGAGGGGGGAGTGGCTGGTGAAAAAAAGGTATTGAGATTGAGATGGGCGTCGAAATACGGTCCCGTGTCCGAGGGGGTGCGTGTTGTCCGGCGGGATCGAGGATCCCTGTGGCAGGCCGTGCCTGTCCCTTAACGCCACACACCCGCCTCCGAGAGATCTTATCCGTCCCTCGTGAGAGACCTAGACATACCGAAAGAACATATAGACCCCTCTAAGGCATTTATCAGTGGCTGTGCCGTCGTAGTGTGGGTAAATCTCTAACTCCCAACTACGTGTGCGCATAGACCGGCACCGCCCATGTAGCGATCGAATTTGGACACGATGAGGAGATAATGATGGTGAGTTTGGGGATATTACTAGCATACGGCATATGAGGGATGCGGGATGAGTGCTGCGCTTGCATCGCGGGGTTTCCGATAGCGCACGGCAGTCGGTTCACCGTAAGGCTATGTACGTACGTACTGTACGCGCGGAAGTGATGTGGGTGGGTGGAGTTGCGTTAGATCGAAGGCGATGAGGGTGGTGAATCCGAGGACGGACGATTGAGAGGTTGATTAG